>Ga0081538_10001481_pt1 | contig 24129 bp, 23 predicted proteins | sample TabmetS5T2R1_FD_71022 | JGI IMG/M metagenome (GOLD analysis project Ga0081538, IMG submission 71022) | Tabebuia heterophylla rhizosphere microbial communities from the University of Puerto Rico - S5T2R1 | ecosystem: Host-associated > Plants > Roots > Rhizosphere ... | reverse complement strand
TTCGCGGATGCCGGCCCCGGTGGTGCCTCCGGCTCGGGGCGCGTCCGGCTCCAGCGGACGAGGGCGAAGGCCAGCCCGCTCACGGCGAGAGCGCCGCCGAGGAGCGGCAGCACCCACGCGAGCAGGTTGAAGCCCTCCTTGGGCGGGGCTGCGAGCACCTCCTCGCCGAAGTCGGCGATCAGCGCCTCGTCGATCTCGCTCCGCGAGTCCCCGGCCGCGATGCGCTCGCGGATAAAGGCGCGCATCCGCTCCGCGACCGGCGCGTTCGACAGCTCCAGGGTCGTCTGGTAGGTCGGGCAGATGTAGCGCTTCTCGAGCTCGGCGAGGGTCGGCGTCTCGTCGTCCTCGCCGCCGCACCCGGCACCGAGGACGGCCAGGGCGAGCGCGGTCAGGAGGAGGAGACGCCTCATCGCACCGGGGTGTCGAGCGCGGCGCGCACGTTCTCCTCGAGCTGCTCCCGGTCGAACGGGCCGACAATGTGCTCGCCCACGAGGCGGCCGTCCCGCCCGAGGAACCAGGTCTCCGGGAAGCCGGTGTTGCCGAAGCGGCCGAGGCTCGCGCCGTTGCCGTCGAACGCGATCGGGTAGGTGAGGCCGTAGCGCTCCACGAAGCGCCGCGCGTCCGTGCGGAAGTCCTGGGCGTCGATCCCGAGAACGACGAGGCCGTCGCCGCGGTAGCGCTGCCAGGCCTCCTCGAGCATCGGCGCCTCGTCCTTGCACGGCTCGCACCACGAGGCCCAGAAGTTCAGGACGACCGCCTTGCCGCGGTAGTCGGAGAGCCGGATCTCGTCCTCGCCGTCGAGCGACTCGAAGACGACCGCGGGCGGATGCGGCCGCTCGCCCCGCTCGAGGGCGTCGCTCAGGCCGCGGCCCTCCTCCTGCTGGGTCACCTTCCAGCCGAGCAGCACGACGAGGAGGACGACCACGAGGACAGCCGCCGCCTGCAGGATCAGCTTCGCGCGGCGCGCCATAGACCGCCGTCGAGTGTACCGGCCGAGCTAGGAGGGTCGGTCAGGATGTCGCTCGGCGACACAGCCGTCGTTCCGGCCGACCCTCCTTAGGACCCGATGATGTAGACCGGCGTCCCGATGCGCACGCGCTCGAACAGCCACTCGGAGCTCGAGATGTGCATGCGGATGCAGCCGTGCGACGCAGCGGTGCCGACCGAGCCCGAGTTGTAGGTCCCGTGAATCCCGACCCCGCCGCCGACGCCCATCCAGCGCGTCCCTAGCGGGTTCCCCGGCCCGGGCGGGATCGGCTGCGCGCCCTCGGCCCAGGGCTGGTCGGGCGGATACCACCAGGGGTTCCGGGTCATCGTGCGGATGGCGAAGCTCCCGAGCGGCGTCGGCCACGCCGGCTGGCCGACCGCGACCGGGAACCTCCGGACAACCCGCATCTTCCCGGGCTTCGAGCCGCGGTAGAGGACGAGGCGCCGCGAGCCGCGCCGAACGACGATCGCGGGGCCGACCTTCCGAGGCGTGATCGCAGGCCGGATCGAGCGCACCTGCAGGCGGAGGGCGCGGCGATGGGCCAGGAGAGCGGCCCGGATCCTCGTCCTGGCCTCCGGCTTCACGAGCCTGCGCCCCAGTCGCGCCGCGACGATGCGCGGCTTCGAGCCGCGAAGGATGATCCGCGCGTTGACCGGCTTGCGGTGGAAGACTCGCGCCTTCCGCGCCACCCACGCCCGCAGCGCGGGCCCGGAGACCACCACCCGAAGCCGGAGTGCCCTGTCGGCCGGCGCCGAGAGGGCGGCCGAGATCGCGAGGGGGATCCGCGCCCGGGCGCCGAAGCGCGTGGGTCGGACGGAGGTCCTCTCCGTCCCGAGCCTGAGGTTGAGCGGCCGCGCGAAGAACGCCTGCACCGCGGCCCTCGCCTCGGCCGCGGTGAGGCCGCCGACGTCGACCCCTGCGACCGTGACGCCGGCCGCGATCACCGGCTCCGGGTCGGGCGGGACCTGCCCGTTCGCCGGCGCCGACGCCAGCAGCGCGCAGAAGACCACGAGCGTGAAAACCCTCCCTCGGCCCACCGTCATGCGATCTTAGACGAAGCCGCGGCTGCAATTCTTCGCTCGTGATCGTCGCCCTCCACGTCGCCACGGGCGGGCTCGTCGGCGCTCTCGCCGGCTCCCGCCGCCCCGCCCTCGTGCTCGGGCTCGTCGCGCACGCCCTCGGCGACGCCGTCCCGCACCAGGACGTTGCGTCGCGTCGCTTCGAGACGCTGAGCGGCTTCGCGGGCGTCGGGCTCCTCGCGGCCGCGCGCGGGCCGCTCGACCCGGCCGTCGTCGGCGCGGTCAGCGCCTCCGTCCCCGACGTCGAGCACGTGCTCCCGCTTCCGCGTCCGAACGGGCGCAAGCTCTTCCCCAGCCACCGGATTCGGGGGTGGCACAGGGCCGGCGGGGTGCCCGCCTCCGTGCAGCTCCTCGCCGCCGGCGCGCTCCTCGGCGCGCTCGCGGCCTACGGGCGCGTCGGCAGGTAGTCCTCGTCGAGCTCGCCGCCGCGGGCGACGAAGTCGATGATCATCCGGTCGGTCAGCCACTCGACCGGGGCGCGGTCGTCCGTCAGCGGCCGCTCGACGGAGGCCACCGGCCGAAGGCCCGACTGGAAGATGGGGACGAGGGGCGCGACGGCGGCCGGAGCCGCCTCGACCCGCTCGGACAGCTCCTCGCTCGAGATCTCGGTGTCGAAGCCGAGCATGAGCTCGTTGAAGCGGAGCGGGCGCCAGCGCCAGGCCTGCGGGAACTCCGCGAGCAGCGTGCTCCCGATCGCCTCCGAGAGCCGCTCGTCGCCCGGGACGCTCGCGACGTTCAGGGCGACGACGCCGCCTGGCCGCAGGTGCTCGCGGACGGCTGCGAAGAACTCGCGCGTCGCCAGGTAGAAGGGGATGTAGGGCTGGTGGTAGGCGTCGACGACGATGACGTCGTACGTCTCGTCGCTGAGCTGGAGGTACGGGCGGCCGTCGTCGGTGATCACGTTCAGTCGCGGGTTGTCCTCCAGGCCCATGTACCTGCGGGCTGCCTCGCTCACCTCCGGGTCGATCTCGACACCGTCGATCTCCACGTCGGGGTAGAGCTCGCCGTAGGCGCGGGCGACGGTGCCGCCGGCGTTCCCGATGATGAGCATCCGCTCCACGGGGCGGTCGAGCAGCGGCGGCACGAGCAGGAAGGTGTCCCAGACCCCGCCGGTGAGGACTGAGTCCTCGTGCCAGACCGAGTGCACGGCCACGCCCTCGTTCAGCTTCAGCGCGCGCGAGCCGTCCGAGCGCTCGACGATCTGGATGTACTGGTAGGACGACTCCGTCTCGAACAGCAGGCCCGAGCTCGCCTTGATCGTCCCGGCGGGGACGAAGAGGAGGCCGGTCGCGGCGAGCGTCAGGAGCTGCCAGCGGTTGCCGAGCAGGAGCGCCGCCGCGAGGACGAGAAGAACCGCGGAGCCGAGCATCGTCCGCTGGGTCCCGAGCAGCGGGATCGTGACGATGGCGGAGACGAAGGTGCCGACGATGCTTCCGACGGTGGAGAGCGCGTAGAGGCGGCCGGCGACTGCGCCCGCCTGGTTGACGTCGACCAGGGCCAGCCTGATCGCGAACGGCGCCACGGCCCCGAGGAGCGTGATGGGCACGGCGAAGAGGGCAAGCGCCGCGAAGAACGAGCCGACGACCGCGCCGACCGAGACGGCGTCGAGCCCTTCGAGCGCAACGTCGAGGATCGGCCTCGCGACGAAGGGCGTCACCGCGATGGCAAGGGCCGCGACGAGGATCGTCCGGCCGAGCAGCTTCGGCTCGGGACGCCGGTCGGCGACCTTGCCGCCGAGCCAGTATCCGACCGAGAGGTAGAGGAGGATCAGCCCGATGATGTTCGCCCAGACGATCGTCGAGCTCCCGAAATAGGGCGCGAGGAGCCGGGAGGCCGCGATCTCGGTGGCGAGCGTGGCGGCGCCCGCGGTGAACACGACGACGCCCAGGCGCGTCCGACCGACGGACGCGGCGGGCACGGCAGGCGCAGCGGCGTCCGAGGCGGTGCTCATGCGCTGCTCAGCGTGCCAGCTTGAGGCAGACGATGGCGCAGTCGTCGCCGAGCTCGCCGCCCGCGAAGGCGCGGCAGTCGGCCAGGATCGCCGCCGCGAGGTCCTGGGCGGCAAGGGCGCGGGCCTCGGCGAGCAGCCGGTCGAGGCGCGCCTCCCCGTAGAGCTCGCTATCACGCCGAGCCTCGACGACGCCGTCCGTGTAGAGCACGACCGTCGACCCCGACTCGAGGCGCGCCTGTTCCTCCGCGTAGATCTGGTCGGCCTCGATCCCCAGCGGTAGGCCGGTGCCGCCGAGCGAGGCGACCTCGCCGCGCGGGTCGACGACGCGGGCCGGCGGGTGCCCCGCGCTCGCCACGGCCACCTCGCGCGCGCCCGCGTCGACCAGCGCGTAGAGGAGCGTGACGAACTTCCCTTCTGCGATCTCGTCGCAGGCGACGTCGTTCGCCTTCCTCAGGAAGGCGGCGGGAGCAGAGTCCGCCCGCGCGAGGGCACGGAAGGTGTACTTCGCGAGGGCCATGTCGGCGGCAGCGGAGATGCCCTTGCCGAGCACGTCGCCGATCACGACCGCCAGGCGCCCGTCTTCCAGCGCGACGAAGTCGTAGAGGTCGCCGCCGACATCCACGCGCGCCGACGACTGGTACACGTGGCCGACGTCGAGCCCGGAGACGCGCGGGACCTCGCGCGGGAGCAGCGAGCGCTGCATCGTCTCCGTGAAGTCCTTCTGCTGCTGGTAGAGGCGCGCGTTGTCGATGGCGAGCGCGGCCTGGGCACCGACGACCATCGCCGCGTCGATCCGGTCCTGCTCGAGCGGCCGCGCCGGGTCGAAGCAGACGATCGTCAGCGTCCCGAGCACCTCTCCAGGCGTGGCGAGGGGCAGCACTGCCGCGGTCGCGCCGCGGCGGAGGAAAGGGTCGAGCACCCGGTGCGCGTCCTCGGGCGCGGCCGTCCCCGGCTCGAGCACCACGGCGCGCTTGGAGCGGAGGAGGCGTCGCGCGAGCGGCGCCGAGAAGGGCTGGGGCGCCGACACGAGCGCACGGACGACGTCGGCGGTCTCCGTGTCGGCGACGTGCACGGCGCGGGCGGTGAGCGCCTCGGCACGGGGGTCGGGCATGCGGATGACGGCGACATCGGCCTCGAGGAGCTCGACCATCGCCCGGGCGACCGCTTCGAGCGTGGCGTCGAACGAGAGGCTCTCGGCGAAGGTCTGGGAGACCGCGTAGAGCCCGCGCAGCTGGCGCGCGGCCCGGCGCTCGGAGTCCAGGGTTCGCTCGAGGATGGCCGAGAGCTCCTTCGTGCGCTCGTGGAGCCGTGCGTTTTGCACCGCGACCGCGAGCTGGCTGGAGAGCGCGAGCAGCAAGCCCTCCTCACCCTCCTTGTACGGACGCGGCCTGGTCTTGAAGACCGCCAGCGCCCCGATCGCGTCGTCGTGGACGAGCAGCGGGATGAAGAGCGCGCGACGGACTCCGATCTCCTCCACGACGGCCTCGAGACCGGCGATTCGCGGGTCGCCGCGGAGGTCCTCGACGAAGAGGAAGCCGCGGCTCCGGTACGGCCCCAGCGCCAGCTCGAGGAGGCGGTGCGCCACCTCGTGGTGCGGGCCGGCAAGACCCCGCGACGCGGCGGCCACCAGGCGGCCTTCCTCACGCAGGTAGACGGCGACGTGCCCACTCGCCGCCAGCTCCGCCACCCGCTCGACGGCGGTGTCGAGGGTGTGCGCCAGCGAGAGCTGGGCGATCGCCTGGCTCACGACGGCGACGAGGGTCTGGGAGCGCTTGAGCGCCGCCTCCACCTCATCCGCCCGCCGGCTGCGGCGGAGCGCCAGCGCCGCGCCGACGCCGAACTGCGACAGCCGCTCGAGGTCGCGCGGCTCGGGGCCCGCCTCGTCGAAGGCGAGCCTGAGAACCGCCGCCGGCGGTTCGCCGAGCGGGATCGTCTGGACGAGCCACGTGCCCACCCGGGCCGGTGCGCGCGCACGCTCTTCGAGGTGGCGGCGCACGCTCTCCGCCGCTTCGACCAGGTCCGGCGCGGCCGCCCCGAACCCATGGGTGGCCAGGAGCGCAGGGGTGCCGTCCGGCTCGATCCGCCAGAGCGTGGCGCCCGCCGCCCGGGCCGCCTCGGCTGCGACGCGGACGACCTGCTCGGCCGCCTCGGCCTCGTCCCCCCCGGCTGCGAGGGTCTCCCCCAGGAGCTCGAGGCCGCCGGACGAGAGCTCCGCCCGGCCGTTCAGGCCCTCCTCGGCGGCCCGTTCGAGCACGAGCCCGAGCGCCACGTGTGCCGCCGCGGCCCCGCTGAGCGCCCCCTCCTCGGGCCCGAAGGGAAGCCCGGTGCGGTAGAGCTCGAGGAGCGCCACGACCTCCCCGTCCACGGACACGGGCACGAGACGCGCGATGGGCATCCGCGCCCGTGCTGCAGTCCGCCGCACCGCCGCCGGGGCCGCAGGGTCGCCGGGAGCGTCCTCCAGCTCGACAACCTGGTCGGAGATCTCGGCGACAGGGATGCGGGAGCCCAGGAGCTCCGCGGAGAGGGCCGCCGAGCTCGAGTGGACACCTCGCGCAACGAGGTGGCCCGTTCCCTCGGCCACCCGTGCGACGAGGAGCTCGGCGCCCGTTCCGAGCGCCACGGCGCGGAGGAGCTCGGCGAGACCGCGCTCCTTCCCCCGGCCCTTCACGAGCTCGAGACTGGCGGCGGCAAAGGCCGAGAGAGCGCTCCCCGCCGCCTCGGTCGGGAGGCTCTCACCGGTTCCGGCGGGTCTTGGAGCCGCCCTCATCTGCTCATTATCGCGGCCTCGGCAAAAATTCTGCAGCACGCGCCTGCAGTTGCGGCTGTCGTCCCGAGCCGCAAGAATCCCTGGCCGATGGCAGCACCCGCGCCCCGCCGTGCCCGCTCGGAGGAGGTCCCCGAGGAAGGCCTCACGCCAGACGACCCGCCGCTCGACCCGTACGCCGTCCGGCGGCGCCTGCGCCGCGAGCGGGCGAAGCGCCACGCGCTGCACGAGCACCAGCGCGAGCGGCGGCTCGCGGGGATCCGCTTCCTCGCGCTCATCGGCGCGCTCAGCTTCCTGACGCTCGTCCTCATCCTGTCCATCTGGGAGAAGATGGGCTCCGTGTTCGGGCTGTAGGGCACCGGCGTGGAGAGCCCCAGCCCAAGAGGCGCGCCCCTGGGCCCGGCCCGCCCGCAGCCTGCGGCCGGTGCGGCCGGTCTCTGGCGGACCGGCGAGCTGCTCGCGTGGCTCGGCGGCCTCGTGCTCACGCTCGGCGCGTTCATGGGCTGGTACACGATCTCGGGCGACCTACGCGGCTCCCTCTCGGTGCTCGGCTGGAACACGGGCACGATCGGCAAGCTCGTCTTCGTCATCGGGGTCCTCGTGCTGCTCCTGCTCGCGCTGCGAGCGTTCGGCGTGGAGCTGCCGCCGAGCATCCCCGACGGTCTCGTCATCGCCGGGCTCGGCCTCGTCGCCACGATCCTCGTGCTCATCCGCCTGATCGACATCCCCGAGACCTTCCAACCGGCGGTCGGGCGCGGGATCGGCATCTGGCTCAGCCTTCTGGCCTCGCTGCTCCTGATCGTCGCGGGCCTGCTGAAGTCGGGCGAAGACGTCTGACGACCGCGATCGCGAGCAGGCCCACGCCCGCGCCGAGCGCGGCGCCGGCGAGCACGTCCACCGGATAGTGGACGCCGACGTAGACCCGTGAGAAGGCGACGGCCGCGGCCAGGAGGCCGAGCCACAGCCCCCAGCGGCCCAGGAGGTAGGCGAGGACGACCGCCCCCGCGGCGCTCGTCGCCGCGTGGCCCGATGGGAACGACCCCGCGACGTCCCAGCGCAGGAGCGGATCTGCCTCCGGGATCACCTCGTAGGGGCGCTGGCGGTCCACCAACGCCTTGAGCAGCGTCGCCAGCAGGTCGGCGGTCCAGACGGTCGCGGCGGTGACGAGCGTCGTGAAGAGCGGCGGCCGACGCGCCAGGACGGCCAGGCCGGCAGCGAGGGCGATCCAGAGGAGCGACACCTGGCCCGCGGCCGAGAGCGCGACGAAGAGCCAGTCGAAGGGCTGGGAGCGGTGCTCGACGACCCACGTGAAGACGTCACGATCGAGCTCGGTGATCCCGAGAGGCATCTCCCGGGACTATGAGGGTTTACGAGCCGAGCAGCTGCCTGGTCGCGTCGAGGAGCTTCTGGGGGTCGAACGGCTTGCCGATGAAGGCCTGCGCGCCCCGCCCCTCGGCCGTGCCCGCCTCCTCGAGCTTGCCGCTGTACATGATCACCTGGATCGCGTCGACGCCGTGGCGCTCGTGCACGCGACGAAGCATCTCCCACCCGTCCATGCTCGGCATCATCACGTCGAGGAGGATGAGGTCCGGCGGCTCCTCGTCCAGCGCGGCAAGCCCTTCGCTCGCGCTCCCGGCCTCGCGCACCGCGTAGCCCTCGCGCTCGAGGTTCGCGCGGATGAACTCACGCAGGTTCGCGTCGTCGTCGACGACCAGAACGCTGGCGCCTCTGGGCTTGCCAGGCGCCTGCGCGCCGCGCGGACCGGCGAGGAAGTCCTCCAAGTCGGTCCGGCGGAAGCGTCGATGGCCACCCGGCGTGTAGAACGCGCGAAGGCGCCCGGCGTCCGCCCACTTGCGCACGGTGCTCTGGGCGGCGCCGAGGAATGCGGCAGCCTGGCCGAGGGTGAACCACTCCCGGCCGTCGTCCGCCCCCCGACCTGCGCCGGCGGACTCAGGCTGTCGGTCGCCTTGCATGGGCCGCAACCAAAAAAGTTACCAAACCTCCAACTTTCTTCACCTGGCCGAGGGGCCAGTTCCGCGGATCAGCGCTCGGAGGTGGTAACGGTGATCGTCCGCTCCTCCGGCTCGACCGTCAGCGGCTCGAGCCTGCGGACGATCGTCTGCGTCCCGCCGGGGTCCGGCGACTCCTCCAAGGCCTTCCCGATGGCGAGACCGGCGACGAAGACGACCGCCAGGACGGCGAGGCGAAGGAGCCAGCCCAGGAGCCGGCGGCCCGTCGAGCGGCGCGGCCGGCCGCGGTCGCGGGCCCGCTCGTACCTCCCCACCGTCACGGGCGGTAGTCGCTCGCGCCGCGCGCGTAGTGGGCGAAGGCCGCGTCCTGGACGAGGGCGACGTCCCGAATCCCGGCCCTCGGCTTCGGCGGAGTTGACCGGACGACCACGTCCCGGATCCAGTCCTCGGAGCCCTCGTACTCGTGCGCGAGCTCTGCGAGCGTGAAGGTCTGCCCCACGCGGCGCCGCAGCTCGGCCAGCACCGCCTCGACGAGGAGCCACAGATGACGGCCCCGGGCGGTCTCGGCCCCGACGGTGTCGAGGCGCCGCAGGCCCTCGTCCCATTGCTGGCGCGCGCTTCCCAGGATCACCGGGACGCCCTCTCCGCGAGGGCCCGTCCGCAGCGCGCGTCGGGGCACCACCGCTCGCCGGCCTCGTCGAGGATCCGCTCGCCCAGCTCGTAACCCGGCCGCGCGAGCGCGAACGCCGCGTGGGCATGGAGGCACTTGAGGTTCTCGGGAGAGCGCGTGCCTCCGATCCCGACGTCGAGCTCGGGGCGCAGCTCGCGCTGCTCGCGGTCGGCGCGGGCTAGGCTCTCACCCAGCTCGGGGTCCGCCTGCACGGCACGGGACCAGCGCTCCACGCCGCCGTCGGCCTCGAGGCGCGCGATCGCGGCCACGAGCCAGGGGCAGGTCAGGTAGTAGGTGGTCGGGAACGGCTCGCCGTCCGGCCCGAAGGGCGCCTGCTCCGTAACCGCGGGATAGCCGTACGCACAGCGAACCGCAACCCGCCGAACCGCGCGAGCGGGCCGCCCCAGCTGCCAGGAGACCACCGTCCGGTCGTCCACCAGATCATCGTAACCGCGCCTTAGAGCGCCTAACGTGATGATGGGCCGCCGGCTGGGTGCGATGGGTGGTTCGAGGCAAGGACGCAGGGAGCGGCCATACCCACAGCGGTATGGCCGCGACTGAGGACACCGCCTCGGGCCACCCAGCGCGGCCAGACGGCACCGCCCTCATCGCGTTGGGCGCTCTCGAGCGCCGGCCCGCCGCTGGTGCTTCCACTCGTCGATTCCCGTGACGATGAAGAGACGCTCTCCCGGCTTCACGAGGCCGAGCTTGCGGGCCTCCCGCTCCACGTACTCGGCCGTCCCGGCCTCGGCGATGCGCTGCTCGAGGGCGACGTTGCCCCTCGCGATGCGCTCGACCTCGGCGCGCTGAGCGCTGACGTCGGCCCGCGCGTCCCGGTAGGCGCGCAGCGGCTGGACGTACCCGATCGCGACAGCGAGGAGGACGACCAGCCCGATCCACCGAAGCGGACGGGCCGGCTTCCGGAGGCGGCGCGGCCGCTTCTGGGCAGGACGGCGCGCAGGTCGGCGAGGAGCCCGGGAGGCCATGGGCATGCGAACTTCGACCGCAGGCCACGCCCTCCTTCCCAGGCGGCTCGAAGGCTAGCGAGAGCGTCGGACGGAGCGGCGGAGCCCGCTCGTCGCCTACGCCGTCTCGACCTTGATTAGATTCGTCGTCCCCGGGACGTTCACCGCCGTGCCCGCGGTGATGACGATGCGGTCGCCGGCGTTCACGAGGCCCGTCTCCCGGGCAGCGTCGAGCGCCCGCGACCAGAGGTCCTCAACGTTCTTCGCCTCCTCGATCTCGGACGCGACCACGCCCCACTCGAGCGCGAGCTGCTGCACCGCCTGCCGCTTGTGGGTGACGGCGATGATCGGCCGGCGCGGACGGTGACGGGCGACGGCGGAGGCGGTACGCCCGCTGTAGGTCGGGACGAGGATGGCGGCGGCGCCGAGCACCTCGGCGATGTCGCACGCTGCGTTGGACATCGCCTCTCCGACGGTGGGAAACGGCTGGTCGGCCGCCTGCGCAAGCTCGTGCCGGTAGGCGACGCTCGGCTCGACGGCGCGGGCGATCCGGTCCATGAAGGCGGCGCTCTGGACGGGGTAGGAGCCCACCGCGGTCTCGCCGGAGAGCATCAGCGCGGACGTCCCGTCGAGGATGGCGTTGGCGACGTCGCTCGCCTCCGCCCGTGTGGGCTCGGGCCTGGAGATCATGGACTCCAGCATCTGCGTGGCGGTGATCGCCGGCTTCCCGTGCTCGAGGGCGCAGAGGACGATGCGCTTCTGGACGAGCGGGACTGCGGCCGGCCCGATCTCGACCCCTAGGTCGCCGCGCGCGACCATGACCGCGTCGGCGGCGCTCACGATCGCGTCCAGCTCGTCGAGGGCCTCGGCCTTCTCGACCTTCGCGATCACGTGCGCCTTCGAGTCGGCGGCATTCAGGAGCTCGCGCAGGCCCCGGCAGTCGGCAGCCGAGCGGACGAACGAGAGGGCGACGTAGTCGACGCCCAGCGAGAGCGCGAACTCGAGATCGCTCAGATCCTTCTCTGTGACGGACGGCACCGGGATGGGGACGCCCGGCACGTTGACGCCTTTGTGGGCGCCGACGGCTCCGCCCACCATCACGAGGGCGCGAACCCGCTCGCCGTCGTTGTCCTCCACGCGCAGGCGGACGAGCCCGTCGTCCACCAGCACCTCGTGCCCCGGCTGTAGGACCTGGGTCAGGACGGCGGGCATCACCGGCAGGTCGCCGCTCGCCCCGTTCCCGTCGCCGGCGATGTGGACGACGTCCCCTTCGACGAGGATCCGGGGGACGTCGAGGTCCCCGATCCGCACCTTCGGCCCTTGCAGGTCGGCGATCAGCGCGAGCGGCCGGCCGGCGCGCTCCTGCGCCTCGCGGATGAGGCGGGCGCGCTCGCCGTGCTCCTCGTGCGTCCCGTGGGAGAAGTTGAGTCGCGCGGCGTCCATGCCCGCGTGGACGAGCCTGTCGACCATGTCCTGGGACGACGTCGCCGGGCCGATCGTGCAGACGATCTTCGTGCGGCGGAGCCCGTTGGTCACACCGCGCACGTTAGCGCGCGCGCACGCTCTCACCGGGCGTCAGCGCCGGGCGCGGGGGAACGCGGACCAGCCCGGGTAGACGGCGTCCGCGGCCAGCTCCTCCTCGATGCGGAGGAGCTGGTTGTACTTGGCGACACGGTCGCTGCGTGAGGGCGCTCCGGTCTTGATCTGCCCCACACCCGTGGCCACCGCGAGATCGGCGATAGTCGTGTCCTCCGTCTCGCCGGAGCGGTGCGACATGACGGCCGCATAGCCGCTCGCCCGCGCGAGCCCGATCGCCTCGAGCGTCTCCGTCAGCGTCCCGATCTGGTTCACCTTCACGAGGATCGCGTTCGCCGCCTGCTCCTCGATCCCGCGCCGGAGGCGCTCGACGTTCGTGACGAAGAGGTCGTCGCCGACGAGCTGCACGCGCGGGCCGAGCCGTTCGGTGAGCTCCTGCCAGCCGCTCCAGTCGTCCTCGGCGAGCCCGTCCTCGATCGACACGATCGGATAGCGGTCGCAGAGGTCCCTCCAGAGGCCGATCATGCCCTCCGCGTCGAGGTCGAGGCCCTCGCCCGGAAGCCGGTAGCGGCCTCCCTCGTAGAGCTCGGTTGTCGCGGGGTCGAGCGCCACCGCGACCTTCTCCGAGTGGCCGGCCCGCTCGGCCGCCTCGAGCACGGCGGCGATCGCCTCGTCGCTCGACGGCAGGTCGGGCGCGAACCCTCCCTCGTCGCCGACGGCGGTGGCCAGCCCGCGCTCGTGCAGGAGGGCCTTCAGGTGGTGGAAGGTCTCGGCCCCGATCCGGAGGGCCTCGGAGAAGGACGCGGCGCCGGCCGGAACCACCATGAACTCCTGCAGGTCGAGGGAGTTCTGGGCGTGCGCGCCACCGTTCACGACGTTCATGAGCGGCACAGGGAGCACGGAGGCCTCCTCCCCGCCCAGCCAGCGGTAGAGCGGGACGCCGGCGGCCGCGGCCGCAGCCTTCGCCACGGCGAGGGAGACCCCCAGCACCGCGTTTGCGCCGAGCCGCGACTTGTTCGGCGTCCCGTCCAGCTCGAGGAGGAGGCGGTCGACACGTGCCTGGTCGCCGGCGTCGGCGCCTGCCAGCGCGGAGGCGATCTCGCGCTCGACGTTCGCGACCGCCTCCTGGACGCCTTTGCCGAGATAGACAGCGGTGTCGCCGTCGCGGAGCTCGACCGCCTCGAACTGCCCGGTCGACGCGCCGGACGGAACGGCGGCACGGCCGGTTGCGCCGGACTCGAGCGCGATGTCGACCTCCACGGTCGGGTTGCCGCGCGAGTCGAGGATCTGGCGCGCGTGGACGCGGGCGATCTTCACGCGAGCGCTTCCTTGGCGAGCCGGTAGTAGCGGTCCTGCTCCTCGAGGTCGAGCGAGCGCCAGTCCCGGCCCTCCTGCCGCGCCAGCGCCTCTGCCCGCTCGACACGCTCGACGAAGCGGCCGCTCGTCGCGCGCAGCGCGAGCTCCGGGTCGACGTTGAGCGCGCGGGCCAGGTTCACGACAGTGAAGAGGAGGTCGCCGATCTCGGCGACGAGCCGCGGCGAGGGCTCGGTTTCGGGCGCCGTCTGGCCCGCCTCGTCGATCTCCGCCTCGAGCTCGTCGGCCTCCTCGCGGACCTTGGCGAGCGGCCCGGCCGCGTCGAGCCAGTCGAACCCCGCCGAGGCCGCGCGTCGCTGCACCTTGCGTGCGTGGATGAGCGCGGGAAGCGTGTCGGGGACGTCGTGGAAGATCCCCTCCCGCTCCTCCTGCTCGCGCTTCAGCTCCTCCCAGCGGCCTTTGACCGCCCCGGCGGTCTCGAGCGCGTCGCCGCCGAAGACGTGAGGGTGCCGGCGGACGAGCTTGTCCTGGATCCCGCGCGCGACCGTCGCAAGGTCGCCGGCTCCGCGCTCCTCGAGCAGGAGCGAGAGGAAGACCGTCTGGAAGAGGAGGTCGCCGAGCTCGTCGACGAGCTTCGCGTCGTCACCGGCCAGGGCCGCGTCGGCCGTCTCGTAGGCCTCCTCGACGGTGTGCGGGACGATCGTGCGCTCGGTCTGCGCCCGGTCCCAGGGACAGTCCCGTCGCAACCGCTCTGCCAGCTCCTGGAGGTCGACGAGGGCCCGCTCGAGCCCGTCACCGCCGCCCACGGGCCTATTCCGTCGTCGCGGTGTCGGTCTCGCCCGTTCCGGTCTCGGTTTCCGGCGGAGGCTCGAAGCCCGGCGCGTAGGAGACCTGGTCGGCGAAGCGGTCCTGGAGCTCCTCGAGCCACTCGTTGATCCGGGTGTTCTTCTTCTCTTCGAGCAGCGTCGACGAGATCGACTCCTCGACCTCGGAGAGCGGCTGGGTCGACGCGTCTTCGACATCGGCGAGGGCTTCGATGATGTGCCAGCCGAACTGGGTCTTCACGGGCTCCGAGAGCTCGCCCGTCCTCAGCTCGAACGCCGTCCTGTCGAAGGGAGCAACGGTCGCGCCCTTCTGCGCCGTGAACTTCCCGCCCTCGTTCTTCGAAGCCGGGTCCTCCGAGAACTGCTTGGCGAGCTTCGCGAAGTCCCCGCCGTTCTCGAGTTGGGCATGGATGTCGTCGGCCTCGGCCTTCGACTTCACGAGGATGTGCCTGATCTCGCGCGAGGCCGGCGTCTCGAACTGCGCCCTGTTCTCCTCGTAGTACGCCTGGATGTCGGCGTCGGTGACCTCCACCTCGCTCGTCACCTTCTCGAAGATCTTCTCGGAGAGCATCCGGGTCCGGAGGTCCTTGAGGACCTGCTCCTCGGTGAGGCCCTGCTTCTCGAGCTCGTCCTTGTACTTCTGCTCGTCGCCGTCGAAGAACTGCTGCTTGAGCTCGTCCAGCCGCTTGTCGAGCTCCTCGTCGGTGACCGTGACACCTAGCTCCTCGGCGGCGATCTCGAACTGGGCCTGCTCGACGAGGCTCCGGACGAGCGCGTTGCGGAGCTGCGCGAACTCCGGCGTCCCCGCCTCGGGGAACTCCTGCTCGCGCGCCTCGTAGGTCGTCTGGGCCTGGGTCAGCAGCCGGTCGTACTCGGTCTTCGGAATCTCCCGGTCGCCGACGACCGCGATCGCATCCGCCGGGACCTCCCCCGAGCTTTCGTCGTCGTCGTCACCGCCGCAGCCGAAAGCGGCGACCGTGAGGGCGAGCGCAGCGAGAAGTGCGATAAGACGAGTCGAAAGAGGCATGGGCGGACAGCCTAGGCCGAAAGCCGTAGATCGAGGATAGCATCGACGAACGCCAGCGCCTGAGGGAAGCGCTCGCCGCGCTGGGTGAGCTCGCGCTTCGCGCTCGAGTAGACGGCGGTCGGTGCGCTCGCCCGCAGCTCGCGCAGCTCGGCCGAGCCGAGGACGAGCGGCCCGACGACGGCGCGGCCGCCGCGAAAGACGAGGTAGTCCGCCCCGATCCGGGCGAGCTTCAGCTTGACCTCCTGGATGGCGAAGAGGTTCTCGACCGGCTCCGGCAGCGGGCCGAACCGGTCGACGGTGGCCGCCCGAAGCTCCCGCAGCTCGTCCTCGGACTCGGCCAGCGCGAGCCGTCGATGGAGGTCGATCTTCTGGGCTTCGGCCGGCATGTAGTCGGCCGGGACGTAGGCGTCGATCTGGGCGTCCACCCGCACCGGCCGGCCGACGGCGCGACGGGTGCCGGTCAGCTCGGCGACCGCCTCGCCGAGGAGCTCGACGTAGAGCTCGAAGCCGATCGCCGCGACGTGACCCGACTGCTCAGCCCCGAGCAGGTCGCCCGCGCCCCGGATCTCGAGGTCGCGCATGGCGATCGCGAAGCCGCTGCCGAGCTCGGTGTGATCGGCAAGCGTGGCGAGCCGGGCCCGCGCCTCGGCCGTCAGCTCGTGGCCGTCGGGGTAGAACAGGTAGGCATGGGCGACGACGTCGCTCCGGCCCACGCGGCCGCGGATCTGGTAGAGCTGGGCCAGGCCGAGCGCGTCCGCCCGCTCGACGACGAGCGTGTTCGCCTGGGGGATGTCGAGCCCGGACTCGATGATCGTCGTCGAGACGAGCACGTCGCCGTCGCCAGCGAGGAACGAGAGCATGTGGCCCTCGAGCTCGCGCTCGGGCATCTGACCGTGGGCGACGAGGACGCGCACCTCGGGGACGAGCTGGCGCAGGTGCTCGGCGGCCTCGTCGATCGTCTCCACCCGGTTGTGCAGGAAGAAGGACTGGCCGCCCCGCGCGTGCTCGCGGAGCAGCGCCTCCCGGACGAGCTCTTCGTCGTACTCGCCGACGTGGGTGCGGATGGGCCGCCGGCCCTGCGGAGGCGTCTCGATGACGCTGATGTCCCGCAGCCCGGCCAGCGACATGTGCAGCGTCCGCGGGATCGGCGTGGCCGAGAGGGCGAGGACGTCCACCTCGAGCCTCAGCTGACGCAGAAGCTCCTTCTGGGCGACGCCGAAGCGCTGCTCCTCGTCGACGATGACGAGGCCGAGGTTCTTGGCGGCCACGTCGCGTGAGAGGATCCGGTGGGTCCCGATGAGGACGTCCACCTTCCCCGCCGAGTAGTCGGCCAGCACGCGCTTCACGTCCGCCGGCCTGCGGAAGCGGCTGATCATCTCGACGGTCACCGGCAGGTCGCGGTACCGCTCGCGGAAGGTGTTCCAGTGCTGCTGGGCGAGGATGGTCGTCGGGGCGAGCACCAGCGCCTGGGTGCTGTTGGCCACCGCGATGAACGCCGCGCGCACCGCCACCTCGGTCTTGCCGAAGCCGACGTCGCCACAGACGAGCCGGTCCATCGGCCGCGGCGCCTCGAGGTCCTCCTTCACGACCTCGATCGCCTGCCGCTGGTCCGGGGTTTCCTCGTAGGCGAAGCCGGCCTCGAGCCGCTCGACGAGCTCCGTGTCGGCCTCGAAGGCGACGCCCTCGGCCCGCTGGCGGCGTGCGTAGAGCGCGAGCAGCTCTCCCGCGAGCTCGTGCGCTCCCGCGCGCGCGCGGCTCTTGATCGTCTGCCAGGCCTTGCCGCCGAGCTTCGAGAGCGCGGGAGCGTGCCCGTCGGCGCCGACGTAGCGGGAGACCTTCCCGATCTGCTCGTGCGGCACGTACAGGCGGTCGTCCCCCCGGAAGCCGAGGAAGAGGTAGTCCCGCGTGACGCCGGCAACCGTCTTCGTCTCGAACCCGAGCAGCTTCCCGACGCCGTGATCCTCGTGGACGACGTGGTCGCCCGTCCGCAGGTCGGCGAAGCTCTGGAGCGCCCGCCCGATACGGACGTCGGCGCGCGGCGGGCGCTTGCGGAAGACCTGGGTGTCGGGCAGGAGGATGAGGTCGAGGTCACGGAGCAGGAACCCGCGGCGGGCCGGCGAGACGGCGAAGTAGAGGCCCGGCTCCCCAGGCAGGTCGTCCCCGTCCTCGAGAACGAGCGCGTCGAGGCGCCGGAGCAGGCCCCTCGTCCGAAGCGCCTCCCCGCGATGGACGAACGTGACCACGACCCGATTGCCGCCCTTCACGTACGCGAGCAGATCGCGCTCGGCCTCGGCGAGGCCCCGGGCCGCGACGGCCGGCCGCTGGGCCTCGAAGGCATGGCGCTGCCCGGCGGGGAGCTGCGAGAGCCGGACCGCCGCGCCCAGGTCGAGCTCCTCGCCGAGCTCCACCCGGACCGCCTCCTGCACCTCGTCCACCTGCCAGACCAGGTCCGGGGGCGGAAGGGGCGGGACGAGGTCGGCGGGCGCCACGGGCGGCTCGTCCGCTTCGGCGACGGTCGGCTCGACGAGGTCGAGCCGACGTTCCGCCGCCGGGTAGACGCTCGCCTCCTCGAGCTGGTGCAGGGTTCGCTGGGTGAAGGGGGAGAAGGCGCGCAGCGACTCGATCTCGTCCCCGAACAGCTCCATCCGAACCGGCTCGCGCCCGGTCGAAGGGAAGACGTCGACGATCCCTCCGCGGACGGCGAACTGGCCACGCTCCTCCGCCTGCGGCACGCGCTCGTAGCCGGCGAGGGCGAGCTGGCCGGCCAAGGCCTCGACGCCCGGCTCGTCGCCGACGCGCAGGACGATGGGCTGCGGTCGCGCGTCGGCCGGCGGGATCCCTTCCGCGATCCCGAGCGCCGAGGCGCACACCAGTCCTTCTTCTGCGAGAACCTCCAGCGCCCGCGACCGCTCGCCCACAAGGTGCGGCGGCGGCTCGAGGCCGCTCGTCCAGCGAACGCCGCGGGAGGCGAAGAGCCCCACGCCGTCCTCGCCCAGGAACCAGCCGGCGCCCTCGGCGGCGTCTCGGGCCTGGGCGTCGTCCGGCAGGACGACGACCAAGGGTTCGCCTCGCGCGAGGTGCACCGCGGCCAGGAAGAGCGGCAGCAGCGGCTCCGAGACGCGGACCTCCCCGGGCTCGGCCAGAAGCTCGCGCATGCGCTCGCCCGCGGCGAGGTCGCGAACGATCGGCCCGAGGGCCGGCAACGTGAGGCGTGCGGGCTGGTCCATGGAGAACGACGGAACGAGCGGTTCCGCCGGCGTCATCGTATCCGCGGGCAGGCCGGCCCCCCGTGCTCGGAGCCCAGCCCGGCGGGGGATTAAGGTCGGCCCTACCTTCTGCCGAAGGAGAGGTGAGCACCGGCGTCGGGCCGCTACGACGCAGGAGCATCTGCGGCGGGTCGTCCTCCAGCGGGGCGACCCGCCTTCTTCCGCCGGAACGACCCTTAGGGGGCGAATAGACCCCCCGAGTTCACGCTATCGGTCGGTGCGGCGCGGGTGGCGCGCGGGACTGTGCCGAGATCGTGCCGGCTCGATGACGGCGAACGCCTGCAGTCAGCGCTCGTTGAAGCGCTGCTGAGCTTCTTCGAGCCCTTCGGTGGCAATCGCCTGCACGGCATCCGCGGCCCGCGCGACGATCGACTCGACGTCGACGTCGGCCGCGAAGGGCGTTAGGACCCAATCGGCGACCGGGCGCGGGTCGCCCCGGTCCGGACGTCCCACGCCGAGCCGCAGCCGCAGGAACTCCGGGGTGCCCAACTGCTGGGCCACCGACCGAAGGCCGTTGTGGCCGGCGAGGCCTCCACCCATCCGCGCCTGCAGGCGTCCGAGGTCGAGATCCACCTCGTCGTGCACGACGAGCAGTCGCTCCGGTGGAACCTTGAAGAAGCGGACCGCCGGCGCTACCGACCGCCCGGACTCGTTCATGTAGGTCAGCGGCTTCAGGAGCGCCAGGCGCGACCCGTCCAGGCGCAGCTCCGAGAGCGCGCCGGAGAACTTCGCGCGGAATGACGCGCCGTGGCGCCTTGCGAGCTCGTCGCAGACGAGGTGCCCGACGTTGTGCTTGGTCCGCGCGTACTCACGGCCGGGGTTCCCGAGCCCCGCCACGAGGAGATCGAGCGTCGAGGCGGGCTCGCCCCGACGGAAGAGGCGCACCTAGCTCTCGGCGGGCTCTTCGCCGCCGCTCTCGGTCTCCTCGGCAGCCTCTGGAGCGGCCTCGCCCTCGACCTCGCCCTCGACGGCTTCCTCGCCCTCGAGCAGCTCCTCCTCCTCCTCGACCTCCGGCTCCTCGACCTTGGTGGGCGGCGTCACCGTGGCGACGACGGAGTCGGGATCGTCCAGCAGTTGCACGCCCTCGGGGACGGCGAGGTCCGACACGCGCAGGCTGTCCCCGATGGTCATGTCGGAGATGTCGAGCTCGAGCCGGTCGGGCACCTCCATCGGCAGCGCCTCGACGTTGACCTCCCGCAGGACGAGGGTAAGCGCTCCGCCCTCCTTCACGCCCGAGGACTCGCCCACCGGCTCGACGGCGACCTGCGTCTGAATCGCCTGGTCGAGGCGCACCTCGTGGAGGTCGATGTGGAGCAGCCGCGGTCGCACCGGATCGAGCTGGTACTCCTTCAGCACCGCGTGGTGTGCGGTCCTCTGGCCGTCGAAGACGACATCGAGAATCGCGTGCAGGCCGTGCTCACCCGTGAGAACGCGCCGTAGCTCTCGCTCCTCGACCGTGAACGCGTGCGCCTTGTTCCCCGCCCCATAGAGGACGCCGGGCACCATCCCGTTCGCGCGCAATCGGCGCGCAACGGCGCTCCCCGCGTCGTCGCGCGGCTTGACCTCCAGCCTGATCCGCTCACCGGCCATTCCGGCGGGCTAGTCTAGCGAAGGCGACAAGCCGGCCCGCCGGCTCAGGACGCGAGCCGGCCGCCCCACTGGGACTCGATCCGTCCCTGGATCTGCGAAACGTAGAGCCCAAGCTCGCGCTGGCGCTCCGCCAAGCGCTCCTCGCGGATGGCGACCAGGTCCTCACGCCGCTCGACGTCTTCCTCGCGCAGCTCGAGATCCGCTTCGACGACGGCCTGTCGAGCCTCGAGATCGTTCTCCCGGGCGTCGAGCTCCCGGGCACGCTCCCGGAGGCGGCTCTCCAGCTCGGACGTGCGCTGCTCCCGGCGCTCCAGGCTTGCGCGCGACTCGAAGAGGGCCGCCTGGGGACCGACCTCGTTCTCGAGCTCCTCGATCCGCCGCTCCCGTTCGGCGAGCGCCTGCTCCAGCGCGGCCACGCGCGCCTCGCGCTCCGACAGCGCCTGCTGCGCGGCCGCGACCCGCTCGCCGTCCTCGCGATCAGCAGGCTCGGTGCGGCCGAGCTGGTCGATGTTCTGGATCTCGACCTTGATGACCGGCGGGATGAGGCCGGCGGCAGGCGCCTGGGTGGGAGCGCTCTCGGGCGCTTGCCTGCGCCGGCGACGCCGTCGGCTCTGGCGCCGCGCAGGCCCCGGGGGCTCAGCCGGGAAAGGGCTCGGGGTGTCAGTCACGATCGAACGGCATTCACACTGACGATGACGGGCCGAGACAGGCGCGGGCATCCCCCACATTGGCCATCTCGCGACGGATCCCACGTTTCAGGGATGCCCGCGCCTCCGGCCTCCCCGAACCCTGGTCTTGACAGCCCGGAATCACCGGAGACGCTTCGTTCACAGGGCCACTTTCGGGAGGAACCATGGTCAGACGTTCCGGCGCGCTCGCCGCTCTCACCGCGATGCTCGCGCTCGTCCTGGCAGCCCCGACGGCTGCCAACCACACGCTGGCGCACAAGGTGCGCGCGCTCCAGGCGAAGCTCAACTGCCTGCAGAAGTACCCGGTCTACGCCTTCGGCGACTACGCGTACTTCGAGTTCGACGTCGACACCGCCGACCAAGGCGGCGTCCAGAACGGCCTCGACGTCCTGGTCCCCCCGGTGCCGACGATCAGCGCGCTCGATTTCGACTACGAGCCGAACCCCGGCCCGAGCGACGCGTTCTTCCTGGGGGTGAAGCGCACTTCGTCGTGCCTCTCGAAGTTCGCCACGGCGCCGAACCCGGTGTCGTTCGCGCGCGTCGTCTCGACGGCGAAGATGAACCGCCTCCAGTAGCCCGGCTACTCGACGATCTCGCCCCGGCACTCCGGGTGGAGCAGCTCCCAGACGAGGAGGTGCGTCCCGACCTCGCGCCGGCCCTGCTGCTCGTCCGGCGCGTCGGGTCGCGCGACCTCGAGCTCGCGCTCGCCGGCCGGGCGTACGACGAAGCCGGACCGCGCGTAGTGGCCGCTCAGCTCCTCGCGAAGCGAGGGATCGGGGATTCGGATTCGTACGGGCCCGCGGCCTGAATCCGTCGCCCCTCGTCCGAGTGCTTCCCCGAAGCTGGCCAGAGCGTCCTCGGGGAGGAAATCGCACAGGCCTCTTGCCGGATCGACACCGAACCGGAACACCCTGGCTGCACGGGTTGCGGTACGGTCGCCGAGTCTCATCCCTGCCCGAGGTTGGGACATGCACCGTGGCGGGTGTCGGCTCTGGGCGCCAGGCGAACCCATGCCAGGCGACGCCCTCCTAGAGCCCGGGCCGGCACCCGCCCGACTCTCGCCGCGCCGGCCCGCCTAGAAGCCGGTCTTCTAGCCGCTCCGCCTCGGTACGAAACACCGTGCCGGCCAGGTGCAGGTAATGCCTCGTCGTCGTCATGCTCCGGTGGCCCGGCCGAAGGTTTCCGGCGAGTTTTTTCGCGGCCACAGTTCCCGCCGGGGCCGACATGTGCTGGCAAGAGGCTGACCCCTGCGGCCCGGTTCCTCATCCTTCGAGTTCGGGAATCCCGGTCTGCGCTAGCAGTTCGGCGACCGCGTCCATCGACTCCTGCGAGTCCACCAACACGGGCTGCTCGAAGTCGGGGCCGTTGAGCACGGGGCGCGTGTCGATGCAGACCGCGTCGTGCTTCTTGGCGTTGTCGCACATTGCCTGGGCCAGCGTCTCGAAGGAGGCCTCCCACCCGCGGAGGGTCGCCGGTCTGAGCGAGGGGTCATTGAACTCGTTCGCGATGTTCACGAGCCGGATCGCTGTCGGTTGCCCGGCCCGCAACTCCTCGATCTCGGAAAGGATCGCGTCGAAGTCCCGATGCCACCTTCGGTCCAGTTCGGCGACGCAGGCCGTATCGTCCGCGCCCCCGCACGTGCCGTTCTCGATCGCCTCGCCGATGCGTCCGAAATCGTTCGGGCCCGTGGAGATCACAATGATGTCGCCGGCGGCGACCGCCTCACGGAAGCCGTCGTCCGTCTGGAGCGCCTTGCGCAAGCCAGTGCTGCCGCCTCCGCCTGGCGTCTCAAAATATGGCTGGTAGTCCCCGGCGAGGTTTTGGAGCGTCACGGGCTTGCCGAGAAGCTCCGAGAGCGCCTCGGCGTGTGTTTGCGGGAAGGTGCGACAGCCGTTGCAGTGGGCGCCTTGGATCCACGAATCCCCGAGCGCGATGTACGTAAGGCCTTTGGCTTCGGCAGAGGGTGCTACGGAGGTATCGGCAGCGCTTTCAACGTCGGGCTCCGCGGACGACTTCCCACCTCCGCAACCTGCGAGCCCCAGGGCAATCAGAAGAGCAAGCCCGAGTGAGCATCGTCGTGTCGCGGCGAGCGCTCCCGCGAGAACCGTCCGCATTGCCGCACCTCCATCTCCCCCCGCAGGTTGAGGAGCGCAGGAGCCACTGCTCCCGCGAGGCGCGGAAGCTAACACCGAGCGAGACCTGCTGCAAGGTGGCAGGGGCCACATCGCCGAAGGTCCGCCCTCCCGCCGTTGCAACAACACACGCAAGCCGATTCAGTAGACGTCGCCGTAGTATTCGCCGAGGAAATCGCGCTCGTCGACGCTCACCGCGTTCGTGAGCTGCGATCCGACGCCGGCGCTTGCGCTCAGCGCTGAACGGTGTTCGCACGCTGCGGTGCTTCATCGGTCGTTCAGGGATGTTCTCCCAGGAGAGGCCGAAGGCATGTCGAGCGTGTGGTCGCGGCGATCGCGGCCGAAGATGCGTTTCGTCATTGCTGACTCAGCGCAGGAGTTGGGTAGAAAGTTCGGGTAGAAAGTAGGCGAAAACCTGCATGGTTGAGCGGTTTCGTCTCGAAGAGCTGGTTCTGCGACGCCCGTGACGGCCCGTGACGGCCTGTCGCGGCGAGTTAGCGATTTGCAGGGTATTCGCCCGTGGCTGGGCGGTCGTCGTGCCGTTCCGTATCGGCCCGTGCTAACGCTCTCGTTTGCAAACCGTTTGCAGTGGCGGCCAGCTCATCTGCGAGCTAGTAGCAGCCGCATGGAGGCAAGACCGGCGGCGCCTCTAAAAATCGCCAGCGTGCGCAGCCACCACTGCGCTCGGGCTCGCGTCTGCCGTTCGGGTGAGCGGCGCCCGCAGACCTCGACGCTAGGCCTTCTCGAAGACGAGCATCTTCTGGTTCCGCGGACTGCCCCATTCGCCGATGAACTTCGGCGTCAACGGGGTCCCTTCGCAGATCCACTCGAACATCGAGAAGTCGTAGTGGAACGGGTTGCGGTCAAAGTACGACGAGATGCGGCCCGTCTGCGGAACCGGCTTGAGACTCATCTTCCCGCCTTCGTTGACGTAGAACGTCGCGAAGAACCTTCCGCCCGAATTGAGAGCGCGCTCCATGTTGGCGAGGCAGCGCATGATGTTGTTGACCGGCAGATGGGTGAACACGGACTGCGCGATGGCGTAATCGAACGTGCGACTGAGCCGCTCGAAGCCGAAGTCATCCATCTGTGCGAGGGTCGGGCGCTTGTCGGCCAGCCCGTTCCGTGGCACCTCATGATCGCGCCCAATTTCCAACCAGTCGGCGCGGCGGTCGATGCCGTAGTAGTGGCCGGGGTCGAGATAGCGAATGAGATGGATCCCGGCCCGAAGCGGCCCGCAGCCGACGTCGAGGAAATAATGACTGGGCTCGAGGCCCTGACCTTTGAGGAAATCGAGCTGGAGCTTCCCCAGGCGCTCGAATTCGCCGGGCGTTCCCATCACGTGGTGGTGCCAACCCGGGTCG
>Ga0081538_10001480_pt1 | contig 24145 bp, 23 predicted proteins | sample TabmetS5T2R1_FD_71022 | JGI IMG/M metagenome (GOLD analysis project Ga0081538, IMG submission 71022) | Tabebuia heterophylla rhizosphere microbial communities from the University of Puerto Rico - S5T2R1 | ecosystem: Host-associated > Plants > Roots > Rhizosphere ... | reverse complement strand
AGCGCCGCGGGGCGGAGCCCCGGGCCCGTCGCCCCCGCGCGGCTGAGCGAGGTGGGGATGCGCTTCCGCGGAAGCGGCGAGCCGTTCGCGGTGACCTCGATCGACAAGTTCCCGCGCATGACCGACTACGTCGCGCCGCCCGGCGTGCGAATCGCCGACGCCGACCGCGTCCGGCTCGGCGCACACCTCGCCGACGGGACGACGGTGATGCACGAGGGGTTCGTGAACTTCAACGCCGGCACGCTGGGGACGTCGATGGTCGAGGGCCGCATCTCCGCCGGCGTAGTCGTCGGCGACGGGTCCGACGTCGGCGGCGGCGCCTCGATCATGGGCACGCTGTCGGGCGGGGGCACGGCGGTGATCTCGATCGGCGAGCGCTGCCTGCTCGGCGCCAACGCCGGCCTCGGGATCTCGCTCGGGGACGACTGCATCGTCGAGGCCGGGCTCTACGTCACCGCGGGCTCGCGCGTCACGCTGCCGGACGGGGAGGTCGTCAAGGCGGCCGAGCTCAGCGGCGCCGACGGGCTGCTGTTCCGGCGCAACTCGCAGTCGGGCGCGATCGAGGCGCTGCCGCGCAGCGGCCGCTGGAGCGGGCTGAACGCCGTGCTGCACGCGAACCGGTAGATGCTGTTCCGGCGCGCCGATCTCGACGCGATCGCCGCCGGGGACATCACGCTCGCCTTCCGGCGCTGGCGCCGCCCGACGGTGAAGGCGGGCGGCACGCTCCACACCGCGGCCGGACTGCTGGCGATCGAATCCGTCGAGCCCGTCGACCCGGAGAGGATCACCGCTGCCGACGCCCGCCGCGCCGGCTTCGACAACCCCGACGCCGCGCGCGCCGCGCTGCGCCACGAGGGGGAGACGACCTACCGGATCGCGTTCCGGCTCGCGGGGCCGGACCCGCGTGTCGCGCTGCGCGCGCAAGCCGCGCTCTCCGCTGCCGACCGGGCCGAGATCGCCGCGCGGCTCGCCCGGCTCGATCGCGCGAGCAGCCACGGGCCGTGGACGGACGCGACGCTGCACGCCATCGCTCGCGCGCCGGGAGTCCGCGCCGCCGATCTCGCCGCCGCGCTCGGACGCGAGCGGCTGCCGTTCAAGGCCGACGTGCGCAAGCTCAAGGCGCTCGGCCTGACGGAGAGCCTGGAGCGGGGCTACCGGCTCTCGCCGCGCGGCCGCGGGTTCCTCGACAGCGCGTCGAGATAGCCCGCCAGCAGCTCCCGCTGGCGCTCGGGCGTCGTCGTCGCGGGGTCGAGCACGGCGTGCAGGGCGAGCCCATCGACGAACGCGTGCAGCCGTTCCGGAGCGGCCTCGTCGCGCGCGCCCAGCAGCTCGGCGGCGGTGCGGCACAGGCCGCGGAGAGCCTGGTGCGCGGTCTCGCGGAGCTCACGCAGCTCAGGGTCGACCAGCGACCGCATCGTGAAAGCGAGCCAGACCTGCATCTCGGCGCGCCGCTCGGCGTCCATCGGCAGCACCTCGTGCAGCACCCGTGCGGCGATCTCGCGCGGGGAGCCCTCGCCGCTGATCGCCCCGACGCGATCGCTGACGCGCTGGACGACTAGCTCCATCGCGAACGCCAGCAGCTCCGGCTGGGTCTGGAAGTAGTGCCGCAGGGAGCCGGTCGACCAGCCGGCCTCGGCCGCCACCCGCCGGACCGAGGCCGCCTCGATCCCGTCGCGCGTGACGACGCGCCAGAGCGCGCCGGCCAGCGCCTCGCGGCGCGCGTCGTGGTCGACCTGCTTGGGCACGCTGGACGTTTTAGCACATGTGTGCTAAAAAGAGCCCATGCTCATCTTCGTCATCGTCGCCGCCGAGATCGGGTTCTGGGTCCTGCTCGCCGCCGGGCTCGCGACCCGCTACGCGCTCGGCCGCCGGCGGCTCGGCGCGATCCTGCTCGCGTCCGTACCGCTCGTCGACCTAGTGCTGCTGATAGCGACGGTGACGGACCTGAGCCGCGGCGCGACCGCCGACTTCACGCACGGGCTTGCGGCCGCGTACATCGGGTTCTCGATCGCGTTCGGCCACAGCATGATCCGCTGGGCCGACCAGCGCTGGGCGCACCGGTTCGCAGGCGGCCCACCGCCGTGGCGCCCCCCGCAGGGCGGCCGCGAACGCGTGCGCTACGAGTGGCGCGAGTTCGGCAAGGCGGCGATCGCGTGGGCGATCAGCTCCGGCTTGCTGGTCGCGGCGATCGTGATCGTCGGCGACGCCGAGCGGACGGAGGCGCTGGAGGGCTGGATCGTGCGGCTGAGCATCATCCTCGCGATCTGGTCGATCTGGCCGATCACCCACACGCTGTCGGCGACCGAGCGGCCGTCAGAGCAGCGCGGCTAGCCGCTCGGCAGCGCGCTCGCACTCGGCCAGCGTCGGAACGAGCGCGAGCCGCAGGTAGCCCTGGCCTGCGGGCCCGAAGAAAGAGCCCGGCGCCAGCACGATGCCGGCTTCGAGCAGCCGTCCTGCGAGCGCATCGGCGTCGGTCCCGGCGTCGAGCCAGAGGAAGAACGTCGCCTCGCCGCCGGCGCTGCGGAGCCCGCCGACCGCGAGCACGCCGAACAGCACGTCGCGCTTCGCCCGGTACGTCGCGCGCACCTGCTCGACGTGCGCCTCGTCGTTCCAGGCGGCGATCGCGGCGCGCTGGATGAACTCCTGCGGCGCGACGCCGACGTTCGGCCGATAGCGCTTGAGCAGCGCGACCAGCTCCGGGTCGCCGGCGACGAACCCGGACCGGTAGCCGGGCATCGACGAGCGCTTGGAGAGCGTGTTGAAGACCGCGACGCCGGTCAGGTCGGGCAGCTCGAGCGCCGAGCGCGGCGGCTCGCCGGCGAAGTAGATCTCGGAGTACGCCTCGTCGCTCGCGAGGACGAAACCGTGCTCGCGCGCCAGCTCGGACGCGCGCGCGTAGAGGGCGAGCGGCGCGGTCGCGGCCGTCGGGTTGTTCGGGTAGTTCAGCCACAGGACGGCGACGTCGCGCCACGCGTCCGGATCGACCGCGTCGAGGTCCGGCAGGAAGCCCGCGTCCTCGCGCAGCGGCAGCTCCAGCACGCGCTTGCCGGCGAACAGCGCGCCGCGCTCGTAGACGGGGTACGAGGGCGCCGGGATCGCGACCCGGCCGCCGCCCAGCACCTGCGCGAGGTGGAAGATCGCCTCCTTCGAGCCCATCGTCGGCAGCACCTGCGTGTCGGGATCCAGCGCCGCGCCGAAGCGCCGCTGCGTCCAGGCTGCGATCGCGCTCCGCAGCGCCGGCAGCCCCTCGGCGAGCGGATACGTGGAGAGCGGCTCGAGCGCCGCGACCAGCGCTTCGCGGATGAACGCCGGCGTCTGCTCGCGCGGCTCGCCGATCCCGAAGTCGATCAGGTCGACGCCCTCGGCGAGCAGCCGCCGCTTGGCCTCGGTCAGGCGCACGAACGGGTACGCCTGCATGCCGCTGAACGCCGGCGCGACCCTCATGCCACGAACCGCTCCAGCACCTGGTACGCCCGCACCAGCGCGGCGATCTCGACCGACTCGCCGCGGCTGTGCGCCTCGGCGGGGTCGCCGGGGCCGAAGTTGACCGCGGGAACGCCCGCGCGGGCGAACTCCGCGACCGGCGTCCACGCCTGCTTGGGCGCGCGCACCAGCCCGCCCGCCGCCACCAGCGCGTCGACGCGCGGGCCGGTCGCGACTGCGCCGGACGGCGCGTTGGAGTCGACGCGCAGCTCGCCGTGCCCGGCGCACAGCTCGGCGAGCCGCGCCTCGGCCTCCGCGGGGGCGCGACCGGGCGCGTAGCGGAAGTTGACGTGGCACGCGACCTCGTCGGGGATCACGTTGGCGGCGATCCCGCCGGCGATCTTCGTCACGCTCGCCACCTCGACGAACTCGAGCCCGTCGAACGTGTGCGGGAGCGGCGGGTGCGCCGCCAGCGCGAGCACGCCCGCGGCCGCGCGCTCGATCGCGTTGTCCGCCGTCCACGGGCGCGCGGAGTGCCCCGAGCGGCCGCGGAACGTCCACGTCGCGTTGACGTTGCCGAGGCAACCGGCGTGCAGCTCGCAGCCGGTCGGCTCCATCATCACCACCAGCTCGGCGGAGAGCGGCTCGCGCTCGAGCAGCGGCGAGAGCGCCGACTCGTGCGCCGGCAGCTCTTCGCGGCCGAAGAACAGGCAGCGGTAGGGCGTACCTGCGAGCGCAAGCTCGATCATCACCGCGAGCGCGCCCTTCATGTCGCTCGCGCCGAGCCCGTGCACGCGGCCGCCGTCGATCCGCCCGGGGCGATTGCCCTGCGCGGGCACGGTGTCGAGGTGGCCCGCGAGCAGCACCGGAGCGGCCGCGTCGCCGGCGAGGATGCACGTGTCGCCGAGGTCGCGCACCGCGACGCCGCCGCGCTCCAGCACCGCGGAGACGTGCGCCGCCAGCCGCTCCTCGTCGCGCGATTCCGAGCCGATGTCGACCAGCTCGAGCGTCCGCGCGGCGAGCCGTTCGGCGAGGCCGGATCCCCCGATCATCGCGGCGCCGCGAGAATCGGCGGGTCCGGGCTCAGCTCCACGCGGCCGCACAATAGCCTGGTCACCCGGTGCGCTACTGCGGCATCGACATCTCGGCCAAGCCGGGCAACCAGCAGCTCGTGACGCTGCACGAGCGGCGCGCGGCCGCGGGCGGCGTGGAGCTTGTGGCGACGTTCTACAGGCCCGGCACGGTCGCGCAGCTGGCACGCACGATCGAGGGCTTCGGCCGCGGCCAGACGGTCGTGGCGGTCGACGCGCCGTCGGGTCCGCGGCTCGACCTGCTGGCCGCCGGCTCCCCGCTGCGCGCCGAGCTGCGGCTTCCCGAGGGCCGCTACGCGCGGATGCGGGTGTGCGACGCGCTGCTGTTCCGCCGCGGGCTGCCGCTCTACCCCGTGCCGGGGGCGGGCGAGTCGCCGCAGGGCTGGCAGCACTGGATCGGTGTCGGCTTCGAGATGTACGCCGCGCTCGCCGGCCTCGGCGTCTACAGCCCGCAGGGGTCGAACGGCAGGATCGAGCCGGTCGGAGCCGCCGCGCTGCGCTTCGGCCGCGTCTGCGAGACCTATCCCGACGCGATCTTCTGCTCGCTCCTCGGCCATCGCCCGTCGCCGAAGCGCACGCCGTGGGGTCTGCGGCAGCGGATCGAGGCGCTGCGCGCGAGAGGCGTCGAGGACGCCGACGGCGGCCTCTGGCACCGCACGCTCGACGAGCTCGACGCCTGTGCCGCCGCCTACGCCGCCTACGCGCTCGCGGCCGGTCTCGGCGTCTGGGTCGGCGCGCCGGAGGAGGGCGTGATCGTGCTGCCGGTCGCCGAGCTGCTCGACCGCTACGACAAGCTGCCGCCGCCGGCGCGCTCCCCGCTCGTCTGAGCCGATCCACCTACACTGGAACGCAGTGGAGAGAACCCGCTCCGGACGAACAGCACAGTCGCGCTACGCGCCCGCGCCCGGCCAGGGGCGCGCAAAGCAGCGCGCATACGTGATCGGAGCCCTGCCCGAGGGCGGCCTCGAGGAGCTCAAGGAGCTCCTGCGCACCGCGGGCGTCGCCGTCGTCGGGGAGCTGATCCAGCGGCGCGACCATCCGCACGCGAACCTCTACCTCGGTCCGGGCAAGGTCGAGGACCTGAAGGTCCTGATCAAGCAGGCCGACGCCAACCTCGTCGCCTGCGACGACGAGCTCAGCCCGCGCCAGGAGCGCAACCTCGAGAAGGAGATCGGCGTGCCGGTGATCGACCGCACCGCCGTGATCCTCGACATCTTCGCCGTCCATGCGCGCTCTGCCGAGGGCAAGCTGCAGGTCGAGCTCGCCCAGCTCGAGTACAACATGGCCCGCATGCGCGGGCTCTGGACGCACCTCGAGCGTCTGGGCGCCGGCCGCGGCGTCGGCGGCATCGGAACCCGCGGACCGGGCGAGTCGCAGATCGAGACCGACCGCCGGCTCGCGCGCGACCGGATCACCGCGCTGCGCCGCCAGCTCGATCGCGTCCGCGCGACCCGGGCGACGCAGCGTGCCGAGCGCGAGCGCGCGCACCTGCCGACGGTCGCGCTCGCCGGCTACACGAACGCGGGCAAGTCCACGCTGCTGAACGCGCTGACGGGCGCCCAAGTCGGCGTGCGCGATCGCCTCTTCCACACGCTCGACCCGACGACGCGCACGCTGCGCCTCGAGGGCCGCACGTACCTGATCACCGACACCGTCGGCTTCATCCGCAAGCTGCCGCACCAGCTCGTCGATTCGTTCGGCGCGACGCTGGAGGAGACCAAGCGCGCCGACCTGCTGCTGCACGTCGTCGACGCAAGCGCCCCGGAGGAGGAGCTGCTCGCGATGACGCGCGCAGTCGAGGACGTGCTCGCGGAGATCGGCAGCGACCAGCCGCGGCTGCTCGTGCTCAACAAGGCCGACGCGATCGACGCCGAGCGCCGCCGCGAGCTCGCGTTCCGCCACCCCGACGCAGTGCTCGTGTCCGCGCTGACCGGGGAGGGGCTTGACGTGCTCGGCGAGCGGATCGCGGCCGAGTTCGAGCGCACGCTGCTCGACGTCGAACTGCTCGTGCCGTTCTCCGACGGCGGCACGCTGTCGGAGCTGCACGACTACGCCGGCGACCTGGAACGGGAGGACACCGAGGACGGCGTGCGGATCACCGCGCGGCTCCCGTCGGTGGTGGCGGACCGCTACGGGCGCTACGTGGTGGCCGGCAACGGCCGGCCCGGCTAGCCCCACCCGCGGACACATGCAGGCTCGTTCGCGCCCGCCGCCGCGCGCTGGGAACGTGCTCGCATGGACTACGAATCGAAACCAAGGCGACAGCGGAGGCTCGCCCGGATAGTTGCCGGCGGCGCCGCCGCGGTGATGTCGCTCGGCTTCCTCGGCACCGGCGCCGCGCTGCTGTGGGCGGACTCCGAGGGCGACCGGCAGGGCTACATCACCACCGACACCAAGCGGTTCAGCAGCGGCGGTCACGCGCTTGCAACCGAGAACCTCGACCTCGAGCTCGACGGCCCCGAGTCGCTGATCGACGACGGTGCGCTGGGCAAGCTGCGCGTCAGGGCCACGTCGAACGACGGCAAGCCCGTGTTCGTCGGCGTCGGCCGGACGACCGACGTTGAGGATTACCTGCGCGGCAGCGCGCACGACGTCGTCACCGACGTCGAGTACGACCCGTTCGACGCCGACTACAGCGCTCGCCCCGGCTCGGCCAAGCCGGCGCTTCCCACGGAGCAGGGCTTCTGGGCCGCGTCAGCCCACGGCGGCGGCGAGCAGGCGCTCACGTGGGAGGTCGACGACGGCGACTGGTCGGTCGTCGTGATGAACGAGGACGGCTCGCGCGGTGTCGACGCCCGCATCGATGCGGGTGTGCGGCTCGGCTGGCTCGACGAGGCGGCCATCGTCTCGCTGGCGACCGGCGCCGTCCTGCTGCTGCTCGCCGGCGGCCTCTTCTTCGCCGCCGGCCGCCGTCAGCGGCCCGACGACCCGAAGCCGTCCGCGCCGCGCTCGCTCGCCGGCAGCGCGTCGACGACCTCGAGCTCCGGCGACCAGTAGGGCACGAGCAGGAGCTGCGCTATCCGGTCGCCGATCTCGACCGTGTAGCGCCGCTCGCTCGTGTTGTGGACGATCACCTTGATCTCGCCGCGGTAGTTCGGGTCGATCAGCCCGGGCGCGTTGAGCAGCGTGAGGCCGTGCTCGATCGCCAGCCCTGACCGCGGCGTGACGAGTCCCGCGACGCCCTCGGGAAGCGCGATCGCGATGCCGGTCCTGACGAGCCGCCGGCCGTCCTGCGGGATCGACACGCGCTCGGTCGCGCGCAGATCATAGCCGGCGTCGCCGCTGCGGCTGCGGCGCGGCGGCACGGCGTGCGCATCGAGGAGCTGCACCTCGAGCGTCTCGGTCAGCGCTTCGATCATGGGCCGTCACGGTAGGGCACGCGGCGGCGGCTGCGCACCGGCGAACCCGCTACGACCGGTCAGTTCCGGCGCACGACGGCGGCCGAGGCGCAGGTGGCGATCGCCAGCGGCAGGTCCGCCTCGGCGATCCCGCGCAGGTCGGGATGGTCGCGGTCGATCGTGATCGTGCCGGCGTCGTCGAGGCCGAGGCTCGCGCTGCCGTTGCGGGCCAGCTCGGCCCAGAGGTCGCCGTAGCTCGCCAGCAGCCCGTGGCGCGTGCGGCGTTCGCGGCGGGCGAGCGTCTCGAGCTCGCGCGCCTCCTCGAACGGGTCGACGCGCACCTGCGAGTCGGTGCCGATCGCGATCCGCACGCCCGCGTCGCGGTAGACCAGCGCCGGAAAGTGGCCGTCGCCGAGGCTGCCCTCGGTCGTCGGGCACGAGACGACGATCGTGTCGCTGTGGGCGAGGCGGCGGACGTCGTCGGCGTCGACGTGGATACCGTGGATGACGCTCGTACGCGAGCCGAGGAAGCCCGTGCGGTCGAGCAGGTGCACGGGGGAGATGCCGTGCTCGGCGCGGCACTCCTCGAGCTCGCGCGGCTGCTCGTGCGCGTGCACGTGGCGCACGAGGCCGTGCTGCTCGGCGTAGGCCGCGATCGCGGCGAGCCACTGCTCCGGCACGGCGCGGACGCTGTGCGCGGCGACTCCGACGTGGACGCGGTCGCGCCCGCCGGCCCAGGCGCGCAGGGCGTCGACGCGCTCCAGGAACGCGTCGACCGACGGGTCGCAGAAGCGGCGCTGGCCTTCCGACGGCGGCAGGTCGGCGCCGTCCCAGCCGGCGCGGTGGTAGGCGGCGGGGAGCAGCACGATCGTCAGGCCGGCCGCGAGCGCCGCCTCCGCCAGCGCGATCGCCATCGCGTTGGGCTCGTCGTACGGCGTGCCGTCGGGCCGGTGGTGGACGTAGTGGAACTCGCCCACGGCGCCGTAGCCGGCCGCCGCCATCTCGGCGTACACGCGACCGGCGACCTCGCGCATCGAGCCCGGGTCGTGGCCGCCGGCGAGTCGGTACATCGCCTCGCGCCAGGACCAGAAGTCATCGGCGGCGTGGGCCTCGGGCGCGGGCCGCTCGGCCGCGCCGCGGAGGTCGCGCTGGAACGCGTGCGAGTGCGCGTTCGCCATCGCCGGCAGCTCGTGCGGCGTCACGAGAGCCTCGCGAGCGCGCTGCACAGCGCGTCGGCGGCGACGGCCGCGTCGCCGAGCTCGACGCGCTCGTCGGGCGCGTGCGACACGCCCGTGGGATTGCGGACGAAGACCATGCCTGCCGGGATCCGCGGCGCGAGGATGCCCGCGTCGTGGCCGGCGAAGCAAACGAGCTCGGGGAGCGAGCCGAAGGCGGCGCGTACGCCGGGGTCAAACTCGACCGCGTCGCTGCGCGAGGCGGTGTCGATAGCGACGTCCACGCCGGTGTCGGAGGCCGCGGCCTCGACACGGTGCCTCCACTCGGCGAGCCGTTCCCCGTCGGGAGTGCGGGCGTCGATCCACAGCCGCACCTCCGACGGCACCGTGGTGAACGCGTTGGGCTCGACGAGCAGCCGCGACGCGGTCACGAGGAAGTCGTCGTAGCCGCTGGCCAGGTCGTCCGCCGCGACGATCACCCGCGCCGCGGCGGCCAGCGCGTCCTTCCGCTCCGACCGCCGCGTCGTGCCGGCGTGATCCGCCCGCCCGACGAACCGAAGCGCCAGCCGCATACGAGCAGCCAGCGAGCGCACCGTCCCGGCGGGGGCGCTGAGAGAAGCCAGCTCCCGTGTCTGGTCGATGTGCAGTTCGACGAACCCGCGCAAGCGCGTGAGCCAACCGGAAGCGTCCGCCAGCCGTTCGGGAACCGCGCCGAAAGCCAGCATCGCCTCGCGCAACGAGACGCCGTCGTCGTCGACCCGATCGAGCACGGCAGGATCGAGCCGCCCCGCCAGCGCGCGCGACCCGAAAGTCGGAGTGTTGAAGCGCGCGCCCTCCTCGTCGGCGAATGCGATCACCGCCACGCCGGCCACGCGCTCCGCGACCGCGAAGCCCGCCGCGACGCCGAGCGCGCCGTCGTAGCGGCCGCCGCGCCGGACGCTGTCGAGGTGCGAGCCGGTGGCCCACCACCGCTCCGCTCCGTCCGGCACGGCCCATAACGACCCGGCCGGGTCGCGCTCCACGCGCAGCCCGCCGGCGCGCGCCTGGTCGCGGAACCACTGCTCCGCCGCAGCGAGCTGCGGCGTCCATGCGAGCCGCGTGGTCCCCTCCTCGTCGAGCCCGATCGGCTCGAGCCCGGCCAGCCGGTCGCGCAGCTCGCCGGCGTCGATCACGAGCGCACCCGCCACGCCTGGTCGGGCCGGACCCACACGACCTCGCCGGCCGCGATCACGAGCGCGACCGGGTTGTGGCCGAAGCGGTACGGGATGTGCTCCGCCGGGCCGTCGAGCACGAGCACGTCGGCGCGCTTGCCCGGCTCGAGCGAGCCCAGCTCGTCCGCCGCGTCGAGCACGTACGCGGCGTTGAGCGTCGCGGCTATCAGCGCCTCGCGGACGCTCCATCCGTACCAGCGCACGGCGAGGCCGATGATCACCGGCATCGAGGCGATCGGCGACGTGCCCGGGTTGAAGTCGGTGGCGAGCACGCAGATCGCGCCGGCGTCGGCGAGCGCGCGCGCCGGCGGCACCGGCTCGGCGTTGATCAGCTCGGCGCCCGGCAGCAGCACGGCTGCGCACTCCGACGCCGCCAGCGGCGCGACGTCGTCGGGGTGCATGCGCGACAGGTGGTCGACCGAGCGCGCGCCCCACTCCAGCGCGACCGGGACCGAGCGCATCGTCGAGAGCTGCTCGACGTGCGCGCGCAGGCGCCGGCCGGTGGCGCGCGCGATCGCGCCCATCCGGGCGAGGTGCTCGTTCCCGAACGCCACCGACTCGACGAAGATGTCGAGCGCGTCGATGTCGGACTCGCGCGCGAGCGCCTCGGCCTCGTCCATCCACGCGTCGGCGGTGAAGCCCGGCGGCACCGAGTGCGCGAACAGGCCGGTCAGCTGCATCGGCTGCACGACCCGAGCGGCGAGCGCGCGCCCCAGCCGCGCAGCGCGTGCCTCGCCGTCGCGCGACAGCCCGTAGCCGGTCTTGCCCTCGAACGCGGTGGTCCCGTGCTGCAGCATCTCGCGCGCGAGCGCCTCTGCCTGCGCCAGTACGTCGTCGTCGGACGCGGCCGCCAGCGCTCGCGCCGACGCGGCGATCCCGCCGCCCGCGCGCGCGATCTCCTCGTAGGGGACGCCCGTCACCTTGCGCTCGTACTCCTCCGGGCGCCAGCCCGCGAACGGCAGGTGCGTGTGGCAGTCGACGAAGCCCGGCAGGACGGCGCAGCCCGACGCGTCGACGACCACGTCGGCGTCGGCGGCGGAGAACCCCGCGATCCGGCCGCCGTCGATCGTCAGGTCGCCCGGCGCGAGCCGGACCTCGTCGGCCGAGCGCAGATACGGCACGCCGTCCGGCACCCGCATGACCTGCGCAGCCCCGTGGATCGAGACGCTCACGAGCGCATCGGGATCCGCACCCCGAGCCGCTCGGCGGCGTCGATCGCCTCGTCGTAGCCGGCGTCGACGTGGCGCACGACGCCCATCCCGGGGTCGGCCAGCAGCGTGCGCCGGATCCGCTCCGCCGCCAGATCGGTCCCGTCGGCGACGCTCACCTGCCCGGCGTGCAGCGACAGCCCCATGCCGACCCCGCCGCCGTGGTGGAACGAGACCCACGAGGCGCCGGTCGCCGTGTTGACCAGGGCGTTGAGGATCGGCCAGTCGGCGACGGGGTCGGAGCCGTCGCGCATCGACTCGGTCTCGCGCTGGGGGGAGGCGACCGAGCCGGCGTCGAGATGGTCGCGGCCGATCACGATCGGCGCCGAGACCTCGCCCGAGGCGACCATCTCGTTGAACCGCAGGCCGGCCAGGTGGCGCTCGCCGTAGCCGAGCCAGCAGATCCGCGCCGGCAGCCCCTGGAACGCGACCCGCTCGGACGCCAGCTCGATCCAGCGCCGGATGTGCTCCTGGTCGCCGAACAGCTCGAGGATCGCGCGGTCGGTCGCCGCGATGTCGGCCGGATCGCCCGACAGCGCGACCCAGCGGAACGGGCCCTTGCCCTCGCAGAACAGCGGCCGGATGTAGGCGGGCACGAAGCCCGGGTAGTCGAACGCGTCCTCGTCGCCATGGTCGGAAGCCACGCCGCGCAGCGCGTTGCCGTAGTCGAATGCCTCCGCGCCCTGGCGCCCGAGCGTGCGGATCGCGTCGACATGGGCGAGCACCGACTGGCCGACGCGCTCGAGGTACTCGTCCGGGTCGGCCACGCGCAGCGTGTCGGCCTGCTCGACCGTCAGGCCCGCCGGGACGTACCCGTTCAGCGGGTCGTGCGCGCTCGTCTGGTCGGTCACGACGTCGACCGCGACGCCGCGCCGGACGAGCTCCGGGACGACCTCCGCGGCGTTGCCGAGCAGACCGATCGAGAGCGCCCGGCCCTCGCCCTGGGCGCTCTCCAGCCGCTCCAGCGCGTCTTCGAGCGACCCCGCCCGCTCGTCGAGGTAGCGCTCGCGGATGCGCCGCTCGATCCGCTGCAGGTCAACCTCCACGCAGAGCGCGCAGCCCTCGTTCATCGTCACCGCGAGCGGCTGCGCGCCGCCCATGCCGCCGAGCCCTGCGGTCACGACCAGCTTGCCGCGCAGCGAGCCGCCGAAGCGCTGCCGGGCGATCGCGGCGAACGTCTCGTAGGTGCCCTGGAGGATGCCCTGGGTGCCGATGTAGATCCACGACCCCGCGGTCATCTGGCCGTACATCATCAGCCCGGCCGCGTCGAGCTCGCGGAACACGTCCCAGTTCGCCCACTTGCCGACGAGGTTCGAGTTCGCGATCAGCACGCGCGGCGCTGCGGCGTGGGTCTCGAAGACCGCGACCGGCTTGCCGGACTGGACGAGCAGCGTCTCGTCGTCGGCCAACTGGGTCAGCTCGCGCTTGATCGCCTCGAGGCACTCCGGGTTGCGCGCCGCCTTGCCGATCCCGCCGTACACGACGAGCTCCTGCGGCTTCTCTGCGACGTCGGGATGCAGGTTGTTCTCCAGCATCCGCAGAGCGGCCTCCTGCTGCCAGCCGCGACATCTCATCCCAGCACCACCTCCCCGGATCTCAGCGCGCTTGCGAGCGCCGCCATCTCCGCCGCGAGCGAGCGGTCCTCGTCGATCCGCGGCACGTACGAGCGCACGCGGGCGACCGCCTCCTCGAGCGCGTCGGTGCTGCGCAGCGGCCGGTGGAACTCGAGTCCTTGCACGGCGCAGACGAGCTCTGTGGCGACGACGTGCGACGCGTTCTCGACCACCGTGCGCGCCTTCAGCGCCGCCAGCGCGCCCATCGAGTTGAAGTCCTCCTGGCCGGCGCTGGTCGGGATCGAGCCGGCACCCGCCGGGTGGGAGAGGACCTGGCACTCGTTGACCAGCGCGGCGGCGGCATATTGGGCGATCATCAGGCCCGAGGACAGGCCCGGCCGCGGCGAGAGGAACGGCGGCAGGTCGGCGTAGCTCGGGGAGAGCAGCGCGTAGATGCGGCGCTCGGAGAACGAGGCGAGCTCGCACAGCGCCAGCGCGAGGTGGTCGAGCGGCAGCGACAGCGGCTGCCCGTGGAAGTTGCCACCCGAGAGCACGTCGCCCGGGACGCCGTCCCCGCCCACCCCGGGGAAGACCAGCGGGTTGTCGGTGACGGCCGCGAGCTCGCGCTCGATCGCGCCGCGCACGTAGGCGACCGCGTCCGCCACAGCGCCCAGCACCTGCGGCGCACAGCGCAGCGTGTACGGATCCTGGACGCGGCCGCAGTCCGCGTGGCTCTCGACGACCGGGCTGCCGGCGAGCAGCCCGCGCAGCCGCTCGGCGACTGCCTGCTGGCCGGGCTGCGGGCGCAGCTCGTGCAGCCGGGCGTCGAACGGCACCGTGGAGCCCTTGAAGGCCTCGAGCGAGAGCGCCGTGGCGACGACCGCGGCGTCGATGAGCCGCTCGGCCTCGCGCACGGCCAGGCCACCGGCCGCCGCCATCAGGTGGGTGCCGTTGATGAGCGCGAGCCCCTCCTTGGCGCTCAGCGCGACGGGCTCGAGCCCCGCCCGCGCGAGCGCCTCGGCGCCCGGCAGCCGCTCGCCGCCCGCGGTCGCCTCGCCCTCGCCCATCAGCACCAGCGCCAGGTGCGCGAGCGGGGCGAGGTCGCCCGACGAGCCGACCGAGCCCTTGCTCGGGATCACCGGCACGACATCGTGCTCCAGCAGCCCGTGCAGCAGCTCGACGAGCTCGGGCCGCACGCCCGAGTGCCCGCGCCGCAGCGAGGCGCCGAGCAGCAGGAGCATGCCGCGCACGATGTCGGCGGGCAGCGGCGGGCCCGCGCCGACCGCGTGGGAACGCACGAGGTTGACCTGCAGCTGCGCCGCGTCCTCGGGCGGGATGCGCACGGAGGCAAGCCGGCCGAACCCGGTCGTGACGCCGTAGACGGCGGTTCCCGCGGCGAGCGCGCCGTCGATCACGGCGCGCGCGGCGGCGATCCGCTCGCGGTCGCGGTCGCCGGGCGGCGGCGGCACCGCGCCGTGCGCGACCTGCTCGAGCAGCTCCAGGGTCGGCATGCGGCGCCCATCTTGTCACCACGGCGGCCGGACGCCGGTGTGCTTGAGTGCGGCGGGTGACCGTCGTGCGCATCGGGGACGAGCCGCTGACGCCCGCGGCGGTCGTGAGCGCTGCACGCTCCGGCGCGGTCGAGGTCGAGCTGACCGCGGGAGCGCGGGAGCGCATAGCCCGCTCGCGCGCCGCGGCCGAGTCGATCGCGAAGCGCCGGCGGGTCTACGGCCGGACGACGGGGGTCGGAGCGAACCGCGACGTCGTCGTGAGCGAGCCCGACCTGCTCGCACACAGCGTCCGGCTGCTGCGCAGCCACGCCGGCGGCGTCGGAGATCCGCTGCCGGACGAGCTCGTGCGCGCGACGCTGCTGATCCGGCTCGCGCAGATCGCGGCCGGCGGTGGCGGCCACCGGCCGGAGATCGCCGCTGCGCTGGCGGCGGTCCTGCGCTCCGGGCCGCTGCCGGTCCTGCGCGACCTCGGCGGGATCGGCACGGGCGACCTGACACTGCTGGCGCAACTCGGGCTTGCGCTGGCCGGCGAGGGGGAGTGGGCGCCGCCGCGATCCGGCGATCGCGGCCCGACGGCCGTGGGCCCTGAAGGCGCCGCGGCCGTGGGCGCTGAACGCGCGGCGGCCGTGGGCGCTGAACGCGCGGCGGCCGTGGGCGCTGAACGCGCGGCGGCCGTGGGCCCTGAAGGCCCCGCGGCGGTGGGCGATCAAGGCCCGGCGGCGTGGGCGGGCGCGGACCCCTCACCGCCGCGGATCGAGATCCAGGCCGGCGACGCGCTTGCGCTGATGAGCTCGAACGCCGCGACCCATGCGTCGGCGGCGCTCGCCTGGTCCGACGTGGTCGAGCTGCTCGACGCCGGGCTCGGGATCGCGGCGCTGACGTTCCGCGCGCTCGACGGCAACCGCGAGGCGTTCGCGGCGCCGGTCGCCGCCGCGCGCCCGCTTCCAGGCATCGAGGCCGTCGCCCGGCGGCTCCGCGCGCTGACCGGCGACGCGCCCGAGCCCGCCCGCATCCAGGACCCGTTCGGCCTGCGCTGCCTGCCGCCGGTCGCGGGAGCGCTGCACGACGCCGCCGCCTCGCTGCACGACATCATCGCGATCGAGATCAATGCCGCCACGGAGAACCCGTTGATCGCGGGCGACGAGGCGCTCCATCACGGCGGCTTCCACGCCGCGCCGTGTGCGCTCGCGCTCGACACGCTGCGGCTCGCGCTCGTCCCTTTCGCGAGCATGTCCGCCGCGCGCCTCGCCCACCTGATGGAGCCGCGGCTGAGCGGCCTGACGCCGTTCCTTTCGGTCGATGCGCCCGGCAGCTCGGGCATCCTGATCGCCGAGTACCTCGCCGCGGACGCGCTCGCCCGGCTGCGCGCCGACGCTGCGCCCGTCGTGCTCGGCACGATCGCGATCTCGCGTGGCCTGGAGGAGCACGCCAGCTTCGCCTGGCAGGCCGCCGGCCGGGCGCGCCATGCGGTGCTGCACCTGCGCACGGTGCTGGCGCTCGAGTGGGTCGCCGCCGAGCGTGCCCTGCGGATGAAGGGCGTCGCCACCGACGGCGTGCTCGGCCCGCTGCGGGCGCTCGCGACCGGCTTCGACGCCCGCCTCGAGGACCGCCCGATCGGCCCCGACACGGCGCTCGCCGAGGCCGCGCTGCCGGCGCTCGCGCGCAGCGTGCGAGCCGTCGCCTGACCGGGCCGGTTGTCGCATCGTCCACCACGGTTGTCGCATCGGCTACCGTCCGGGTGTGTCGAGCGCCACTGTGAAGGCTGCCGCGGCGCGGCGTGCGGGTGTGTCGAGGGCCACGACGGGCGCATCCGCGGCGCGGCGTGCGGGTGTGTCGAGGACCACGACGGGCGCTGTCGCGGCGCGGCGGGCGGGCGACTGATGGCGAGCGACGGCGGCACCAGCCTTCGCCGCGGGCTGCTCGCGCTCGAGGTGCTCGCGCACGCCGGCGTTGACGACGAAGGGCTCGGCGTCGTCGACGTGGCGCGCCGGCTCGGGATCGACAAGAGCCAGGCGTCGCGGACGCTGCGTGCGCTCGCCGATCACGGGTTCGCGGAGCGCGACGCGGTCACGCGCGCGTACCGGCTCGGGCCGCGCGTCTTCGCTTACGCCGCGCTCGTGTCCGAGCGCCGGCTGCTGCGCAGCGCACCGCCGGTGCTCGACGCGCTGGTCGGCGCGCTCGGCGAGCGCGCCCATCTCAGCGTGCTCGACGGCGCGTCCGTGCTGACGCTGCTCTCGCACTCGCCGCCCCACGCGGTGCAGACCGCCGGCTGGGCGGGGCGGACCGTGCCGGCCTACTGCACGGCCGCCGGCCGCGCGCTGCTGGTCGACCACGATCCGGCCGCGTTGCGCGCGCTGTTCGAAGGCGTGCCGCTCGTCGCGCACGGGCCGAACACCATCCGCAGCATCGACGAGCTGGCCGAGCGCGTGCAGCAGGCCGCGCAGCGCGGCTACGCGGTCGCCGACGAGGAGCTCGAGCCGGGGCTCGCGGCCGTGGCGGCCGCGGTGCGCGGCTTCGACCGTCGCATCGTGGCGGCGGTCAACGTGTCGGGACCCTCGTTCCGCTTCGGCGGCCGGCTCGACGAGGCGGGTGAGGCGGTCATGCGCGCGGCCGTCGAGCTGTCGGCGCTGTCGAGCTAGCGCGAGCTCCCGTCCGCGCACCTGCAGACGCTGGTCAGCGGCGCCGTGTCGTCGTGGCGCGGGTCGGGGAACGCGCCGCGGCCGTCCGTCGCGCGGGCGATGTCGCGGTGGGCGCGCTCGAGCAGTGGGGGCGTAAGCTCGAGATGGCGCGGGTCGGCGACCAGCTGCGGGCAGCGCGTGCACGCCCAGTCCATCGCCAGCCGCCAGCGCGCCGCGATCGAGCCGACCTCCTCCACGTCGGGCCAGCCGGCCGCGGGTCGGAACTGCCGCGCGGTCCAGTCGACGCTCAACGCTCCGACGCGCACGGTCCAGTGCGTGACCTGGCGCGGATCGAAGTACGGCCAGCGGCCCGAGCCGTCCGGGAACGGGGCGCGCGAGCCGGCGAAGTGCAGCAGCCCGCACTCGACGCCGCGCTCGCGCAGCCATTGCGCACACAGCGCCGATACGGCGAGGCAGTTGGCGTACGCGCCCGCCGGCCGCTCGCAGGCGCGCGCGGGCTCCGTCAGCGCGTATTCGTCGAGCAGTGCGGCGAGCGCGAGGTCGGATGCCGGCAGGGTCGCCACGACGAAAGCGTAAGCCAATGGCGGTGATCCATGGCGGCGGCGCCGCGAGAATCGGTGAATCCAGGTTCAATGCGCACGTGCCCGCGCGCATCCCGGCTCTTCTCGCGGCGCCCCGCGCGGGCGCGACGCCGCTGTGGCTCGTGAACGCGCGCCTGCTCGACGGCACCGGCGCGGCGCCGCGGACGGGCATGTCCGTGCTGGTGCGCGACGGCCGCATACAGACGATCGCCGAGGCCGCGGAGCCGCCGCCGGCCGACGCGACCGCGATCGACGTGGCCGGGCGCACGCTGATGCCCGGGCTGATCGATGCCCACGCGCACGTGCTCGCCAAGCTGCCGCACCCCGACCACGGCGCCGAGCCGGTGCTGCCGGGTACGGAGGCGCACTTCGTCGCCGCGTACCTGCGCGAGGCGCTCCGGATGGGCGTCACCACGCTGCGCGACGTCGGCTCGTACGGGAGCGTCGTCGTCACCGCACGCCAGGCGATGCGGCTCGGCGCGTTCCGCGGGCCGCGGCTGCTCACCTGCGGCCGGATCGTCTCCGCCACGAGTCCGGGCGGGCGCTTCTTCGACGGCATGTACCGCGAGGCGGACGGGCCGGACGACGTGCGCCGCGCAGTGCGCGAGCAGATCCGCGCGGGCGCCGACTTCGTCAAGGTGATGACGACCGGCGCCCGCTCGGTCGAGCTCGAGGACCCGGATCCGGCTCAGCTCACCACGGCGGAGATCGCGACGCTCGTCGAGGAGGCACACCGGCTCGGCTACCGCGTCGCGGCCCACGCCGAGGGCCTGCCGGGGACCGAGATCGCGATCGTCGAGGGCGTCGACACGATCGAGCACGGCATGTACCTCAACCAGCGCCCCGACCTGCTCGCGCGGATGGCCGAGCAGGGTCAGATCCTCGTGCCGACGTTGTCGTGCTTCTACGGCGTCGCCGGGCTCGACGGCGACGGCGGCGAACCGCCGGATACGTGGAGCCGGCCGCTCGTCGAGCTGGCCCAGCACAACCTCGACCAGGCCGACCGCACGCTGCGTGCGGCGCGCAGCGCGGGCGTGCAGATCGCGCTCGGCCACGACTGGAACCCGTTCTACAACAGCGCCGTGGAGCTCGAGCGCATGGTGCACCACGGGCTCCCGGCGGCCGAGGCGATCGTCGCGGCGACCGCGACCGCCGCGGCCGCGCTGGGCATCGGCGAGGAGGTCGGCACCGTGCAGCCGGGGCGGCTCGCCGACCTGCTGGTCGTCGACGGCGATCCGCTCGCGGACCCGGGCGTGCTGCGCCGGCGCGAGCGGATCTGGCTCGTCGTGCAGCTCGGCGAGCCAGTGGCCGGCGCCGCACTCGAGGCCGCTCCTTGAGCCTCGATGCGCGCGAGCGCGCCGTCGGCGACCAGATCGCGACCCGCCGCGCGGAGCTCGTCGAGCTGCTGCAGGCGCTGGTCCGCTACGACACGGTCGCGCGCGACGAGGCCAACTCCGGCGGCGACGTCGAGACGCTCCAGCGCCTGCTCGGGGCACGCCTGGAAGGCTGCGGCGCGGAAGTGACGATCGAGGAGCCGGCGGCCGCCGTCGTCGCCGGGCATCCGTTCGTCCCGGACGGCTTCTCGTTCGCCGGGCGGCCGCAGCTGGTCGCGCGCTTCCCCGGCGCCGGCGGCGGGCGGACGCTGCTGCTGTGCGGCCATGTCGACGTCGTCTCGGCCGAGCCGACCGCCGACTGGTCGGTCGACCCGTTCGCGGGCGAGCTGCGCGACGGGGCCGTCTATGGCCGCGGCGCGTGCGACATGAAGGGCGGCGTCGCGGCGATGGCGTTCGCGGCCGAGGCGCTCGCGCAGGCGGGCGTGAAGCTGTCCGGTGACCTGATCGTCAACGCGGTGACCGAGGAGGAGACGACCGGCGCCGGCGGCCTCGTGTCGGCGCGCACGCTGCGCGCCGACGCGGCGATCGTGCCGGAGCCGACCGCGCTCGGCGTCTGCAACGCGTGCCGCGGATCGCTGCTCGCGCGGATCACGGTCGCGGGCCGGGCAGGCCACGCCGGCCTCGCTGCGCGCCATCACTCCGCGGGCGGCGCGGTCAACGCGATCGACAAGGCCGCGTACGTGCTCGACGCGATCCGGCGGCTCAACGCGGAGTGGGCGGTGCGGACGCGCCATCCACAGCTGCCGCCGGCGGACTGCGTGCCGACGGCGATCCACGGCGGCGAGTGGATCGTCAGCCACCCGGCGAGCTGCCGCATCGAGTGCCATCTCGAGTACCTCCCGGGCCAGGCCGACGAGCGCGGCGGCGGCGCGCTCGTCGAGCGCGAGGTCGAGGACTGGATCGCCGCCGCGGCGGCCGCCGACCCGTGGCTCCGCGAGCACCCGCCGCGGATCGAGTGGCTGCTCGGCGGCGTGCCGCCCGCAGCGATCGACGCGGGCGAGCCGATCGTGCGGACGCTGCTGGGAGCGCACGGCGACGTCCGCGGCGACGCGCGGCTCGAGGGCTTCGACAACTGGCACGACGGCGCGACGCTGATCACCGAGGGCGGGATCCCGGCGGTCGTCTACGGCCCGGGCGACATCCGGCTCGCGCACGCGGTCGACGAGCGCGTGCCGGTCGACGAGCTCGTCGGCTGCGCGCAAGGGATCGCGGTCGCGGCGATGCGCTTCTGCGGCGTCGACTGACGGACGCCGTCAGCGGTAGGGCAGCAGCGTGCCCACGCCCTGCTCGACCGCGCGGTCGAGGAGCGCCTGGCCGAGCGCGATGTCGGTCGTCGCGAGCCCGCGGTGCCAGAACAGGATCCGCTCGTCGTCGCGCTCGCGGCCGGGACGCGTGCCGGCGACGACGTCGCCGAGCTCGCCGGCGATCGTGTCCTCGGTGACGAGCCCCTGGTCGACGTGCGCGCGCAGCGCCCCGAAGCGGCCGCGCCGGCACTGACCCCAGTCGTCGACGAAGACCTTGTCCATGATCGACGTGAGCGAGAGCTCGACGGCGCTCATCGTGCCGTACGGGATCACCAGCGCGGCGGGCGCGATCCAGTCGGTCTTCAGGATCGGCGCCGGCGCCGCCAGGCGCGTCGCCTCGACGACGACGTCGGCACCGCGCACGGCCTCCTCGACGCTGCCGACGACGCGGACCGGCTTGCCGAGCGCCCGCTCCAGCCGCTCGCCGAACGCCTCGCGCGACTCCGCCCGTGCGCTCGTCACGCGGATCTCGCGCAGCTCGAGCACGCGGTCGAGCAGCATCACGTTGGCGAACGCGGTGCCGCGCGCGCCGACGTGGCCGAGCACCGCGGCGCCCGCGCGCGCCAGGTGGCGGGCGCCGATCGCCGTCACCGCGCCGGTGCGCCACTCGGTGATCGCCGTCGCGTCGACGATCGCGCGCGGGACGCCGGTGCGCGGGTCGTAGAGCGTCAGCAGCGCCAGCTCGGACGGCAGGCCGAGCTTCCAGTTGTGGACGTAGTCGCCGACGACCTTGACGCCCGCGGCGTCGAGCGGCTCGACGTATGCGCGCAGTACGTTGAAGTGGCCGTCGAACGCCGGATCCGGCACGAGGTGCTCGCGCGGCTCGAGCACGACGCGGCCCGTTCCCTGCGCGGCCAGCGCGTCCTCGACGGCGGCGAGGATCGCGTCGGCGCCGAGTTCGAGCCGCTCGACGTCGTGGCCGGACAGGTAACGGATCTCGATCGCATCGGTCATCCGGGCCGGCCGGCGAGCTCGGGAGCGATCAGCGCGACGGTCCGCGCGCCCTCGCCGGCGCGGAGGCGGTCGAATGCGGCCTCGATGCCGTCGAGGTCGGTCACGTGGGTCACGACGTCGGCGACGGGGAAGCGGCCGGCCACGATGTCGTCGGCCATCGAGGTCATCACCGCGGGCGCGTCGCCGGAGCCGTAGTAGCTGCCGCGGAGGCCCTTCTCGTAGAGCAGCTCGAACGCCGGCAGCGTGACCTCGACGCCGGCCGGCGCGATCCCCACGATCGTCGCCGTCGCGCCCGGCCGCAGGACGTCCCAGGCGAGCCGGATAGTGGCGGCGGAGCCGACGGCCTCGAACGCGTGGTCGACGCCGGCGGGAGCGATCTCGTGGACCGCGGCGACGGCATCGCCGTCGGCCGCGACGGCATGCGTCGCGCCGCGCGCCAGCGCGAGCTCGCGCTTCGCCGGATGGCGCTCGACCGCGATCACGCTGGCCGCGCCGGCGAGTCGGGCGGCCGCGACGATCTGCAGCCCGACGCCGCCGCAGCCGACGACGCAGACGCTCTCTCCGACCGCGACGCGCGCCGCGTTGCGGACCGCGCCGACCGCGGTCACGACGCCGCAGCCGAGCAGCGCCGCCTGCCACAGCGGCAGCGCGTCGGGCACGCGCACCGCCGACGCGGCGGGCACGACGCAGCGCTCGGCGAAGCACGAGATCGAGTTGAAGTGCTGCACCGGCGACCCGTCCGGGAAGCTCAGCCGCGACGTCCGGTCCAGCAGCGTCCCGGCCCACGCCGCGGCGGCCGCCGGCCGGCACAGGTTGCGCTGCCCGCGCGCGCACGCGGCGCAGCTGCCGCACGACGGCACGAGGCAGAACGAGACCGGATCGCCCGGGACGAGGCGGTCGACGCCGGCGCCGACCTGCTCGACCACGCCGGCGCCCTCGTGACCGAGCACGATCGGATGGCGCCCGGGCCCGAGGTGCCCGTCGGCAAGGTGCAGGTCGGAGTGGCAGACGCCCGCGGCGGCGACGCGCACGAGCACCTCGCCGTCCCGCGGCGCGGCGAGCTCGAGCTCGCAGAGCTCGAGCGGCGTTCGATACTCGCGCAGCACGGCGGCGCGGATCCTCATCCGATCCGGTGATCCTCGAGCGCCTCGAGGTCGGGCACCACCCCGAGCCCGGGACCGGGCGGCGGCGCGACCGTGCCGTCGGCCGCGATCTCGACCGCCGGCCCGCCCAGCAGCCAATCGCGCCGCGCCGGCGTCCACGCGGGCGGATCGAGCGGCACCTCGACGTAGGGGCAGGTGGACACGGCGAGCGCGAGGTGCAGGTTGGCGACCAGGCCGAGGCCGTTGGTCCACGTGTGCGGAGTGAACGCGCGGCCGCACAGGTCCGCGAGCCCGGCGATACGGCGGCAGCCGCCGATTCCGCCCGCGAGCACGACGTCGGGCTGGATAACGTCGACGCCGCCGCGCAGCAGCAGGTCGCGCGCCTCGAACAGCCCGCGCACGAACTCGCCGGCCGCGATCCGCAGCGACGTGCCGCGCTTGAGCCGCGCGTAGCCCTCGACGTCATCGGTGCGCAGCGGCTCTTCGAGCCAGTGCACGCCCAGCGGCTCGAGCGCTCGCGCGCACTGCGTCGCCGTCGCGACGTCCCAGCGCGCGGTCAGGTCGCCCGGCATCCGCCAGCCCTGGTTGGCGTCGACCATCAGCTCGACGTCGCGGCCGACCGCGTCGCGCACCCGCTCGACGACCTCGACGTCCTTGCGCCAGTCGGCGTCGTGGAAGCGGAGCTTGACCGCCCGCACGCCTGCGTCGCGCAGCGCGGCGACGCGGTCGGCGCGCGCGCCGGGATCAACGCGCTCGCCGCTCGACGCGTACGCGAGCAGCCGCTCGCCGCGCCCGCCCAGCAGCCGCCACAGCGGCTCGCCGAGCGCGCGGGCGACGAGGTCCCAGATCGCCACCTCGGCGGTCCACGGGCGCCCGCCGTGGGCGTCGACCGTCTCGCAGATCTCGCGCACCACCTCGGTGCGGCGCGGGTCGAGCCCAGCGAGCAGCCGCTCGAGCAGCGCCGCGTCGGGCAGGTCGTCGCCGCTCGCGTAGCCCTCGAGCCCGTCCTCGGAGCGGACGATCACGAGGCTCGCCTCGATGCGCGCGCGCGGGATCGGGTCCCAGGCGGCCGCGAACGGCGGGTCGAGGTCGACCGCGTAGCGGCGCACCTCGATCGTCGCGATGCGCATGTCAGTCACCGCCGTAGAAGGCGTTCGTGGCCTGCTCGCTGCGCTCGATCAGCTGCTGCACGTCGCCCGGCTCGAGCGCGTCGGCGATCGCCGCCCGCATCGCCGCGCGCGCGGATCGCTTCAGCGCGGTCTCGTCGCCGGCATCCGCGTCGATCCAGACGACCGCGAGAACGACTACGCCGTCTGCGGCCAGCCGTCCCTCGGCGACGGCGTCGAGCACGCCCTGCCCGATCCCCAGCTGCGCCGCGCCCCAGGTCAGGCGGCCGAGCGCGTCGCCCTCGATCGTGGTCTTGTTGACGAAGATCGTCGCCGGCCGCACGACGTTGCCGGGACCGTGGCAGACGAGGAACGGCGTGTGGCCGGGGCTCGGGTTCGCGAGCGCGCCGACGGCGGCCGCGGCGGTCGCCGACCGCCGGCGCCGACTCCGCCCCCTCGCGAAACGGCCCGTAGAACGCGGACGCGTACTTCGCGGCGTACGAGACGATCGGCGCCGAGTCGAAGCCCGCCCCGTCGAGCGCCGCCCGGATCGC
>Ga0081538_10001479_pt1 | contig 24145 bp, 19 predicted proteins | sample TabmetS5T2R1_FD_71022 | JGI IMG/M metagenome (GOLD analysis project Ga0081538, IMG submission 71022) | Tabebuia heterophylla rhizosphere microbial communities from the University of Puerto Rico - S5T2R1 | ecosystem: Host-associated > Plants > Roots > Rhizosphere ... | reverse complement strand
ATCGAGGAACCCGAAGTGTTGCGGCGGGGCGACGGCACGTCGGTCTACACCGTCGCCGGCGCTGACCTCTACACCTCGCAGCGGATCCTCGATGCCGAACAGCGCCTCCTCACCACCGCCGGACTACGCGACGGATCGGCCGTTGACGACACGGCGGTGGATCTGGCGTTGCTGGAGATGGCGGCAAACGGCAGCGCCCTCGATACCGGGCAGGCGTCCCTGGTCCGCAAGATGTGCACGTCGGGGGCTCGTTTGCAGCTCGCGATCGCCCCTGCCGGCGCCGGCAAGACCACCGCGATGCGCGCCCTCGCCCTGGCCTGGACCCAAGACGGCGGCGAGGTGATCGGCCTCGCCCCCTCGGCTGCAGCGGCTGCCGTCCTCGGCGAGCAAACCGGCATCCGCACCGACACACTCGCCAAACTCACCTGGTCACTTGACCATGGCGAGCTGCCGGACTCGGCGGCAGCGGTCGGACCATCGACCTTGTTGATCATCGACGAAGCCGGCATGGCCGACACCCTCTCCCTCGACACCGCCCTCCAGTTCGCCATCGATCGCGGTGCCAGTGTCCGCCTCGTCGGTGATGATCAACAACTCACCGCGATCGGCGCCGGCGGCGTCCTCCGCGACATCACCCACACCCACGGGGCTCTCCGCCTGACTGAGCTGCACCGCTTCACCGACCCCGCCGAAGCCGCAGCCACATTCGCCCTCCGAGAAGGCAAACCACAGGCACTCGACTTCTACCTTGATCACGGACGGGTTCATGTTGCCGACCTCGCCACCACCACCCACGACGCCTTCGCAGCCTGGGAGTCCGACCGGGCCGCAGGACTCGACACGATCATGCTCGCCCCCACCCGAAAGCTAGTCAACGAACTCAACCGACAAGCACGTGATCATCGCCTCGACGGTCACGCACCCGCCCGCGAAGTGTGGTTAGCGGATGGGAACGAGGCAAGTGTCGGCGATGTGATCATCACCCGCAGCAACGACCGCCGCCTGCGCCTCGCGCCAGCCGACTGGGTCAAGAACGGCGACCGTTGGACCATCACTAGAGTAGGCCGCCGCGGCGACCTGACGGTTCGGCACAACCGCAGTCATCGCACCGTCCGGCTGCCAGCCGACTACGTTCAGGCCTCGACCGGTCTGGGCTACGCCACCACCATTCACGCCGCCCAAGGCGTCACCGCCGACACGATGCACGGCCTGGTCACCGGACAGGAATCCCGGCAGCAGCTGTACACGATGCTCACCCGCGGCCGAGCGACGAATCACTTGTACGTGCAGGTGGTCGGCGACGGCGACCCGCACACCCTGATCCGACCCGAAACCGTCGCACCCCGCACCTCAACCGAGACTCTGCAGCAGATCCTCGCTCGTGACGAGGCGCCCACCTCAGCCAGCACACTGCTGCGAGAACTCGGCGACCCAGCCGCCCGGCTTCATGATGCGGTCCAGCGCTACACCGACGGGCTCAAGGTGGCGGCCGAGCAGCTCGTCGGACCCCAGATCGTTCACGCGCTCGACGGCCAAGCCGACCGGGTCATTCCTGACCTCACGAGCGAGCCGACATGGCCCACCCTCAGAGCACACCTGCTCGCCTTGGCGGCTGAGACCGGCGAGCACCCACTCCTCCACCTCCATGAAGCCGCGCTGGGGCCGGATCTCAGCAGCGCGGGAGACACAGCGGCTGTTTTGGACTGGTGCCTCCCGGAGCCCGCTTCCATTGCCCTAGGGCCACTACCCTGGCTCCCCGGCATACCGTCAACGCTTCATGATCATCACGTCTGGGCCGATTACCTGGCGAAGCGGTCACAGCTCGTTTCCGGCCTCGCAGATCAGGTCCGAGACTGCACCAGCCACAGCCAAGATCAGCCCGTATGGGCACCGCCGGGCAACCACCTGACCGCCGCCCAAGACCGCCGCGCTACCGGACCGGACCAACGGCGGATCTCTTCGGCCGAATGGCAAAGACATCTCGAGCGCAGGATCGCGCACGCTAGCGACAACCCGACCAACTCGGATATCCGGACGCAGGCAGTTGGTTCCACTTTCCAAACTCGCCGTGACAAAACTCGACAGCACCGGCCCCAGCCATCCGCCAACAACCGGAGGTCGGGTCCGCCCCGCCTTGGACGGTAGGGAAATCTGCCATATAGCCACGGCACACAAATCGACGCTGCGGTGATGCAAGCCAACTCCGCGGTCAATCGGTCCTACCACATGATGGATCGTGGTCGACCTGTGCGGACATCCGGCTAGGTAGGCAGCGCATCGCGACTTCTGCCTTGCGCAGTAGAAAAAGGTGCCGAGACACTGACCATCAACGCGAGCTTTTTCGCCTTCGGGCGGTAAGAGAGGCTGGTCTGACCCAGCCTGACTCGCGAAGACATCCACAGGAGCTGCACCACGCTGGCGGCAAATCAGTCAACGTGAATGAATGCCCCTGGTGGACAAGGGAAGGAGCTACCCCGTGTACTTCGAGATCGGACAGCTGCCTCCGGTCTGGAAGCTCCAGCGCTGGTTGTCCCAGCTCTGCCGGCTGGGGGCCGTGGCGTGAACGCGAAGCGTCCTCCGCTGGGGGTGCGGCTGACAGTCGACATCGAGGAGGTCCGTGGTCCGCGTGGCACGGTGTGGTGGGCACGGGTTCGCTGGCACGATCCGGAATCGGGGCGGCGGGAGAGCATAAAGCGCTCGCATTCCACACACGAGGCCGCAGCCACCTGGATCACCCAGATGCAGAACGCGTCGCGGACCGGCGTTGACGCGACGCAGACACTGGCCGAGTACGTGACCTTCATCGGCGACCGCTGGACCAGAGGAATCGACGCCACGTCGACCTACGACCCATACTCGGCCGGTCTCCGTCGTCGCGTCCTTCCGACACTCGGCCATCTTCCGGTCCAGATGATCACCGCTGGCCTGGTCGACCGCGCGATCGACCAGTGGGAGACCGAGTTCGGCCGGTCCACGATCAAGAACACGGTCTCCGCGCTGGTCCTGGTGCTCAACGAGGCGGTCCGCGACGGCATCATCCCTCGCAACCCGGCAACGGATCGAGCCCGTCGTCGCACGGTCGGCCATTCTTCCGGCCACTCCGAACCGGGCACACCTCGTGACCTCGCTCTTCCCAACGTCGCCATCCTTGAGCAGCTGGTAGCCCGCGTCGTGGAGGTCGGCAAGGACCAGTCGTGGGGCGACGCGGTGACGATCCTTGCCACCACCGCCCTCCGGATCAGTGAGGTGTCAGGCCTCCGCGTTGGTGATATCGATCTTGTCAGAGGCCTGATTCACGTCCGTCGGCAAACGTACCCAGGTCATGGCGGTCTGGTGACGAAGGAGACCAAGGGGCGTCGGCGGAGGACGGTCCCGATCATTGACCCACTGCGTCCAACGCTCGTCCGGCTGACCGCCGGCCGCAACGAGGATGAACGATTGGTGCTCGGACCCCGCGGCGGTGTGATCACCACCGCCACCTTGCGGGACGCGACCGGTTGGGACGCGCTGGTCACTGAGCTGGGGCAGCCGGGCCTGGTCCGCCACGGCCTACGGCACACCGCCCTGACCTGGATGGCCGATGCTGGCGTTGATCTGCACATCCTGCAGCGGGTCGCCGGACATCAGGATCCGGCAGTCACGGCTCGCTACCTGCATCCAGATGTGCAGGCCATGCTGGACGCCGGGACAGCGTTTTCGGCCTGGTGGTCCGTAGCTGGTCCGGAGCGGCCCTCACTCGGCGTCATCGACGGCGGCAAGACTGTTGGTTGAATGCAGCTTCGACTAGGTCGAATGGGGTGGATCGATTGGTCGGGCTGGCGAGATTTGAACTCGCGACCCCTTGACCCCCAGTCAAGTGCGCTACCAAGCTGCGCCACAGCCCGCTGGCGGTGCTCCGAAGAGCATCAGCCACGAGCGGGAACTCTACTACGAGCACACGTCTGAGCTGTAACGGTCGCCGCTGCGGCACAATCGTCCGGGTGGGTCGCTGGGTTTGCCCGAACTGTGAGCGGGAATTCGCGTCTGCCAACCAAGCGCACGTCTGTGTCCCGGGCATCACAGTTGACCAACTGTTGGCTCGGCACCCGCGCTGGGTGCGGGAAATCTACGCCGCTGTGATCACGCATCTGAAGACCATCGGTCCGATACACGAGGATGCGATCAACGTTGGCATCTTCTTAAAGAGCGATCGCAAGATCGCTGAGTTCAGGCCGCGGGTACGGTCCGTCCTGCTGAGTCTGTATCTGCCCTACGAAGTGGGCGATCCACGGTTCGCCCGAATCCTGCCTGTTGCCGCGGATCGCATCGTTCACGTGATCAAGCTAACGAATGCTGATCAAGTCGATGATCAACTTCGAGAGTGGTTGAGCGAGGCCTACGACTTCAACACGGACTGAGTGGAGCCCTTCGACATGCTCAGGGCACATTCTCAACAGCCTCAGGGCATTCTCGACAGGCTCAGGGGCCATCCGCAAAAGGCTCGTAGCAGTCGTATGCCTCCTGCCGGATGATCTTGCCGTTGCGGAAAGTGAAGATCAAGATGCTGTAGGTATGCAGTCGCTGACCCTGGTGCAAAGTTCCGGCGTCCTTCGCCAGCTCGGCGTACCACTCGGCTTGGCAGACCACCGTGTCTTCGCTCTCAATCCAGCGGCTGACGTCGTAGCGCTGGAAGGCCAACATCCCGGCACCCAATTCACTCGCGGCGATGATGCCGTCGAGCTCGCGGCGCCCAACGCGAGGGTCCACCAGGCTCGGATATTCAATCTGTTCAGCGTCGTCATGGAAGAAGCGGCGCAGCTCATCACCATGAACGCCTGACTCCAGCGCCTGCATCAGCTCGATGACCAGAGCCTGCTGATCACTCACCTGCACCCGGTCGCTCGTCACCTTCGTTTTCCCTTCTGCCGCACTCGTAACTCGACATGTACCGGCGTACCCCGGAAGCCGAACTCTTCGCGTAGCCGGCGCTGCAAAAAGCGCACATAACCGGGCTCCAGCTGCCCAGTAGTGAACAGCACGAAGGTCGGGGGCCCGGCCTGAGCCTGAGTCCCGAACAGGATCCGCGGCTGCTTCCCGCCACGCACCGGATGCGGGTGTGCGGCAACAATCCTGCCCAAGAAGGCGTTCAGTCTGCCGGTCGAGATGCGGGTCTCCCAACCGGCCAGTGCTTCCTTGATCGCCGCCCCGAGCCGATCGACATGACGGCCCGTCAGCGCGGAAATGTTGATCTTGGCTGCCCAATCGAAGTGGACCAGATCACGCTCGATCTCCCGCCGCAGATAGCGACGTCTTTCATCATCGGTCAGATCCCACTTATTGAATGCGATCACCAGCGCCCGACCTGCCTCCTCCACCGAGCTCAGAATACGAAGATCTTGTTCGGTGACCGGCTCGCTGGCGTCGACAAGGACAATGCACACCTCTGCTCGCTCGATGGCGCCATGGGTACGCAAGCTCGCGTAGTACTCATGCCCGGCAGCCTCTTTCACCCGGCGCCGGATTCCCGCCGTATCGATGAACCGGTAGATGTCGCCGTCGACCTCAATGAGTTCATCGACCGGATCAACTGTTGTCCCTGCAACCTCGTCAACGACAACGCGCTGCTGTCCGGCCAACTTGTTGAGCAGGCTTGACTTGCCTACATTCGGCTTGCCCACGATCGCCACCCGACGCGGTCCACGCGCACCGTCCGGCAGCACTCCTGGTGCCTCGGGAATGGCAGCCAGAATCGCATCCAACAGGTCACCGCTCCCGCGGCCGTGCAAAGCCGACACCGGATACGGCTCGCCAAGGCCCAGCTGCCACAGCGCTGCCGCCTCCGCCTCGGTCCGCTGATCGTCGACCTTATTGGCCGCCAGAATCACCGGTTTCCCGCTCCGGCGCAGCACTTTCACGACAGCCTCATCGATGTCTTGCGGTCCGACCGTTACGTCAACCACGAACACCACGGCATCGGCCGTACTGACGGCCAGCTCTGCCTGCTCCGTGACTCTGGCAGCCATCCCTTTGGCATCTGGGGCCCAGCCGCCGGTGTCCACCAACACGAACTGCCGCCCGTTCCACGTCGCGTCATAGGAAACCCGGTCTCGGGTCACACCTGGCACGTCTTGAACCACGGCTGCCCGCCGCCCGATCATGCGGTTCACCAATGTCGACTTACCGACATTGGGTCTTCCCACGACCGCCACTACCGGCAGCACCTGCGACTCCTCGGCAACCGCGATGTCAGTCATGGTCGCTTCGCTCCGAGTTCTTGGATCTGCCGGCTGTCACGGATTCGACGGGTCCAGACGGCGAATTCTCGCTTTCGGTGGCCCCGGCAAGGGTAGCCCGGTGAGGGCCTGCGCTGCGACCACATGATCGGCGAGCCGTTCCCGGATCACCTCCGTCCATTTCGCGACTGTGGACTTGCGGCGGGGCCAGGGAGATCGGGGTACGGTGAATGGCTCGCCGTAGACCAGGTGAATTGGTCTCCGCCACCTCGGTACCTGGTTCTTATGCTGCCCCGGTTCCCGAGTGCCGAGAACTGCCACCGGAACAATTGGCGCGCCGGAGACCATCGCGAGATATGCCGCGCCTCCCTTTGCCCACGCAACTTCGCCGCCACTACGTACGCCTTCCGGGAACACCGCCAGCACCTTGCCTGCGCGCAATACCTGTACCGCTCTCCGGATGGCTTGCGGATCGATCTCGCGACGGTTCAGTGAGATCTGGCCCACATGAATCAGCACCTGGCCAACCGCGCCTGTGAAGGCCTCGCGCTTCACCATGGCAAAGGTGAGCCGTCTGGTGAACGCCACGAGGGCTGGTCCGTCCAACAAACCGATGTGGTTTGTGGCCAAGATCACCGGTCCGGATCTGGGAACGTGTTGGGCACCGTGCACCTTCACCCGCCAGCCCAGGCCCAGCCAGGCCCGTACCAGTGGCCTGGTAAGCCGCAGGACCCATTCCTTCGGGGCCGGCAGTTGATCAGTATGCGGAAGATCGGGGCTAACCCCTTCGATCACGCCTGTCTCCCAGGGCCCGGACCGGAACGAATGCGCAGATCGTCTCGATCACTTCCTCCAGGCTGAGGGATGTGGAATCGACGACGTGCACTCCAGGAGCCGCAGATTCGAACTCGGCAACCAAGGAATCGTCGCGGTCCCGGCGGATCACTTGATCATGGACGGCATCCACGTCCAGCTGGTGCTCCTCAAGCTCGGCATGCCGCCGTGCCACTCGTGCAGCAGGGTCGGCAACCAGTAAGACGCGTACCTCGGCGTCGGGCGCCACCACCGTGGTGATGTCTCGGCCCTCAGCGACAATGCCGCCTGCCGCTTCTGCGATCAGCTTCTTCTGGCGGGCCACCAGATAGGCACGTACGTCAAGGTTGGTGGCGATCGCGCTGACAGCCTTCGAGACCTCTGGTGCCCGGATGGCATCAGTGACATCGACGCTATTGATAGCGATGGCGGGACCGCGAGGGTCCATGTCGACATCTATCGCTGCGTGGGTCAACAGGCTTGCTACTGCGGCCCGATCTTCCAGGTCGACGCCTTCTTCCAGGGCCAGCCAGGTGACCGCCCGATACATCGCGCCGGTGTCCAGAAAAGCGAGCCCGAGCCGGTCAGCCACGCCCCTCGCGGTACTCGACTTGCCTGAGCCGCTTGGGCCGTCGATGGCGATGACCAGTGGCCGATGTGCGCCGGCAGTCGAGCTTTGCTCACCTGGTGTGTTGAACTGCTTGGTCATCGCGGCCTCAGACACGCGCCTCAGCGTACCGGCCGCTGATCACGAAACTGTCCAGCCACGGGACAACATGGTCTCGACCAACGCATCCGCATGCTCGGGCGTCACCGACAACGCGAGATAGCCGATCTCTCGGACGGGATCGTGCTCGATGGAGATGTCTTCAACGTTTACTCCTGCCGCACTGACGTCTGCGAACAGCCGGGCGAGCGCTCCTGGCGAGTCAGGAATAGTCACGACGACCTCGCTGTATCTGACTGGTGCCGACCCGTGCTTACCGCCGATCTTGCGAGTCCCGGCCACACCGCGCTCCAGCTGGCTTCGCAGCTCATCGCTGGCCGGAGCCGCTTCAACGGCCTTGATCAACAAGCTCAGCTGATCTTGGACATCCCGTAACTCCTCCAGTACGGCGCTGGAGTTAGCGCCGAGAATCTGTTCCCAGAGGTCTGGATCACTGCCCGCAATACGGGTCACGTCGCGTAGCCCCTGTCCGGCGAGCATCAGGTCTCGTTCCGGCACCCTGGTGAGGTGCCCGGCCACCAGCACCGACATCAGGTGCGGGAGATGGGAGACCCGGGCCACCGCCGCATCATGATCATCAACGTCCATGATCACTTCACGGGCCCGGCAGGCTCGTACCACGGCCCGTACGCGCTCCACGGATTCGGCTGTGGACCGTCGGTGTGGCGCTACGACCCAGGTGCGGTCAACGAAAAGCCCCGGATGCGCGGTCATGGGTCCGGAGTGGTGCGAGCCGGCCATCGGATGTGACCCGACATAGCGCCCAAGATCAACGTCGCGCTGCCATAAAGCGTCGAGAACGCCCGCCTTCACTGAGCCGACATCGGTAACCGTGGCGTGCGGATAGATCTGCAGACTGTGCACCACCAGGTCGGCGATAGCGCCGGGTGGCACGGCAACCACTACAAGATCAACATCGGCAGAGATCGGAGGCTCAATCGTGCCGGCTCCTAGACCAGCGGCGACCCGCGCATGGCTGATCTTGTGATCTCGCAGGTGAACCTGGCATCCGGCGGCGGAGAGCGCGCACCCGATCGACGCGCCGATCAGTCCCGTCCCGATGATCACTACACGACTAATCGGGCTCTGCCCAGTGCCCGCCGGCGATTCGGTCGCGCTCACGTGCTGTTGCCGGGTTCGGATCCATCGGCCAGCAGCGTGGCTAGTCGATCACCCTTGATCCGCCGGAACTTACGCGGCATCGCTCTGGTTCGGTCCAGAACCGCAACCTCCAACGCTTCTACGCCCAGCGACCGGGGTGCGGCGTTCGGGCCGCCGTCGGAGCCCAACGCGCGTACCGCCAGCTGTGCGGCGTCGGCAAGGGGAAGGCCAGGATTGAATCCACCACTCACCACTTCGGTTATGACCTCGGCAGATCCACCCATGACTGCGAAGTTGGCTTCGTCGGCAACCGAGCCGTCGTAGGTCAGTCGGTAAATCTGATCCTGCGCTGGTGTGGCGCCCAGTTCGGCCACCACAATCTCCACCTCGTACGGCTTGTCCCCACCCGAGGAGAAAATCGTTCCCAGGACCTGGGCATACATGTTCGCCAGCCCGCGCCCTGTGACATCGGTCCGGTCGTAGGTGTAGCCGCGTACGTCGGCGTAGCGGATGCCGGCTTGACGCAGGTTTTCGAACTCGTTGTATCGACCAACGGCAGCAAACGCGACGCGATCGTAGATCTCGCTGACTTTGTGCAGCGCCTGGGACCGGTTCTCAGCCACGAACAAGATCCCGTCGGCATAGTGCAAGACCACCACCGAACGCCCCCTGGCAATGCCTTTGCGCGCGTAGTCAGCCCGATCCTTCATCTGCTGCTCGGGCGCGACATAGAACGGCATGCTCATTGCAGCGTCCCCTCCAGAGGACAGCGGGTGTTAGGCAAGTGGTGCTCCCGGTCCGTCCGGTCGCTCCGCGCGGCTTGCCACCACTTGGTCTATCAGTTCGGTGATCTGCTCATCGCTCAAGCGCTGCACGCCGTCCTCGGTAGCGGCCAGGACTACCGGGAAGATCTTTCGAGCCATGTCGGGTCCACCAGTCGCCGAGTCGTCATCGGCAGCGTCATACAGCGCCTGGATCACTGCCATTGCCGCCTCGTTGGCGTCAAAATCCGGCCGGTACAGCTTCTTGAGCGACCCGCGCGCAAAAACCGAGCCGGAACCAACCGAGAAGTAAGCATGCTCCTCGTAGCGGCCACCAGTCGCGTCATAAGAGAAGATCCGGCCCTCTCCCGTCGCCTCATCCCAGCCAGCAAATAGCGGCACCACAACTAGGCCCTGCATAGCAAGTCCGAGGTTGAGCCGGATCATGTTCGCCAGCCGATTTGCCTTACCAACTAAGGAAAGTGGGGCGCCTTCAATCTTCTCGTAGTGCTCCAGCTCCACTTGGAACAGGCCAACCAGCTCAACCGCGAGCCCGGCAGCTCCGGCGATGCCGATGATCGAGAACTCATCTGCTGCGAACACCTTCTCAATGTCGCGTTGCGCGATGATGTTGCCCATCGTGGCCCGCCGGTCACCAGCCATGACAACCCCACCAGGAAAGGTCGCGGCCACGATCGTTGTGCCATGCGGCGTGAGGTCGCCGACGCCCCCGGCAGCGACGCGCGACGATGGCAATACGTCCGGAGAGACCCGAGAGACGAAATCAGTAAAGGAAGAAGACCCGATACGAAAGAACTCAGAGGTCAGTTCAACGACATGTCGTCCGTCGTTCACTGGCCGCCTTTCTGAACGAATGAGCGTACGAACTCCTCAGCGTTCACCTCAAGTACGTCGTCTATCTCATCCAGCAGCGAGTCCACTTCTGAGTCCAGTTCTGCCTTATGCGCCGTATCAGCAGGAGCTAGCTCCTCGACCTCGCGATCGTCGGCTCGCCGTGACTTGCGTTGGCTCTGCTCTGACTCAGCCATACCTGCTCCTCGTCTGTGCTGGCGTCCAGCCTAACCAACGCCACCCACAACGCCACGACTTTCCTAGCCCGGCGCCTGTGGCGTCTCGATTGGGATGGCTAGCGACCAAGGGCTGCGAACAGCTCGGTGACCGAATTGCACTCGTCGATCAGCTGGCCAACCTGTTCCCGGGTGCCACGTAACGGGTCCAACAGCGGCAAACGCTGCAGCGCCGGACGATCGGGTACGTCGAAAATCACTGAGTCCCAGGACGCCGCAACCACTGACGACCCGAACTTTTCCATCACACGACCACGGAAGTACGCCCGGGTGTCCTCAGGCGGTGAGGTGCGAGCCCGTTCGATGTCGTCATCACTCACCAGCCGCCGCATTTTGCCATTCGATTGCAGGGCCCGGTGGAGGCTGCGGCGCGGGTCGACGTCGGCGTACTGCAAATCGATCAGCGCCAACTTGGGAGCCGACCAGCTGAGCCCGTCACGCTGGCGATAGGACTCCATGAGCTTCAGCTTGGCCACCCAATCGAGCTGATCGGCCAGGCTGAAGATGTCGGTACGCAGTGCATCGAGGCAGTCTTGCCAGCGGCTGAAAATGTCCTTTGCTTCAATGCGGGCCGTCTCGGTGAGATCGCCGGCGACTCGCTCATAGTGGTTGCGGCAGGCGTCCAGGTAGACCTCTTGCAGATCCACCGCCGTAATGCTGGACCCCTCGGACAAGTACAGCGGCTCGCCAACCGACAAGTCATGGCTGACGGTCCGCATCGCTGACACCGGAGCCTCCAGCCGGACGTCGCTGCCGAGCTCGCCTGCCTCGATCACTCGGAGCACCCACGACGCGGTGCCGACCTTGAGGTAGGTGGAGATCTCCGACAGGTTGGCGTCTCCGGTGATCACATGCAATCTGCGATGCTTGCTCGCATCGGCATGCGGCTCGTCGCGGGTGTTGATGATTGGTCTATTGAGCGTGGTCTCCAGCCCGACTTCCGCCTCGAAGAAGTCCGCCCGCTGGCTGATCTGAAAGCCCGGAGTCTGGCTGGATTGGCCTAAACCGACCCGACCGGCGCCAATGATCACCTGCCGGGAGACGAGGAAAGCGGTGAACTGGGTGACGATCCGGTCGAACGGGGTGCTGCGCTGGAGTAGGTAGTTCTCGTGAGTCCCGTACGAGGCGCCCTTGCCGTCGGTGTTGTTCTTGTAGAGGCGTACGGATCGTCCCAGCGACTGGGTAGCGCGCTGGGCAGCGATCGCCATTACGGCTTCGCCAGCCTTGTCGTAACGCACGGCATCCAGCGCAGAGATCACCTCAGGACTGGAGTACTCCGGATGCGCGTGGTCAACGTACAGCCGCGCACCGTTGGTCAAGATCACATTCGCCATGCCAAGGTCGGTGTCGGTCAGCTGGTCAGGGTGGGCGGCGGCACGGGAAATCTCGTACCCGCGAATGTCCCGAAGCGGCGTCTCAGTTTCGTAGTCCCAGCCAGCCGGCTGACCAGGCGCTGAGGCGCCGTAGGCCTTGACCACGTGATTGGACAGCTGCATGGGATGCAGCTCCTCTTCCACAAACGCGTTGCTGAGTGCACCCGGGAGAGCGGGTGATCCAGCCGCAAGGGCGCTGATGCCGTATTCGGTCTCGATCCCCATGATCCGTGCGTTTGGACGCGCAGCCATCTCGGGGTTAGCCGGTGCCGACTCCTCACGGCTGGCTGTGGAAGGCATGGCCTCAGCGTAATGTGAGGATCATGCAGATCCTGCCAGCGATCGCTGTCGACGTAATCTGCATCCTGGTTTTCGCCATCGTCGGCCGCAGCAGCCACCAGGAGACGACCGACTTGCTAGGCGTGGCCCACACGGCCTGGCCCTTCCTCGCCGGCTGCCTGATGGGCACACTCGTCGGGCGCACCTGGCGGCAGCCATTCTCGTTGAAATCCGGGGTTGCCGTGTGGCTGGGCACGGTCGCGGGCGGGATGGTGTTGCGGGTGCTCACCGGCGCGAGCGTACAGCTGTCCTTCATCATCGTCGCCAGCTGTGTTCTGGCGATCTTCCTCATCGGCTGGCGGGCCGTGTTCCGACTCATCCAGCGCGCCCGAGCTAACAGCTCCCGCGGACGGACTGCGCACAAAACGCAGCAGGACAGCCGCACCACCTCAATTCGCTAGCGAGACTCCGGCCTCGGCTTCGGCCCCTTACGCATCACAGCTCGCATCTGCCAGGCTTCCAGCCCACGTTTGCCGTCCGGAGAAGGCTGACGAGGGTCAAAAACAGGCGCAACGACACTCGTTTGCCGTCTCGAGACGTCTGGTAGACCCTCAGAGGTACTGACCCGTATTCGACACCGTGTCGATGGACCGGCCAGGTTGCGTGCCCTGCTTGGAGGAGATCAGCGTCCGGATGAAGACGATCCGTTCGCCCTTCTTGCCCGAGATCTTCGCCCAGTCATCGGGGTTGGTGGTGTTAGGCAGATCTTCGTTTTCGGCAAACTCATCCAGGCAGGCCTGGAGCAGGTGACCTATCCGCAAGCCGCGCACCGCGGTCTCCAGGAAGTCCTTAATCGCCATCTTCTTGGCCCGATCGACGATGTTTTGGATCATCGCGCCTGAATTGAAGTCCTTGAAGTACAGGACCTCCTTGTCGCCGCCGGCGTAGGTGACTTCCAGGAACTGGTTCTCTTCAGATTCCTCATACATCCGGCCAACGGTGCGGTCGATCATGGCCTGCACGCACATCTGCGGATCATGATCGAATTCCGCAAGATCCTCCGGATGCAACGGCAGGGTCGGCGTTAGGTACTTGCTGAAGATCTCCCGGGCAGCTTCGGCATCGGGCCGCTCAATCTTGATCTTCACATCCAGACGCCCCGGGCGCAGGATTGCGGGATCGATCATGTCCTCGCGGTTGGAGGCCCCGATAATGATCACGTTGTCCAGACCTTCGACGCCGTCGATCTCACTGAGCAGCTGCGGCACGATGGTGTTCTCCACATCGGAAGAAACGCCCGACCCACGGGTCCTAAACAGTGAGTCCATCTCGTCGAAGAAGACGATCACTGGCATACCGTCGGTTGCCTTATCGCGGGCCCGCTGAAAGACCAGCCGAATATGCCGCTCGGTCTCACCGACGTACTTGTTGAGCAGCTCAGGTCCCTTGATATTAAGGAAAAAGCTGCGCCCTTCCTCACCGGTCCGCTCGGTGACTTTCTTCGCCAGTGAATTCGCGACAGCCTTAGCGATCAACGTCTTACCGCAGCCCGGCGGTCCATAGAGCAAGATGCCCTTGGGGGCCTTGAGCTCGTGCTCATCGAAGAGCTCCTTGTGCAGGAAGGGGAGCTCGACTGCGTCGCGGATTGCCTCGATCTGATTGCCCAGGCCACCGATCAACGAGTAGTCAATGTCGGGCACCTCCTCGAGCACCAGCTCCTCGACATCGAGCTTCGGAATGCGCTCGTACGCGAAGTGCACCCGACGGTCGATCAACAAGGAATCCCCGGAGCGCAGGTGTTGATCACGAAGCCGGTACGCGAGCCGGACGACGCTTTCCTCATCGCCGTGTCCGATCACCAGCGCGCGGTCACCACCCTCGAGCATTTCCTTGAGCAGCACGACTTCGCCGACCTCATCGAACTCGAGGACCTTGACGACGTTCATCGCCTCATTGACCATTACCTCCTTGCCAGGTGTCAGGCCCTCAAGATCAACATCGGGACTGACGCTGACCCGCATCTTGCGGCCGGAGGTATAGATGTCGGCGGTGTGATCTTCGTGTCCGGCCAGGAAGACAGCAAAGGTGGCCGGAGGCTGCGCTAGCCGATCAACCTCACTCTTCAGCGACACAATTTGATCTCGCGCCTCCCGCAGGGTGGCAGCGAGGCGCTCATTATTAGCAGCGGCTGTTCGGGCATCGGAACGAGCATCAGCCAGCCGCCGCTCAAGCATTGCAATATCGTGTGGGTGGGAGGAAACCCGATCCCGGAGCCGATCAAGTTCATCTCTGAGCGCACCAATCTGGGCTATCAAAGATTCGCGGTCCTCATACGCTCCGCGATCGTGGATAGATCCGGTCATGACGCACCTCCTGTCAAGACCCTACCCGGGCAGGCTCTGCGGTCCTTTGTAATCATCGCCGTACGCGCCGGGCGCTGGGCGACGTTTACGTAACGGTGCTGTGAACCCTGGTGCCATACGCCGTGCAGTGATCACAAATCCTGTGTGGCCCACCATGTTATGTCGTGGACGTACTGCAAGTCCCTCCACGTGCCACGCTCTGATCAACGACTCGGTCGCCTCGGGCTCGGTGAAGCCGGTGTGGGCCCGCAGCGTCTCTACCGTTTGAGCAAGCTGGGTGGTGGTTGTGACGTACGCGCAGAACACCCCACCGGGCACTAGTACCTCGGCTAAGGCAGTTACGCATTGCCAGGGCGCGAGCATGTCGAGAACCACTCGGTCCAGGGGTTCGCCGCCAAGCGATTCCACGAGATCACCGACCCGCAGGTCCCAGTTAGGCGGACTGGCGCCGAAGAAGCTCTCGACATTGCGCCTGGCAAGGTTGGCAAAGTCCTCCCGGCGCTCGTATGAGGTCAGCTGACCGCTCGGGCCGATCACCCGGAGCAGCACGCAAGTCAAGGCACCAGATCCGGCTCCCGCCTCAAGCACCCGGGCACCGGGAAAGACGTCGGCACTCATCACGATCTGGGCCGCATCTTTGGGATAGATCACTGCGGCGCCACGCGGCATGGTCACCGTGAACTCGTTCAACAGCGGCCTCATGACCAGGAACGGTGTGCCGCCGGTCGAGCTGACCACTATCCCTTCCGGCTGGGAAATTAACTCATCGTGACGGATCGAACCCTTGGCGGTATGGAACTGTCCGCCAACGACGAGCACCACGGAATGCCTGCGGCCTTTCGGGTCGGTGAGGGTGATCCGCTCCCCCGCCACAAGCGGTCCCCGGCGAACGCCGGAAAGCTGGATGTCATCAGGCATTGCTAATGCCGAAGAATCCGAGCTGCCAGCCTGGGCCAAAAGAACCACCACCCATCTCGACCCCCCGGCGTACGTAGAAATGCTCATCCGATTGGCTGATCGGCAGCATGGTGAGATCGACGGCGGCCTGCTTCTGGAGGGCGGCCAGCAACCGGTCTGCGCTAGCGCTGTCGGTGGTGGCTCTGAACTCGTTCTCGATCGTGTTCAGGGTCGACTCGACGGCTGGCAGCGGAGTGTCCAAATAAGGTTGCAGCCAGGCGAGGGCCGTCCAGGTCCAGGCCTTCCGGTCAACCAGAACCAGATCAGCGTTCAGGTCGCCAGGCTTGAGCTGGACACTCAATCCGCCCGTGTTCTCCAACCGGTTGCGAATCTGCATTGCGAGGTCCGAGGCGTTGGGCATGGTCGTGTCATAGCCCAGGGTGAGGTTGATCCGGCTCTTCCAGGTCACCTTTGGCTTTGCCTTCCCGCCGAGCGGAAATGCCTCAGTATGCCCCTCCACACCAGTCGGGACGATGGAATCCGACGTGCGATCACCCTGTAAGGCCGCAGCGATCGCTTGCCGCAGGGCCTTGTTCGACCGCATGCTCGAGGTCGGCGACCAGGCCAGCTGCAGCACCCTGGCACCGCCCAGCACACCTTCGGTAAAGCCGCTGTTGGTGACGTGATCGGGGTTCAGGCGGACTTGCTGGTTAAGCCGGGTAACCGCCGCAGAGTCCAGCCCTCGCCAAACTACGTCGACCACCCCTCGAGCCATGGCATCCTCGATCGTCGGAGAGTCAGCGACACTGCGATACACCAGAGCGGGGAGCCGGGCGACGTTACGTCCGACGTAGGCGTCGTACCGACTGAGCTGCAATTGACTGCCGGTGTACCTGGTCACCTGGTAGGGGCCTGACCCGACGATCGGATCATTCGGTTCCCGTATCCGGTCGGCGTCGTAGACCTCCTCATCGACGATTGATGCCGCCGGAGAGGCTAGAGCCCATCCGAACTGCGTGTCAGGCCTAAACAGCACGAAGCGCACTGTCTTTTGATCCGGGGTCTGGACCCTACGAAGCGACGACAGCAACGATCCTGAGGAGCCCGGCACCTTGAGACGAGCAGCCCGCTCGATGCTGAACTTCACGTCGCTGGAGGTCAGCGCATGCCCGTTGTGGAACGCGAGGTCCTCGTTGAGGGTGCAGGTGTAGGTGGTTGTCGAAGTGAACAGGCAATCACGAGCTGCGTCGGGTTTGAGGACCGAACCTCCCGGATCAGCAGTCATCAGCCGCTGAAAAGCGTTCAGGGCGAGCACTGTCGAGGCAGCGTCAGTGATGGCGGCCGGATCGGTGACTCGGATCTGGTCTGTCGACATTACGGTGAAAGGTCTTGGCGTCGAGCTCGCCGTGGGAGTGGGCGCCGGCGGCTCCCCAGGAGTTCGGCAGGCCGGCAAGAGCAACAGCAGCGCGGCTGCAGCCAGTATGCGGCCCGCTAGGTCAGCCGCCATTGGAACGCTCCAGCAATCGCGCCACCGCAGCCGCATCCAGATCGGCAAGGGAATCGACATGCAGCCGCCTGGGGGCTTTCGGAATCTCTACCCGGTTAGGTATGGCGAGCACAAGCGCCCCAGCGGCGTTGCCGGCGCGGCAGCCGGTTTCGGAGTCCTCCAAGACCACACAGTGTTGTGCCGATACGCCGAGAGCCGTGCACGCCTTCTCATACGGCTCGGGATGCGGCTTGCCACGGCTTACCTCATCACCTGCAACCGACACGTGAAATGTGCCCTCGGGAAGCTGGCTGAGTGCGGCATCCAAGAGCACCCGGTACGACGCCGACACCAAGGCACACGGCACGCCGGCATCCTCAAAGGACTTGAGCAGCTCGATCGCTCCCGGCCGCCAAGCGATGGGATTGCTCCGGACGTGATCGACGACCGATGTCAGCAATTGATCAACTACCCAAGCTGGGCTCAGGTCAACTCGGCCGATGGCATTGAGGATGTAGGAGCCGGAATCGAGCAAGGTGTTGCCCACCAGCTGCTCGGCATCTTCCTCAGACCACGCGCCGCCGAGCCGGCCGACCAGCTCGTACTCTGCGGCAATCCAGAGCGGCTCAGTGTCGGCCAGGGTCCCGTCAAAATCCCACAGCGCAGCCGCCAGCGTGGAGGTAGTTGTGTCGCTCATGGCGCGGCCATTCTTCCTCACCGTGAGCAGCCTTCGCGAACCAGCTCATGGTGATCATGGCCATATTGGCAGTTAGCGCGCGTTGAAGTACTTCGCCTCGGGATGGTGCACGATCATCGCATCGGTGGACTGCTCAGGATGCAGCTGGAGCTCCTCGGAGAGCTCGACGCCAATCCGTTCCGGCCGGAGCAGCGTCACCAGCTTGCGCCGATCGTCCAGCTCTGGGCAGGCCGGATAGCCGAAGGAGTACCGCGACCCGCGATAGGCCTGATCGCGGATCATCTCCTCCATTGGCCCATCATTTCCCGCAAAGCCGAGGTCAGCCCGGATCCTGGCATGCCACATCTCGGCCAGAGCCTCAGTCAACTGAACGCTCAGCCCGTGCAGCTCGAGATAGTCGCGGTAGGCGTTGTTTTCGAACAGGCTGGCGGTCACCTTGGATACCTGTGACCCCATGGTGACCAGGTGGAATGCCACAACGTCAGGCCCCTTCTCGGCTGCCAACTCGCGATCGCGGAAGAAGTCAGCCAGGCAGAGGTAACGCCCGCGAGTCTGCCGCGGGAAGCTGTACCGCTGCACCTCCGCGGCCGCGTCGGAGGGATCTGCACCAAGCTGTGTCACCACGAGGTCGTTGCCCTCGCTGTAGCAGGGCCAATAGCCGTAGACCACGGCGAACTCCGCGATCCCGTCGGTCTGGATGCGGTCTAGCCACATCCGCAGCCGCGGTCGACCTTCGGTCTCCACCAGTTCTTCGTAGGAGACCCCACCCCGGGTGCCCTTAAGCCCCCACTGGCCCATAAAGGTGGCTCGTTCATCGAGGTAGGCCGCGACGTCCGCCAGCGAAATCCCCTTCACGATCCGATCACCCCAAAACGGCGGAGTCGGGACGTCAATGTCCACGGCGACATCCGAGCGCTGGCGCGGTTCGCCTGCTTGGGCAGCAGCTCCCGCGATGCCGACGCTCGCAGCCTCGAGAGTCCCAGCTTCGAGGAGCGCCCCAGCCCGCGCTTTGACTCGCCGTTCCCGAGGCGCCGGCAATGCGGCCCCTTCCTCGCCACGCTTCACCGCCATCAAGGCATCCATAAGACGAAGCCCTTCAAAGGCGTCCCGGGCGTATCGGACTTCGCCGGCGAAGATCTCTCGGAGATCTTGTTCGACGTACGCGCGAGTGAGCGCTGCCCCACCGAGGAACACCGGATACGCCGTGGCGATACCGCGGCGGTTCAGCTCCTCCAGGTTCTCCTTCATCACCACGGTTGACTTCACCAGCAGTCCCGACATGCCGATGGCATCAGCGTCATGCTCCTCGGCCGCATCGATGATCGCGCTGATCGGCTGCTTGATCCCTAGGTTCACCACGGTGTAGCCGTTGTTGGTGAGGATGATGTCGACCAGGTTCTTGCCGATGTCGTGCACGTCGCCCTTGACAGTCGCGAGCACGATAGTGCCCTTGCCTCGTGCATCGGTTTTCTCCAGATGCGGCTCCAGATAGGCGACCGCCGCCTTCATGACCTCCGCCGACTGCAGCACGAACGGCAGCTGCATCTGACCTGATCCGAAGAGCTCGCCGACGACTCGCATGCCGGCCAACAAGTCGGTATTGATGATCTCCATCGCCGGCTTGCCCTCCGCCATAGCGACATCAAGATCATCCGACAGGCCCTTGCCCTCGCCGTCGATAATGCGGCGCTGTAGCCGTTCGCTCACCGGAAGCTTCGCCAATTCGGCGGCACGCTCAGCCTTGGCGTCGGCCGTCGTCACTCCCTCAAAAAGCTCCAGGAAGCGCTGCAGCGGGTCGTAGGCCGGCTCAGTGGCAGTAGCTGGGCGGCGCCGGTCGTAGACCATGTCGAGCGCTACTTCGCGTTGCTCGTCAGGGATCCGCGCCATCGGGATGATCTTGGCGGCATGCACGATCGCCGAGTCCAGGCCGGCGTCGATGCACTCATTGAGGAACACCGAGTTGAGCACTACGCGGGCTGCCGGACTGAGACCGAAGGAGACGTTCGAAAGACCCAACGTCGTCTGTACATCCGGGTAAAGCCGCTTGACCTCACGGATGGCTTCAATGGTCTCGATGCCGTCCCGCCGGGTTTCCTCCTGTCCGGTGGCGATCGGGAAGGTCAGGCAGTCGATGATGATGTCGCTTTGCCGCAGTCCCCACTTCTCGGTGATGTCAGAGATGGCCCGTTGCGCGACGCGTACTTTCCACTCCGCGGTACGCGCCTGGCCCTCCTCATCGATGGTCAACACGATCACCGCCGCGCCATGCTCGGCGACCAGTTCCATCACCCGGCAGAAGCGGGATTCCGGCCCGTCCCCGTCCTCGTAGTTCGCGGAGTTGATCACTGCACGCCCACCGAGGCACTCCAGGCCGGCTTGCAGCACCGCAGGTTCGGTGGAGTCAAGCACGATGGGCAAGGTGGATGCCGTCGCCAGCCGGAATGCCACCTCCCGCATGTCAGAGACGCCATCTCGGCCAACGTAGTCGACATTGAGATCGAGCATGTGGGCGCCGTCCCGGATCTGGGATCGCGCGATGTCGACGCAATCGTCCCAGCGCTCGGCGAGCAGCGCTTCCCGGAAGGCTTTGGACCCGTTGGCGTTGGTCCGCTCACCAATTGAGAGATAGCTGATGTCCTGGCGGAAGGGCACTTCGGCATAAAGGGAGGCGGCTGCGGGGACGTGCCTGGGCGACCGGACACCGACTGTCCGACTCTCCAACCGGTTGACCACCTGCCGCAGGTGCTCCGGCGTCGTGCCGCAGCAACCGCCGACCAGCCCCAGCCCGAACTCACCGACGAACTGCTCCAGAGCGTCGGCCAGCTCGACGGGCTGCAGCGGGTAAACCGCGCCATTGGGAGTCAGCTGCGGCAAGCCCGCATTCGGCATGCAGCTGACACCGATCTCGGCGTAGCGGGAGAGATGCCGCAGGTGCTCGCTCATCTCCGATGGACCGGTCGCACAGTTCAGGCCAATGATGTCGATACCGAGCGGCTCGAGTGAGGTGAGAGCAGCACCGATCTCCGAGCCGAGCAGCATAGTGCCGGTGGTCTCGACCGTCACGTGCACGATCACCGGAAGATCCCGCCCGGCGTAGCCAAGTGCTCGCTTGGCGCCGAGCGTGGCTGCTTTGGTTTGCAGCAGATCTTGGGAGGTCTCGATTAATACCGCGTCGATGCCACCGGCGATCAGACCCTCGACCTGCTGCTGGTAGGCATCCCGCAGTCGCGCGTAGGTGACATGACCCAGGGTCGGCAGCTTGGTACCCGGACCGACGCTGCCGAGGACCCACCGAGGCCGTTCCGGTGTTTTGTACGCGTCTGCGGATTCCCGAGCAATCCGGGCCGCAGCCTCAGCCAGTTCGGTGATCCGGTGTGAAATTCCGTATTCGCCCAGAGCGGACAGATTTGTGCCGAACGAGTTGGTCTCGACCGCGTCCACCCCAGCCTCGAAGTAGCCATCGTGGATTGCCCGGACAATGTCTGGGCGAGTGAGGTTCAAGATCTCGTTGCAACCCTCGAGCTGCTGAAAGTCTTGCAGCGTCAGGTCATAGCGCTGCAGCATCGTGCCCATCGCCCCATCTGCGATCACAACTCGTTGTGAGAGCGTGATTCGGAGGTCGCCCCCACCGAATACGTTGGACGGGAATGCGTTGGACGCCGGCGCGTTGAGATCAGCCGGCGACTGAGCGGCACGCTGGCCATCGGGCATCTCGTGAGAATAATCGCCACCGGCCCTCCCGCGGGAGGATTAACCAAGATGTGGAGCGAGCATTCCTCGCCGATCCGGCGGCTACAGTGAGGCATATGCCCGACTCCCCCAGTTCGACCGGCCGTGACCTGCGCGATCTGGTCGACCCGGTGGTGGTGATGGCCTTCGGGGGCTGGAACGACGCGGGAAACGCTGCGACCGGAGCCATTGAACATCTCGCCGAGGCCTACCAGGCGCAACCTGTATACGCGCTGGATCCAGACGACTTCTACGACTTTCAAGTCAACCGGCCTCGGGTCTCACTGACCGAGGACGACGACCGCGAGATCACCTGGCCAACTACCGAGCTCAAGATCGCTGAGCTCCCGGACGGCCGTGACTTGATCTTGGTTCAAGGCCTGGAGCCCAACCTGCGGTGGCGACAGTTCAGTACCTTGATCGCATCGGCGCTCAGCTCGGCGAACGTGTCCAGAGTCCACCTGCTGGGCGCGTTGCTCGCCGACACGCCGCACACCCGGCCAATCCCGGTTTCGGTGTCGACCGGGAACCGGGAACTGATGAAGAAGCTCGGCCTGGCACCGTCGACGTATGAGGGCCCAACCGGCATCATCGGCGTACTCGGTGACACCTTGGGACGCGCCGGAGTGGAGGTTCTGACGCTGTGGTCAGCCATCCCGCACTATGTCTCCCATCCGCCGTGCCCGAAGGCAACGTTGGCGCTGCTGTCTCACCTAGAGCGCGTGCTCAATGCCTCATTCGATCTTGGTGAATTGACTGAGTTAGCGCGAGCCTGGGAGCGCGGCGTAGATGAGCTGGCGGCGGAGGACTCTGAGGTCTCGGAGTATGTAGCCTCCCTGGAGCAGATGCAGGATGCCACCGAACTGCCCGAGGCCACCGGCGACGCGATTGCGGCTGAGTTCGAGCGCTACCTGCGCCGCCGCCAAGGCTAGTTACGCCGACTTGTCAGAACGCCGCAGTCGCCAGCTCGCGTAGCTTCACCACAGTCGCGTCGGGATCATCGGCGCCAAAGACAGTTGAGCCCGCTACGAAAGAATCAACCCCGGCTGCCGCGCACCGTTCGATCGTCTCCGCAGAAACCCCACCGTCGATTTGCAACCAGATGTCGCCGCCCAGCTTGTCTAGCAGCGCCCGGGTCCGTGTGATCTTGGGCAGGCAAAGATCAAGAAAGCTCTGGCCTCCGAACCCCGGTTCCACAGTCATGATCAACACCATGTCGAGCTCTGGCAGCAGGTCCTCGTAAGGCTCGATCGGCGTAGCCGGTTTGAGGGCCATAGCAGCGCGCGACCCGCGACTGCGCAGCTCACGCGCTAGCCGTACCGGCGCTTGGGCAGCCTCAATGTGAAAGGTGACCGACTCGGCTCCCGCCTCGGCGTATCCGGGCGCCCAGCGATCGGGTTGTTCGATCATCAGGTGGATGTCCAAAATCTTGTCGGTGACCTTGCGGATGGCTTCCACAACCGGAAGTCCAAGCGTCAGATTCGGGACAAAGTGGTTGTCCATGACATCGACATGAATGGCGTCCGAACTCGGCACCGATTCGATGGCAGTCTGCAGGTTGGCGAAGTCGGCCGACAAGATGCTCGGCATGATTCTGGTTTTTTTGCTGAGGGGGGCCACGGCTCGACTCTAATGTTTGCGAGTCTTGCGTAGATAGGCGGCGAACATGGCGTCCGTGCCGTGCCGGTGCGGCCAGAGCTGTAGGTACGGCCCAAGAGCCGCGTCCGGAACCTCCGCCAGCAGCTCCGCCGCGGGAAGAACCTCGACATCGGTTCGTTCCGCGAGGGTTTCGTTTACTACGTCGGTGGTCTCACGACGATGCGGTGAGCAAGTCAGGTAGCCAATGACTCCGCCGGTGTGGGCGCTGTCCAGGGCTGAGCCGAGCAGTGCGAGTTGCAGGGCGTGCAGCCGCTCCACGTCGGCCGGTCCGCGGCGCCAGCGGGATTCCGGGCGGCGGCGGAGCGCGCCCAGCCCAGAGCACGGCACGTCGGCCAGTACGCGGGTAAAGGAGCCGGCTCGCCACGCTGGTCGCCTGGCGTCGGCTACCAGGATCGACGGCGGCAGCCCTCGCTTGGTGTAGCCGCGTACCGCTGCAGCCACCAGCCGGGCCCGATGGGGCGCGGTGTCAGAGGCGAGCAGCCGACTGTCATGATCGGCAGCCAGACCGGCCAGCAGCGCGGACTTCCCGCCAGGGCCGGCACACATGTCAAGCCACCATCCGGGCGGAGCGAGCGCCCTGGTGAACGCCCAGGTCACCAGCTGCGATCCTTCGTCTTGTACTCCTGCTCGACCGTCGCGTACCAGGGCAAGCTCGGCCGGATCGCCACGCCAGCGGGCACCGAATGGCGAATACCGACTAGCTCGAGCGCCAGCGTTCACCAGATCCGACACCTCGGCCAGCCCAGGCCGCACCACCAAGGTGATGTCCGGACTGACATTGTTGGCGTCGAGGGCATCCTGAAGCTCCGGCTCCGGCAGCAGATCTGCGTACGCCTCGACAATCCAACGTGGATGCGCTGTTCGGAGCGCAAGTTGATCAAGGCGGTCGAGCCCTTCGGAGAGCTCGTCGAACCACTCCTCGAGACTCCTCTCGGCAACTCGCCGCAAAATGGCGTTGGT
>Ga0081538_10001478_pt1 | contig 24149 bp, 15 predicted proteins | sample TabmetS5T2R1_FD_71022 | JGI IMG/M metagenome (GOLD analysis project Ga0081538, IMG submission 71022) | Tabebuia heterophylla rhizosphere microbial communities from the University of Puerto Rico - S5T2R1 | ecosystem: Host-associated > Plants > Roots > Rhizosphere ... | reverse complement strand
AGAGGGTCGAGCAGGCTGCGGCCGGCGTCGGTCGACCCGTCGTCGACAAAGATCAGCTCCGTCTCCAGGCCGAGGGCGCTGAAGTCGACCTCGAGCAGCCGGTCGATCACCGTCGGGAGCGTCCGCAGCTCGTTGTAGAACGGCACGACCACCGACAGCTTCACGGACACCTCCTCCCCCTTCGGCAGAGCCGGCAAAGTACCACGTCACCACAGCCTTCAGGAGAGCGGGTCATCGCCCACGAGCGGTCGCTTGAGCGTTCAGTCATCGAGCAGTATCCGAAGATTCGGGGGGTCACGAGGGCCCGCCTTCTGGACGGCGGCGGCCTGGTCGGGGTCGAGGACGGCCACCGTCACCCGCTCGTCGGCCACCCGCTTCCAGAAGCGGGCCGGGTCGAGGTTGGTCACCCGCACCACCCCGGCGCCGCACCCCAGCGGGGCCAGCAGCCCGGCGGCGGCGCCGTCGGCGGTGAGCAGCGGCCGCCCCGACAGCAGCCGGTCGGCGTCGGTCAGGCCGGTCCGGTCGGCCAGGGTGGCCGAGCGGGCGAGCAGGTCGGCCATGGTGGCGGTTGCACCGCCGGCGATGAGGGCGTCGCCAGTCGGGTCGGGGCCAGTTTCGAAAACGTCCCCCATGCCGGGGACAATGCGCGAGAAGTTCAGCGCCCGGCCGAGATCGCGCTCGGGCCGTCCGAACAGGCCGGCGGTGAGGGCGACAACGGGGACCTGGTCGAGCGCGGGTTCGGCGGCGGCCAGTTGCTCCTCGTGGACGAAGGCGGCCGCCAGGTCGCCGGGCGGGGTGGTGTCAGGGGAATCGAGCGCCACCACGCCCAGACCGACCCGCCAGCAGGCAGCCAGCACGACCGGGGCCTGCCAGTGGTCGTCCACCAGGGCCCCGACCCGGCCGCCGGGCTCGACCCCCAGCTCGTCGACCAGGAGGTTGGCCGTCTTGGCGACCCAGTTGTCGAAGGTCCTGTACGACAGCTCGACCCGCTCGTCCCGGTGGTCGTCGTACCAGGTGACAAACGGCTTGTCGCCGTAGCGCCTGATCTGGCGCTCGGCGGTGTCGTTGAAGCTGTCGAATGTTGGATTACGGGAAGCTGGCTCGGAATGCGAGGGCTGCTGGGGGATCGACATGGGGGCTAGTTATACCGCCGTCGAGGGCATCGGCGCTGAGTTGGGTTCGCCGCCGGTGGTTCGGGCCGCGATCTACTGTCGGCGCGGGGGCGCAGCGTGGAGCGCCAGGAGCAGGACGGCCGGCGGATCGCGACCGAGAAGGGCTGGGAGGTCGTCGCGGTCTACCGCGAGCGGGCGTCCGCCAGCCCGTAGGACAAGAAGGGCCGCTACCGCGCTGCCGGCCGTGCGGTCATCATGCCGCGTGGGAGGTTTGCGCCCTCCCGGCGTGCTGGTCGATCATGCCGGCCAAGCAGGCCGACAGGGAGGCCGTGATGGGTGACCCCCAACGACTGACCGACACCGAGCAACTTGAGATTCTCACCTTGCTGGAGGCCGCCACCACCGAGCGCTCCGCCATGCGCGCCGCCCGCGCCTTGGCTGCGCTGATGAGCCGCCTCCAGGGGCTGGGGCAACGCATCGCCGCCGAGCTGCCCGACCTGGGTCGCGACGCCAAGCCAGCCAGGCGATAGGGCTCGGGTTCAATTCGGGGCCGGGATTCCCCTCACGATGCACCACGCCCCTGGGGATGCGGACGAAGTCGCCCGGCCCATCCTCTACGCTCTCGCGGCCGCCAGGGCCGAATTCTAGCCGGAGGCGACCCTCGGTCTGGAACACATAACTGTCATGGCCAGGATGGACATGCCAACCGGACCATACGCCGGCTTCGATTCGGGACCGGCCGGCCCAGACGTGGTCATCGGCGTAGGGAGCAAGATCCCAGAGTTCTCCACCGCAGCACCCACTTGGTTGCTACCCAGCGCGGTCGGGTGGTGCTGCCGTCGACGGGGACAGCCGTGCTTGCCGGTCACGGGGCAGGCTCGAGCCTCCTGGTGTTCATTCCGGCGACGGGTTCCAGCCTCCAGCTGTTCATTGTGACTGGCCAGGCAGTCACAGAAATCACCCGCTGAGGGTGATGCTCGCCTGGTCGGCTGGTTGTAGTCTCGCTCGTCGGTTCGATGGTCCCAATGCGGTCTGGAGGGTTCGACCGTCCCACTTCCGGACTTGAGGCCCCGAGATCTGCCAGCCGTATCTGTCCGGGAGAAGGCCATGATGTGCAGCCAGCCGACCATCCCGGTCCAGCCCTGGGGGCCGACTCCAGCCACGCCGACGTTCCCGATCCTTGAGTCCAAGCTGACCCCGGCGCCGACGCGGCCCGGCCTCGTGTCCAGGATCCAGCTGCTGGACTGGCTGCAGGCCGCGGCGGCCACACCGGTGGTTGCCATCTGCGCGCCCGCCGGATATGGCAAGACCATGCTTGCCGCCGAGTGGGCCAAGCGGGACCCGCGGCCGTTTGTGTGGCTGTCGGTCGACCGCCACGACAACGACCCGACCGTGCTGTTGACCTACCTGGCGGTCGGGCTGGACCGGGTCGAGCCGATCGACCCAACGGTGTTGGGCGTGCTGGCTTCGCGGGGCGCCTCGATCAGCCAGACGGTCCTGCCCCGGCTGGGGGCCGCGCTGGCCAGCAAGGCCCTTCCGGTGGTGGTGATGCTGGACGATGTACACCAGCTCCATGACCGGCAGGGCCTGGACGCGGTGGCGATGCTGGTCGACCACCTGCCGCCGGGATCGCAGCTGGCGGTGACCAGCCGAGGGGAGCCGCCTTTGCCGGTGGCGCGCTGGCGGGCCGAGGGGCGCCTGGCCGAGCTCGGCCCGGGGGAGCTGGCGATGAGCCCGGTGGAGGCCGGGTCGCTGCTGTCAGCCGCCAGGGTCGAGCTGCCCGATGCCGAGGTGGCCGAGCTGACCCGGCGGACCGAGGGCTGGCCGGTGGCCCTGTATCTGGCCGCCCTCGCTCACAAGGCCAGCGGCCAGCCAGCCAACGCCGGGTTCGCCTTTACCGGCGACGACCGGTTTCTGGCCGACTACCTGCACGCCGAGCTGCTGGCGCACCTCCCCACCGAGCGGGTGGCGTTCCTGACCCGGACCGCGGTGCTGGATCGGCTGTCCGGGCCGCTGTGCGACACGGTGCTGGACACCACCGGCTCGGCGGCGGTGCTTGCGTCGCTGGAACGGTCCAACCTGCTGGTCGCCCCGTTGGATCGCCAGCGCGACTGGTACCGCTACCATCCGCTGTTCCGGGAGCTGCTCCGAGGGGAGCTGGAACGCCATCAGCCCGAGCTGGCGGGCGAGCTCACCCTCCGGGCGGCCCACTGGTGCCAGCAGCACGGGCTGCCCGAGGCCGCGATCGGCTACGCCATGGACGCCGGCGATACCGACCTGGTCGCCCGGTGCGTCGAGCAGGCGGCCATCTCGGTCTACCGCAGCGGGCGGCTGGCCACCGTCCAACGATGGTTCGACTGGTTCGACGACCACGGCCTCATCCACCAGTACCCCGCGGTGGCCGTGCTCGGGGCCTGGGTGCAGGCGCTCGGCGGCCACGCGGCCGCGGCCGAGCGGTGGGCCGATGCCGCCGAACAGGGATCCCATGAGGGGATGCTGCCCGACGGCAGCGCCTCGATCGACGGCTGGCGGGCGCTGCTGCGGGCCAAGCTGTGCCGCCGCGGGGTCGCCCAGATGCGGGCCGACGCCGAGCTGGCCCTGACCCTGATCCCGGTGGGCAGCCTCTGGCGAGCCCCGGCGCAGCTGCTGTTGGGGATCTCACAGCTGCTGGCCGGTGACCTGGACGTGGCCGATCATGTTCTGGCCGAGGCGGTCGAGGTGGCCCAGGACACCGGGGCGACCGTCGCCGCCTCCGTCGCCCTGGCCGAGCGGGCCATCCTGGCCATCGGCCACCAGGACTGGCAGGTCGCCGAGACCCTGGTCGAGCAAGCCCGATCAGTGGTGGAGATCGCGCGTCTGGAGGAGTGCGTGACCAGCCTGGTGCTGTATGCCGCCGGAGCCCGGGTGGCCATCCACCACGGCAACATGGACCAGGCCGGACAGGACCTGACACGTGCCCAGCAGCTGCGGCCCCAGGCCACCCACGCCCTGCCCTATTACGCGGTCCAGGCCCGGCTGGAGCTGACCCGTGCCTACCTCGCCCTGGGCGACCTGCCCGCCGCCCGAACGGTCCTGCGCGAGATTGATGACCTGCTGCGGTGGCGGCCCGACCTCGGCACCCTCCTCGACCATGCCAGCCAGATCCGCTCCCGCCTCGACCACGTCCTTGGCGAGGTCATCGCCGCGGCACCGCTCAGCACCGCCGAGCTGCGCTTGCTCCCCCTGCTGGCCACCCACCTCTCCTTCCGGGAGATGGGCCAGCGACTGTACGTCTCCCAGCACACGGTGAAGAGCCAGGCCATGTCGATCTACCGCAAGCTCGGCGTCTCCTCGCGTGGCCAGGCCGTCCAGCAGATCCAGGAGATCGGCCTGCTCGCCAGATAGGACCGGATGACCAGCCCCGACAGCGGCGCGCCCCGACGAGCTTCCGGGTAGGCTGCAGCCGTTCGCCGACCAACCAGGAGCTGCCGCGATGCGCTTCATCGTGACCGGCGGAGCCGGCTTCATCGGCTCCAACTACGTGCGCCACCTGCTCGCCACCGACGCCGACGCGCAGGTGACCAACTTCGACAAGCTCACCTATGCCGGCAACCGGGCCAGCGTCGCCGACCTGGACGGCGACCCACGCTACCAGTTCGTGCAGGGCGACATCTGCGACGCCGGGCAGCTCGCCGAGGTCCTGCCCGGCCACGACGTGGTGGTCAACTTCGCCGCCGAGACCCACGTCGACCGGTCGATCGTCGAGCCGGTGGAGGCGGTCAGGACCAACACCGTCGGGGTGGCCACGCTGGCCGAGGCGGCCCGCCGGGCCGGGGTCGGACGCCTCCTGCAGGTCGGCACCGACGAGGAGTACGGCACTATCGCCGACGGCTCCTTCGCCGAGGACGACCGGCTGGAGCCGTCCTCGCCCTACTCGGCCGGCAAGGCCGGCGGGTCCCTGGTCGCTCTGGCCTATGCCACCACCCACAAGCTGGACGTGGTGGTGACCCGCTGCACCAACAACTACGGGCCCTACCAGTTCCCCGAGAAGGTCATCCCGTTGTTCGTGACCAACCTGATGGACGGGCACAAGGTGCCGCTGTACGGCAGCGGCGGCAACATCCGCGACTGGCTGTACGTGCTCGACCACTGCAGCGCCATCGACCTGGTGCTGCGCCGCGGCCAGACCGGCGCCATCTACAACATCGGCGGCGCCAACGAGCTCACCAACCTGGAGCTGACCAGGCGCATCCTGGCGGCCTTCGGGGCCGGCGACGAGATGATCGAGTTCGTGCCCGACCGGCCGGGGCACGACTGGCGCTACTCGCTGGACGCGACCAGGGTGCGTGAGCTCGGCTGGGCCCCGGCCCACGACTTCGACCAGGGCCTGGCCGAGACGATCGCCTGGTACCGCGAGCACGAGGACTGGTGGCGGCCGATGAAGCCGGCAGGGGCCACCCGCACCCTGGACCTGGGCCGATGAAGGTGCTCCTCACCGGCGCGGGGGGGCAGGTCGGCCGGGCGCTGGCGGTCGCCTTCGGCGACGCCAAGGAGGTGGTCGCCCTCGACCGGGCCGGGCTCGACATCACCAGCTGGCCGGCGGTGGCCGACATCGTCGCCGAGCTGGCCCCCGACCTGGTCGTGAACGCGGCCGCCATGACCGACGTCGACGGCTGCGAGGCCGACCCCGACCGGGCCTTCCGGGCCAACTGCCTCGGCCCCCGCCATCTGGCCCTGGCCTGCCGCGAGGTCGACGCCGAGCTGGTCCACCTGTCCACCGACTACGTGTTCGACGGCACGGGCGCCGACCGGCCGGACGGCTACGGCGAGTACGACCAGCCGGCCCCGGCCAGCGTCTACGGCCGCTCCAAGCTGGCCGGGGAGCGGGCCGTCGGCGACGTCTGGGGCCGCAGCTACATCGTGCGCACGGCCTGGGTGTACGCGGCCGGGGGCCGCAACTTCGTGGCCACGATCCTGCGCCTGGCCGCCGAGCGGGACACCCTGGCGGTGGTCGACGACCAGGTGGGCAGCCCGACCTGGGCGGCCGACCTGGCCGATGGGATCAGGGCCCTGCAGCGCACCGGCCAGCACGGCATCTACCACCTGACCAACCAGGGCGCCTGCTCCTGGTACCAGTTCGCCAGGACGATCCTGGCCGGCACCGGGCAGGACCCCGACCGGGTCCGGCCGACCACCACCGCCCAGTTCCCCCGCCCGGCCCCGCGGCCGGCCTTCTCGGTGCTCGACAACCGCCTGGCCCGCCTGGTCGGGGTGCCGCCGCTGCGCCCTTGGGACCAGGCCCTCGGCGCCTACCTGGCCAGCGGCTAGGCCGCCGCCGGGCTCGGCCTGGCCGTCCTGGTGGCGCTGGCCGTGCCGGCCGCCCTGACCCGCGGGCGGCCGCTACCGCATCGACCGCTCCGGACGGGGGACCGGCGCCACCGGGTAGCCGCCGGGCGTCCGGCCGCCGGAACGCAGGACGGCGGCCACCGCCGTCCCCAGCCCGACGGTGGCCAGGACCGCCAGCCCCACCAGGACCACGTCCGGGGCCGGCACGCCCGACAGGCGCACCGCCTTGGGCAGAGCGGTCAGCACCGGCCCGCCGGTCCACCTGGCCGCCTGGGCCATCAGCAGGGCCACCGTGAGGCCGGCCTGGGCGGCCACCACCAGGGCCAGCAGGACCCTCCCAAGGCGTCCGGGCAGCCAGAGGATCGCCGCGGCCATGACCACCGTCAGCACCGGCCAGGCCGGGAACAGGTAGCGGCCGTTGGCGGCGCCGCCCTCGGCGACGTGGTTGGCGATCTGCAGGAACACGGCCACCACGTGCAGGCCGAGCAGCGTCCAGATGGCCGCCTCGACCGCCGGTCGGTCGCCCCCAGGGCGGCCGCCCCTCCGGTGGCCACCGGCCCTGGCCAGGGTCACCGCGGCGGCGACGATCCCGGCGGCGACGGCCAGCCAGACGCCCGCGATCAGCCAGCTCGCCGGCCCCTGCACGCTGGCCGGGAGGCCGTTGGCGGCATAGGCGCCGAACATGCGCAGCACCTGCTGGCCGTAGGTGTCGAGGTCCAGCAGCACCTCGGCCACCGACGGCGGCGTGTGCAGACGCTGGCCGTGCTCCTGGAGCCGGTCGACCACGTAGTCCTGGGCCGTCGGGCTGCCGTAGCGGCGCAGGTTACGCAGGTAGAACCAGCCGGAGGTGAGCGCGCAGGTCGCCAGCAGCAACGCCGCCCACCCGACCCCCCTGCGCAGCCCCCGCCGCCGGCCGCCGGCCGGGTGGAGCAGCCCGGCGGCGACCAGCGCGGCCGCGGAGAGGGCGACCAGGCTCAGGGCCGAGATGCGGGTCAGCATGCCGAGGGCGGCCGAGGCGACCAGCAGCAGGCACGGCCCGGCGCGCAGCCCGTCCCGCAGCACCAGCACCGTCGCCACCAGCTGGGCCGCCAGCAGCGTGGCCGCGAGCCCGTCGTTGTGGATGATCCCCGAGGTCAACACCAGCCAGCTCGAGGTGGCCACCAGGGCCGCGGCCCCCACCGCGACCGGCAGCCGGCGGCGCGGCGCGGTCAGGCTGGCCGCCAGGACGCCGGTGAGCAGCACCGCCCCGGCCGACAGGAGCACGGTGAGCAGCCGGGCGGCGTACACCCCGACCATCGGCTGGCCGAGGGCCAGGCCGAGCCGCAGCGGGATCCCGGCCAGCAGGTAGTAGAGCGGGGGATGGTTGGCGACGTACTGCAGCGGCAACGAGTGCTGGCCAGGCAGGCGGGGGACCACCGGCTGGTCGACGCCGGGGATCCTGCCATCGGCCGCGGCCAGGGCGTAGTCGGCGTTGGAGCTCTCGTCGGCGGGCAGGAACGGCCGCGCGGCCAGGGAGGCGATCGCCGAGAGGGCGACGAAGGCGACGACCGCCCCCAGGATCCCCCGGCGCAGCAGCATCCGGTCCCTGGGCGCCAGCACCTCGGCCGGCGGGTCGTCGGCGCCGGTCGAGCTGGTCGCGGGCATCCCGGGAGTATATCGGCCCACCCGGCCCCGCCCGGCCCCGGCCCCGCCGAGCCCCCGCCCGCCCCTGGGACCTCGACGGTGATGCAGTACACTGCGGGCCGTCCTGCCCGAGGACCTGCATCCGTCGACCTGGAGAGGGCGTGGACGACTCCTCGACCAGCGGTCTCGACGTGGACCGCGGCCGCCCGCCCGCGGCCCCCGAGACGGCGACCGAGCCGGCCGAGCCGCCGGCGTCGCCGCGGCCGCGGCGGGCCTGGCTGCGCACCGTGCCGGCGCTGGTGTGGCTGCTGACCGCCTTCCAGGGCGCCCTGCTGCTGATGTTCACCCTCCTCTACCCGCCGTACCTCGGGCTGGACGAGCCGCAGCACGTCGATATGGCCTTCGCGCTCACCCACTCGCCCGAGTGGCCGGGGCCGGGCGAGCGGCTGCTGTCGCTCGGGGTGGCGCGCACCTCCGACCCGTTCTACGGCCGCGCCACCCGCCTGGTCGGCCCCTACCTGGAGGGCGAGGCGGTGCCGCGCCGGGCCAGGCCGTCGCTGTGCGCGCTCGGCGGCAACGCGCCATCGCCGACCCCGCCGCACCTGCCCAACCAGATGGTCCAGCACCCCCCGCTCTACTACGCGCTCGGCGCGGCCGTGCTCGAGGTCGCCCCTGGCGAGTGCGGCTGGCCCTATGACCGGCTGGTGTGGCTGCTGCGCGGGGTCAGCGTGCTCCTGCTGCTGCCCCTGCCGCTGCTGGTCTGGGCGACCACCCGCCGGCTGGCCGGGGACGGGCCGCTCGCCCTGGCCGCCGCGGCCGCCCCCCTGGCCGTGCCCGGCCTGCTGCGGGTCGGCGCCTCGGTCAACAACGACGACCTGCTGGTGCTGCTCGGCGGGGTCCTGGGGCTGCTGCTGGCCCGGGTGGTCACCGGCGACCGGAGCCACCGCACCGCCCTGACCATCGGGCTGGCGCTGGCGGCCGCCCTGCTGACCAAGTTCAACGGGGTCGTGTTCGTGCCGGTGGTGGTGGCCGCCTACGCGGTCGCCTGGCTGCGCGACCGCGGGCCGCTGCCCTGGCGCCAGGTCCTGGTCGCCGGCGCCGCCTCCGGCCTCGGCGCCTGGTGGTGGTTCCGCAACCGGCTGCTCTACGGCTCCTTCCAGCCCAACGGCTTCGGCGAGGAGGCGGCCCGCCGGGTCGACGCCCGCGGCTCCCTCGGCGCCTCCCACCCCTTCGACACCTTCTGGCCGATCTTCCGCAACTGGATCGAGCAGCGGCTCTGGAGCACCCTCGGCGTCATCGACCGGCCGGGGCTGCCGAGGGTCGTCGTCCACGCCCTCACCCTCGCCCTGGTGGCCGGCACGCTGGCGGCGCTGCTGCACGGCCGCGCCCGCGGCGGCCGGGCCGGGCTGGCGGTGCTGGTCGCCCCCGTGGTCCTGTCCCTGGCCGGCCTGCTGCTGACGACCTGGCTGTACTTCGCCCGCACCGGGCTGCCAGCGGCCATCCAGGGCCGCTACCTGTACCCGGCGCTGCTGCCGCTGTTCGCGGTCGTGGCCGTCGGCTACGGCGGGCTGCTCGGCAGGTACCGGCGGCTGCTACCCCTGGGTGCGCTGCTGCTCGGCATCGGCGTCGAGCTGCTGGCGGTGCGGGCGGTCATGCGCAGCTTCTGGGTGCCGGCTCCCAGCGGCGACCGCCTGGCCGATGTCCGCGCCGCCCTCGACGCCCTGGTCGCCTGGTCGCCGTGGCCGGCCGGGCCCACCCTGGTTCCGATGGCCCTGGCCGCCGTGCTCGGGCTGGTCACGCTGGTGGCCGCCGTTCGGGTGGCCCGCCCCCGGCCGGGCGGTCGGCCTGGGTAGCTTCGCTATACTGCGCCGACCGTGTGGTGGCCGCCCTCGGCGGTCACGGGCTCACCGCCGAAGGAAGGAAGCCAGCCGCGCCGATGGGCACCGTCACCGACATCCTCGACAGCCGGGACGTCCTGCGCAACCTCCTGCTCCGGGAGCTCAAGTCCAGCTACAAGGGCTCGGTCCTGGGGTTCATGTGGTCGCTGCTGAACCCGCTGGTGACCATGGCCATCTTCACCGTGGTGTTCTCGGTGGTGCTGCAGGTGCAGCTGCCCCCCAACGCCCAGGGCGTGCGCAGCTTCCCTGCCTTCCTCCTGGTCGGCCTGCTGCCATGGAGCCTGATCAGCCTGTCGATGAGCGCCGGCGCCACCAGCCTGGTCGCCAACGGCAACCTCATCCGCAAGGTGTACTTCTTCCGGGTCACCCTGCCGGCCAGCGTCGTGCTCGCCAACGCGGTCAACTTCCTGGTCGGCATGGGCCTGCTGCTGGTGTTCCTGGTGGTCCTCGGGGTGGACTTCTGGAGCTCGATCTGGCTGCTGCCGGTGCCGCTGCTGGCCCTGCTGATGCTGTCGCTCGGGCTCGCCCTGCTGACCTCGGTGGCCAACCTCTACTACCGCGACATCCAGTACCTGGTGGGGCTGGTCACCATGGCCTGGTTCTACGCGACCCCGATCATCTACCCCCTCGGCTTCGTGGAGCGGGTCGGCGAGCCCTGGCTCACCCTGTACCGGCTCAACCCGGCGACGGCGCTGATCGAGACCTTCCGCGCCATCCTGTATGACGGCCGCCTCCCCGGCGCCCAGGACCTGCTGTGGTCGCTCGGCACGGCCCTGGCCGTCCTGGCCGTCGGCTGGCTGGTGTTCCGGCGGGCCGAGCCCCACTTCGCCGAGGAGGTCTAGGTGGGCGGGGCGGTCACCGTCGAGGGGGTCTCCAAGAAGTTCCGGCTGTTCCACGAGCGGCCGCGCAGCCTCAAGGAGGTCGTCACCCGCCGCCGGCGTCGCTCCTTCGACGAGTTCTGGGCCCTGCGGGACGTCACCTTCAGCGTCGACCCGGGCGAGACCGTCGGCCTGATCGGGCCCAACGGCTCGGGCAAGTCGACGCTGCTCAAGTGCCTGGCCCGGATCCTGCGTCCCGAGAAGGGCCGCATCGAGGTCCAGGGCAAGCTGAGCGCGCTGCTGGAGGTGGGCGCCGGATTCCATCCCGAGCTGACCGGACGCGAGAACGTGTTCCTCAACGGGGCCATCCTCGGCCTCAGCCGCCCCGAGGTCCGCGACCGCTTCGACGAGATCGTCGAGTTCGCCGGGCTGGAGCGGTTCATCGACACACCGGTCAAGGGCTACTCCTCGGGCATGTACGTGCGGCTCGGGTTCGCGATCGCGGTCAACGTCCGCCCCGACATCCTGCTCGTGGACGAGGTGCTGGCCGTCGGCGACGAGGAGTTCCAGCGCAAGTGCATGGCCAAGTTCGAGGAACTGCGCAGCACCGGCCGGACCGTTGTGTTGGTCAGCCACGCCCTCGGGACGGTCGGCGACCTGTGCGACCGGGCCGTGTTCCTGCGCGAGGGCCGGGTCGCCGACCTCGGCCCGGCCCGCAGCGTGGTCGACACCTACCTGCGCGACGTCGGCGACACCTCCAAGCGGGAGGAGGGGCTGTCGCTGGCCGGCCACCGCTACGGCAGCCGCGAGGTCGAGCTGACCCGGATCGAGCTGTGCGGCGCGGATGGGCGGGCCGGCTCGCCGATCGTGGCCGGGGCGCCGATGGCCGTGCGCATGCACTGGCGGGTCAACACCCCGGTGGCCGACCCGCTGTTCCACGTCGACCTGTTCACCGGCACCGGCGTCCACCTGGTCGCCTCCACCTCGGCCATGGGCGGGGTCCACGTCGAGCGGCTGGAGGGCGAGGGCGTGGCCGAGCTGCGGGTCGACGACCTGCTCCTGGTGCCTGGCGAGTACCTGCTCAGCGCGGCCGTGCACGACCCTGGCGGCGGCCGCGACTACGACCACCACGACCGCACCCACGCCTTCACCGTCCACCCGGGCGACCCACTGGAGCGCCTCGGGCTGCTCCGGCTGCCAGGGCGCTGGCAGCTGGTCCAGCGGGTGCGCTCGTGACCGAACCCGTCCCGACGGTCAGCGTGGTCGTGGTCACCTACAAGGGCCGCGAGCACCTGGACGAGGTGTTCGGCTCGCTGCGGGCCCAGGACTGGCCGGGTGGGGCGCTGGAGCTGCTGTGCGTCGACAACGGCTCCAGCGACGGCTCGCGCGAGCTGCTGGCCGAGCGCTTCCCCGACGTCCGGGTGGAGGCCCTCGGCCGCAACACCGGCTTCGCCGGCGGCTGCAACGCCGGCGCCAGGGCGGCCGGCGGCCAGCTGCTCTGCTTCATCAACGACGACATGCGGGCCGAGCCCGGCTGGGTGCGGGCCATGGTCGGCCCGCTGCTGGCCGACCCGGGACTCGGCGCCACCGGCGGGAAGGTGCTGAGCTGGGACGGGACCACCGTCGACTTCGCCGGGGCGGTGATGAACTTCGAGGGCCGGGGCGGCCAGGTCGGCTTCGGCGAGCCCTACGACCCGGCCCGCCACGACCACGGCGGGCCGATGCTGTTCGCCAACGGCGGCTCGCTGGCCATCCGCCGCGACCGGTTCCTGGATGTCGGCGGCTTCGACGAGGACTTCTTCGCCTACTACGAGGACGTCGACCTCGGCTGGCGGCTGTGGCTGTACGGCCTCGGCGTCCGCTACGTGCCCGAGGCGGTCACCCGCCACCGCCACCATGGCACCTCCAGCAAGCTGCCCCAGGGCAAGCTGCGGGTGCTGTACGAGCGCAACGCCCTGCTGGCCGCGATCAAGAACTACGAGGCGGCCAACCTGGCCCGGGTGCTCGCCCCCGCCTACATGCTGGCGGCGCGGCGGGCCGTCGCCGACAGCGGCGTCGACCCCGCCGGCTTCGACCTCAACCGACCCGAGCGGGTCGAGGAGCTGGTCCCGGCCCCCGAGGCGGTCGCCACCCTGGTCGCCCTCGACGAGGTGAACCGGCTGCTGCCGCGGGCGCTGGCCAAGCGGGCCGAGGTGCAGCGGCGCCGGGTGCGCAGCGACGCCAGCCTGCGCGAGCTGTTCGGCCAGCCGTTCTTCGCCGCCCGCCCCGACCCCCAGTACGTCCAGCTCCAGACGACCCTGGCCGAGCTGTTCGCGGTCGAGGAGGTGTTCTCGGCCAGCCGGCCGCGGGTGCTGGTGGTGACGCCGGAGGCGCCGGCCGGCGCGGCCGCCGCCGGGTCGCGGGTGGTCGCCATGTGCCGGGCCCTGGCCGGCCAGACCGAGGTCACCCTGGCCGCCGCCGACCCGGCCGGCCTGGTGGCCGGCGGCTTCGACGTCGTCGGACTGGACCAGCCGACGCTGCGGGGCCTGGCCGACGGCGCCGACGTGGTCGTGTGCCGGTCGGGAGCGCTGGCCGCCAACCCCTGGCTGGCCGGCCTGGCCGTGCCGGTGGCGGTCGACCTCGACCGGCCGTGCCCGCCCGACGGGCCGGGACGCCGGGCGCTGGAGCGGGAGCTGCGGCTCGGCGACTGCTTCCTCTGCCCGGACGAGCGGCAGCGCTCGGCCCTTGTCGGCATGCTGCACCTGCTCGGGCGGCTCAGCCCCGAGCAGTACGACCGCGACCCGACCCTGCGCAGCTTCGTGGCCGCCGCCGGCGCCGCCGACGGCTTCGCCGCCCTGCGGGCGTTCGTGGCCGCGCCCCGCCAGGCGATCGACCGGCCGCGCCGGCCGCGCCCGGCCCGCTGGCCGGCCAGGCGGCGAGCCCCGGCGCCAGTGGCCAGGCTCGGCGGCTACTGGCGCCAGCACGGCACCCGGCGCGCGGCCGCCGCGGTCGCCCGCCGCCTCGTCGGCCGGCGGCGGCCGCCCGCCGCGGCGGCCTGACCCCGGCGACGCCGGCTAGCCGCCCGGCCTGGCCCGCTGCTTCAGCCAGCGCACGGTCCGGTAGGCGCTCCACACCGGGGTGCGGCGCAGCCGGTCCAGCCGCGCCTCCAGGTTCTGCAGCCGCGCCGCCCGCTCCTCGAGCTGGATGATCCGGCCTCGCCGGTGGTCGAGCACCGCCTGGACGTCCTCGGTCAGGTCGCGGCCGCGGTAGCGCAGCTCGCGCGCGCTCCGCCAGCGCCATGGCTCGGCGGCCACCCGGCGCAGCGGCGCCACCACCCGGTCCCAGCGGAACTGCTCGGCCACGGTGCGTCCCCGCTCCCCGCAGGCGACCCGCAGCACCGGGTCGGTGAGCAGCGTCCGCAGCGCCCCGGCGAGCGCGCCGACGTCGCCGGGTGGGACCACCAGCCCCAGCCGCTCCCGCTCGACCAGGTCGGACAGGACGTCGCCGGCCGTGGCCACCACCGGCAGACCGGCCCACAGGTAGTCGAGCACCCGGGAGCGGAAGGCCAGCCGGGTCTCGGCCAGGTCGGCGGCCGCGGTCACGGCCACGTCCGCCTCCAGCAGGTAGGCCTCGCGCTCGTCGTAGGGGACCCAGTCCCCGAACAGCACCGACCTGCCGGCCAGGCCGAGCTCCTCGGCCCGCCTGACCACCGCGTCGGCCATCGGCATGCGCGGCACGTCGGGCGTGGACAGCTGGGTGCCGAGGAAGAACAGCTTGGCGTTGGGCACCTGGGGCACGACGCGGGCGAACGACTCGACGACGCTCAGCGGGTCGAACCAGTCCCAGGTGCCGCCGCCCCACAGCACCACCAGGTCGTCGGCCGCCACCTTGGGATGCAGGCCCTTGAGCACTGGCCGGGTGGCCTGCGGGGGCCGCTCCGGCAGCCCGAAGGGGACCACGTCGATCAGCGAGCGCAGCGACGCGTCGCGCGCGTAGATCCCTGCCTCCAGCCGACCGCGGCCGGCCAGCATGCCGAGCCAGTAGTCCCGCTGGCGTTCGGAGGCGCAGATGAAGAAGTCGCAGCGGTCGAGCAGGTCGTTGATGACCGAGGCGTCGCCGGCCAGCTTGCGGTCGGCCGCGGCCTGGTCGCGGTGCAGCTGGAGGTTCTCGAACAGCCATGGGTCGTACAGATCGGCGACCAGGACCGCGGGCAGGTCGGCCAGGAACGGGTAGCGGCGCAGGGTGTAGCCCTGGATGAGCACGACGTCGGCCGACCTGGCGACGTCCTGGAGGGCGGCCGCGTCGCCGTAGACGGCGAGGGCGACGCCCTCGGCCGTCTTGGTGGTCGGCTCGGGCACGGCCACGAACACCGGCACGCTCTTGGCCAGCGCCTTGGCCAGCTCCCAGGCCCGGATCGCCGGCCCGCTCATCTTGTCGCCGATGGCGTCGTTGCAGACGATCAGCACCCGCGTCGCCTCGCGCCGGTCGAAGACCCGGTCGAGCTCGAACCCGCTGACCACCCGCTCCTGCGCCGCGACGAACTCGGCCTGGCCGAGGCCGAGCAGCAGCGGCCGGCCGAAGCGGGACACGATCTCGGCGTCGTCGCGGCGGCGGCCCCGCTGGATCAGCGCCCGCAGCCGGAGCAGCTCGTCGAGGTCGTCGACCACGTCGATGATCGCGTGCAGGTGGGCCATGGCCAGCCGCGGGACCTCCTCGGTGGCCGAGGTCGCCCCGCCGATGTCGTAGGCGGCCCGGTCAAGGCTGGTGCGCACGGCGGCGCGCTTGGCCGCCAGGAGCAGGGCCGGCCCGAGCACGCGCTGGAGGTGCTCGTCGTCGTAGTTCTTGATGATCGCCCGCAGGGCGTTGCGCTCGTACAGCAGCACCCGCTGGTGGTCGGGGAAGCGCGAGGAGGTCCCGTGGTGGCGATGGTAGGTGCGGGCCCTTGCCGCCAGCCGCGACCGGAAGCCGAGCACCCACAGCCGCCAGCCGAAGTCCACGTCCTCGAAGTAGGCGAAGAAGCCGGGGTCGAAGCCGCCGGCGTTCACGAACAGCTGCCGCCCGACCAGCATCGAGCCGCCGCAGGCGAAGAGGAGGTCCTGGCCGTCCCCGACCTCGACCCGGTCCACCGGCCGGCCGAAGCCGATCTGGTGGCCCATGCCGTAGAAGGTCATGGCGCCGCCGCCGAAGTCGAGCTCGGTGCCGTCCCATGACAGGATCTGGCCGCCGACGCAGACCACCCCGTCGTCGGGGTCGTAGGCCTCGACCAGCCGGGACAGCCAGTCGGGGGCCGCCCGCATGTCGTTGTTGAGCAGCGCGATGCAGTCGCTGGCGACGGTCTCGGCGGCCAGGTTGACGGCCGGGGCGAAGCCGAGGTTGGTGTCCTGGGCCAGCAGCTTCACCCACGGGTAGCGGTCGGCCAGCAGCTCCCGCGACCCGTCGGTGGAGCCGTTGTCGACCACCACCACCTGGAATAGGTCCGCCGGGTAGTCCTGCTCCTTGAGCGAGTCGAGGCAGGGGCCGAGGTGGTCGGCGCCGTTGAGATTGACCAGGATCACCGTGACCGAGCGGGTCGGCCGCCGCGGCCGGGACCGCTCGATCCGGGGCGTCGACGGCGACTCGTGCGTGGCCCTTGTGGCCTCATGGAGCGCGGCGGCCAGCGACCCGGCCAGCGGCGCCATCGGCCCGTCGCCGGCAGCCTGCTGGTCCGCCCAGGCGCGCAGGGTCGAGCGGGGGCGCAGCGGGTCCTCGTCGCCGCGCAGCACCTCGACCAGCTCCAGGTACAGCTCCTGCAGGTGGACCAGGTCGGCGGAGGGATCGCCGCCGTGCCGGGGCCGAGGCAGGTCGAGGACGGCTCCGTCGGGGCGCAGCAGCACCACCCGGCGGTAGTGCGGAGGCTGGTGGTCGGCGTCGGCCAGGCGCGTGTTGACGGCGGCGTCGAACAGCGGGATCAGCGGCGCGAGGGCCGGGCTGCCCAGGAGGTGGCAGCGGACCAGCCACAGGCCGAGCCAGTGGTCGAGCCACAGGTCGCCGTACACCTCGGCCGGCGCGTCCAGCTCGCCGGCCAGCGCCAGCAGCGCCTCGAGCGACGGCAGCCCGCAGGCGCGGTGCTCCTGCAGCGGCGGGAGCGGCTGGCCGGTGCGGGCCACGAAGTAGCCGGCGACCAGGCGCTCGCACAGCTCGGTCCTGACGTCGGCGAACGGCGCCACCAGCAGCACCGGTCCACGTCCGACCCGCAGCAGCTCGGCGACGAACCGGGCCCGCTCGGGCTCGGGGATGTGCTCGAAGGTGTCGTGGGTGACGACCAGGTCGAAGGACCGGTCGGGAAAGGGGCTGGCGGTGCCGGAGCCGATCACCCGCTGATGCCCGACCGCCGCGTCGCCCTCGGTGAACAGGTCGAGCGAGACGGTGTGGTCGGCCGGGAACAGCTCGCCGACGTGGCCGAAGGGGTCGCCGACGTCGAGCAGCCGGATCGGGTCGGGGCCGAACGCCTGCTGGCGCAGGTCGGTGACGTACCGATAGCGGCTGTAGTGGTCGAAGGAGTCGCTGAGGGGCTGAGGCATGCGCGTGAGCCTACCGAGTGGGCCTGCGCGGCCACAATCGCCGGCCGGCGCCAGCCGGCACCCTCGGCGGCCCCGTTCGCTAGACTGCGCGCCCGAGGAGGTGGTGGTCGCGTCCCGATCCAAGGTGCTGGTGGTGGCCAGCGACGTCGTCGGCAGCCGCATGGCCGGTCCAGGCATCCGCGTGGTCGAGATGTGCCGGCTGCTGGCCCGCCAGGCCGCGGTGACCCTGGCCGTCGAGGTGCCGACCGACCTGCGCCTGGACGGCGTCGAGGTGGTGCGGCCGACCCCGCGCGCCCTCGCCGAGCTGGCCGCGGTGGCCGACGTGGTCGTCTGCCCAGGGCTGTCGCTGGCCCGCTTCCCCTACCTGGCCTCCTTCCGGGCCCCGGTGGTGGTCGACGCCTACGACCCGTTCTGGATCGCGGTGCTGGAGCAGCAGCGGCACAAGGCGCCGGCCGAGCGGGCCGCCGACGAGCGGCACACCCGGACCGGGCTGGGCAGGCAGCTGGCGCTCGGCGACTTCTTCCTGTGCGCCACCGAGCGCCAGCGGGACATGCTGCTCGGCGGGCTCTGCCTGCTCGGCCGGGCCGGGCCGGTCGCATCTGGGGCCGACCCGGCGCCGCGGTCGCTGGTGGCGACGGTGCCGTTCGGCCTGCCGTCGGCGCCGCCCAAGCCGGCCGACCGGCCGCTGCTGCGCGGGGTGGTGCCGGGGGTCGGCGACGACGACCTGCTGTTGCTGTGGGCCGGCGGCATCTACAACTGGTTCGACCCGGTGAGCATGGTCAGAGCGGTCGGGCTGGCCGCCGCCGACCACCCCGAGGTCAAGCTGGTGTTCTTCGCCGGCACCCATCCCAACCCGGACGTCCCCTCGATGCGGGTGGCGGCCCAGGCGCGCCAGGCCGCCGAGGCCTCGGGGCTGCTCAACCGCCAGGTGTTCTTCCTCGACCGGTGGGTCCCATACGAGGAGCGGGGCGGGTACCTGCTAGAGGCCGACGTCGGCGTCTCGGCCCATCTCGACAACGCCGAGACCACCTTCGCGTTCCGCACCCGCTTCCTCGACTACCTGTGGGCCGGGCTGCCGGTGGTCTGCACCGGCGGCGACGAGCTCGGCGACCTGGCCGGCGAGCGCGGCTTCGGCCTGGTGGTCCCGCCGGGCGACGTGCCGGGGCTGGCCGGGGCGATCCGGCGGCTGGCCGCCGACCGGGGCGAGCTGGCCCGGCTGGCCGCCGCCGCAAGGGCCACGGCCCCCGGGTTCCGCTGGGAGCGGACCCTCGCCCCGCTGGCCGGGTTCGTCGCCGCCCCGGCGCCGGCCCCCGACCGCCCGCGCGACCGCGTCGCCCGGCGCCGCCCGGTGCAGACCACGCTCGCCTGGCGGGGCGCGCGCCTCCACGAGTTCTGGCGCGAGCACGGCACCCGGCGCACCGCCAGCCTGCTGCTCGGCAAGCTGCGGCGAGGCCGCACAACGAGGTGAGCGACGATGGCCGGCACGACCCCTGACGTCTACGCGTCGAACACCGCGTCGGGGAGCGAGGCTGGCCGGGTGGCCGGGGACCGCGGCGCCGGGGGCGTGGGGGCCGGGGAGCGGCGGCGGGTGTGGGTCGGGCTGGCCGGGGTGGTGGTGATCTTCGGGTTGCTGGCCGGGCTGTGGCTGTATGTGCCCGCCTACCGACCCAATGACGAGGCCAGCCATGTCGCCTACGCCCGGGAGCTGAGCCGGGGGCGGCTGCCCCGCATCGACCGCCCCATCGACCCGGCCGGGGATGCCCGGTTGGGGCGGGTCCTGGCCGGCCGGGACCCGGTGCATCGGACCATCTGGACGGCCAATCATCCCCCCTTGTTCTATGGGCTGGTGGCCGGGCCGCTGCGGTGGGGGGTGGCGGTGGGCCGTCCGTTGTGGGGGGTGCAGGCGGCCCGGTTGGTGTCGGTCGGCCTGGCCGCCTTGGGGCTGGTGGTGGTGGCCTTGGTGGTGCTGGAGCTGGTCCCTGGGCGGCCCCAGCTGGCCGTGGCCGCGGCCGGCCTGGCCGGCCTGCTCCCAAGCTTCGTCAGCGTGTCGCCCCGCGTCTACAACGACTCGCTCGCGTTCGTGACGACCATGGCCGTGGTGTGGGCGGTGGTGGTGGTGTTGGTGCGGGGGCTGACGCCGGCCCGGGTGGGGTGGGTGGCGGTGGCGGCGGGGGTGGCGGCGTTGTCGCGGGCGTCGGGGTTGCTGGTGGCGGCCCTGGCCGTGCTGGGGGTGGGGGTGGCGGGCTGGCGGGCCGGTCGGGGTCGGGGGCGGTGGCGGCGGGTGGCGGCGGTGGTGGGCTGGGCGGGGCTGGTGGGGTTGGCGGTGGGGTTGGTGGCGGGCTGGTGGTATGTGCGCAACCGGGTCTTGTATGGGGACCTGACCGGCTCCCAGGCCCTGCTGGCCCAGTTCAACCGAGAGCCCGGCCCGGGCATGTGGGATCTGGCCACCGACCCGACCTTCTGGAGACAGGTCCAGGAACGGCTTTGGCGCCTGGAGCCCGACGCCGTCCGCCCCGGCCCGGTCGGCCGGTGGCTGTGGTGGTTGGGGGTGGTGCCGGTGGTGGGGTTGCTGGTGGCCGGGGTGGGCTGGCTGCGGCAGGGTGCCCGCTGGGCCGATCCCGGCCGGGTGTGGGCGCTGGCGGTGGGGGTTGGGTTGCTGGGGGTGCTGGTGGGGTCGATGGTGCAGCTGGTCGGCCATGGCCATCAGGCCCATGCCCGGTACCTGTTCCCTGGGCTGGTGGTGGTGGGGTTGGCGGCGGCGGTGGGGTTGGCGGCCCTGCCGGGGGGACGCCGGGGGCTGCCAACGGCGGCCATGCTGACCGCCATGACCGCCGTCAACCTGTACGTCTGGACCCGCCACCTGGACGTCATCGGCGTGGCCGAGCCGTCACGGCCGGTGGTCGCCGCCGTCCTGGCGCTCGTGGCCGTCGGGCTGGGCACCGTGGCGGTCGCCCTGTGGCGGCTCAGCCCGGCGTACAGCCGGCCAGCCGGTGGATCTGGATGAGCGGCCCCGGGCGCTCGTAGGCGCTCGGTAGGTAGTTGAACGACAGGTCGAAGCTGAACCCGACCGGCCGGGCGCCCTGGCGATATGGAGACAGCACGGTGACCTGCTCGGCGGCGGCGTCGAGGCGCCGGTAGTAGGCCTGGGCGTTGGCGAGGCCGGCCTCCAGGCCCCGGTCCTTCTGGTGGCTGGCCACCACCACCCAGCAGTAGCCGTCCCGCCGGTAGCTGTCGACCAGCTCCGGCTTGACCCGGGCGGTGTACTCGGCGAACGGACGCCGCACGGGGAAGCGCTCGTAGGCCGGCCGCCCCCTGAGCGCCCCGCCGGTCAGCCACCCGGCCGGGATGAACGGCTCGATCACCACCCGGGAGCCGGGCGGGACGTGCCGCTCGAGCCAGCGCCGGGCCAGCTCCCTGCTGTCGGTGCGCCCCAGCACCCGGTCGACATGCGCGCTCGCGACCGCCCCCTGGACCACCAACAGGCCGGTCAGGCCGGCCAGGACCATGGCTCGCCAGCCCGGCCAGGCCGCCCGCGCCTGCACCGCATCGGCGATGCGGGCCACCGCGTAGCCGGCCAGCACGCTCAGGACCGGGTAGACCGGCAGCAGCCAGCGCCCGAACCAGCGCGCCTGCAGCCCCAGGAACAGGCACAGGGCGATCGGGAAGGCCACCAGCAGCAGCGCCCGGCGGGGGTCGGCCCGCAGCAGCAGCAGCGTCCCGACCCCGGCCGCCACCAGCGGCAGCCATCCAACGCCCCAGGTGAGGGTCCACAGGTAGTAGAGCCAGCCCGGAACGTCCGCCTGGCCCAGCTTGACGAACTCGCCGGCCTGGGTGGCCTGGCCGAGGACCTGCCTTCTGAACTCACGGAACTCCAGCAGCGAGAACGGGTTGAGGACCAGGTAGGCGACCACGAACGCCACCGCCGCCCTGCCAACGGCCAGCGCCGCCGCCCACCAGCGGTCCGCCCCGGCCAGCAGGCGGAACAGGGCGGCGAGGCCGACGCTGACCAGCATCGCCCCGGCGGTGTACTTGGTGGCGGTGGCCACGCCGACGGCCGCCCCGGCCAGCACCCAGTCCCGCGGCCGCCCCCGCTGCCAGGCCCACACGCAGCCGACCAGCGCGACCGTGACCGGCACGAGCGTGGCCGCGTCGTTCAGGGCCTGCTTGGAGTAGAAGACCGGCAGGAAGGCCACGGCCATGACCGCCGCCGCCACCATCCCCGCCCGGCGGCCGAACAGCTGCCCGCCCGCCCACCACACCAACCCGACGGCCAGCGTGCCCAGCAGCGCCACCACGACCCGGGCGGTCATGAAGGCGGCGGTCGGGTCGCGCAGGAACGAGGCCCGCAGGTCTCCGTCGCCGAACGGGAAGCCCTCCAGGAACCGGAACCGGAAGACCAGCTGCAGCAGGTAGGTGAGGGCCGGCGGGTTCTGGAAGTAGTGCGGGTTCAGGTCGCCGCCGACCATGTTCACCGCCTGCGGGACGAAGTGCATCTCCTCGTCCTGGTTGTAGGTGAACGGCAGCCCGTGGCCGATCGACCACAGGCGCAGCCCGAGGGCAGCGCCGAGGATGGCCGCCAGCGCGACCCACCACCCGACCCGGCGGCGGCCGCCCTCCGGGCCGGCGTCCCGCTGGTCCAGGCCGGGTGCCCCGGGGGTCGACAGATCCGCGCCGGCGGTCGCTTGCGATATCTTGCTCGTCATCGTCCGCACCCCAGCATGGGCCCACGGTCAGAGGAGTCCGCAGACAGTACCACCGGATACAGGTGGGCGAGCTGGAGCAGGCAGGCCGCGGTCAGCCGCAGCCACGAGCCCCGGGGGAAGAGTGCTGCGCCGCCATCCTGCTCGGGTCGGACACGACGCCCCTGACCAGGAGGCCCCGGGCCGCGAGCCCGTCGCATCGGGCAGGTCGCTCGCGAAGGGCGCTGAGCAGCCAGCGCCGAGCGGTGAGCAGGTCGCCGCGGCGCCAGCTCCGGCGGCAACCAGGGCGGCGGTCGTCGCCTGGCTGGCCCGCGCCTACCTGACGTGGCTGCCCCCGCTGATCGTGGTGGTCGGCGCCGCCATCCGGGTCAGGGAGTACAGCTTCCGCCGCTCGCTCTGGCTGGACGAGTCGCTGATCGCCCTGAACCTGGTCCAGCGGTCCTACCGGGGGCTGCTGGAGCCCCTCGACCTGAGGCAGGCGGCCCCGGCCGGCTGGCTGTGGGCCGAGCGGGCGGTCATCGGCCTGCTCGGACGGACCGAGTACGGGCTGCGGCTGATCCCGATGCTGGCCGGGATCGGCGCCCTGCTCGGCGTCTGGTGGGTCGCCCGCCGGCTCCTCCCCGACTGGCTGGTGCCCGTGGCGCTGGCCCTGGCCGCCTGCTCGCCCTTCCTGCTCTACTACTCCAACGAGGCCAAGCAGTACGAGACCGACGCGGCCATCGGGCTCGGACTGCTGATCGCCTCCATGGAGCTGCTCCGGGACCGCCCGGGCTGGCGCCGGATGCTGGTCTGGGCCGGGCTCGGCGCCGTCGCGGTGTGGTGCTCCCACCCGGCGGTGCTGCTGCTGGCCGGCTATGCTGCGGCCCTCGCCGTCGTCCACCTGCTGCGGCGCAACTGGGTCACGCTGGCCCAGCTCGCCGGCGCCGCCGTCGTCTGCGGGTCGAGCTTCCTGGCCGTCTACGCCGTCTCCCTGGGGTCGGTCAGGGACGACCCCCAGCTGAGCGAGTGGTGGCGCGACGGCTTCGTCCCGCAGCCACTCGAGCCGAGCTCGGCCTTGGGCTGGCTCGGCCGGCGGTCGGTCGAGTTCGTCGCCAACCCGCTCGGGCTGGCGCCCCCGCTGGCGGTGGCCGCGGTGCTGGCGCTCGGCGCCGCGGCGCTGCTGCGGTCCCGGCCGACGCTGGCGATGCTGCTGCTCGCACCGCTTCCGGTCTTCGTGGGCGCGGCGGCCATCCAGGCCTACCCGGTCAGGTCGCGCCTGCTGCTGGTGCTGGTGCCGACCGTGCTGCTGGTCGCCGCGGCCGCGCCCGACTGGTCAGGCGGCGGCCTGGCCGGGCTGAGCGGGCGCGTGGCCGGGCTGGTGCTGCTCGGCGGCCTGCTGCTCGCGCCGGCGGCCGACGCCCTGCGGCTGCTCGGCGACCCCACCACCGTCGAGGAGCTGCGACCGGTGATGGAGCAGGTCAAGGAGCGCAGCGACCCTGGCGAGCGGATCTGGGTGTACCGCGGCGCCGGCTCCCCGTTCGCCTTCTACGCTCCCTCCGTCGGCCTGCACGCCGACGCCGGCGTCCTCCGCCGCCGGTCACCCGTCCCCTGCGGTCGCATCAGAACCGTGCTCCGGCGCGCCTCCATGGGCAGCGACCGCCTCTGGGTCGTGTTCGGCCACCACTTCAGCTCCTGGCCGCCCAACGAGCGCGCCATCTTCCTCTCGCGCATGGACCTGATCGGCCGGCAGGTCGACGCCGTGCACGCCCCGGGAGCGGTCGCCTACCGCTACGACCTGACCGGCCCACCCGCCGACCCCACCGGCGCCCGCCTGCTCCCCGTCCCGTCGACCAGGAACTGCTACAAGATCGAGTGACCGGTGCGCCGCTCCCGGCGGCGGCTATGCTGCCGCGGTTGATGGCTGTCGGCTGGTGGAGTGGAGGCGGGTGGGCCGGTTCGCCGCAGGGTCGCGTGGGAGGGTCGCCGGGACCGCCGACCTGGGCGCCCCCGGGCCGGGAACGGCGGGGTCGGTAAGCTCCGCGTCGGGGAGCGAGGCTGGCCGGGTGGCCGGGGACCGCGGCGCCGGGGGCGTGGGGGCCGGGGAGCGGCGGCGGGTGTGGGTCGGGCTGGCCGGGGTGGTGGTGATCTTCGGGTT
>Ga0081538_10001477_pt1 | contig 24161 bp, 26 predicted proteins | sample TabmetS5T2R1_FD_71022 | JGI IMG/M metagenome (GOLD analysis project Ga0081538, IMG submission 71022) | Tabebuia heterophylla rhizosphere microbial communities from the University of Puerto Rico - S5T2R1 | ecosystem: Host-associated > Plants > Roots > Rhizosphere ... | reverse complement strand
GGCGCTCGTCGGGGACGACGTGATCACACTCGCGTCCGTCCCGCTCGATATGAGCCTGAACCCGGTGCTCGACCCGGGCGAGTCCCAGTGCTACCCGTACTCGATCCCGTTCGAGCCCGTGGTCGGTGCCACGTATCGCAACAACGCTCGGGTCACGGTGACGAACGACCCGCGCAACCCGGGCGAGGAGATGGGCCCGAACGAGAAGGTCGACTTCACGCTCCCCGACCCGACGGTCGTCAACGGCTCGGTCAACGTCGACGACACGAACGGCCTCTCCTGGCTCTTCACGGACTCGGGCACGCAGACGTACACCCGGACCTTCAGGTGCGGAGAGGACGAGGGCACGCACGACAACACCGCAACGATCCGCGAGACCGGCCAGAGCGACGACGCGCGCGTGACCGTCACGTGCAAGCCGCCGCCTGCGCCCGGTTGCACGCTCACGCAGGGCTACTGGAAGAACCACTCGAAGTACGGCCCTGCGAAGTACGACGCGAGGTGGGCCCTGATCGGCGAGGACACCGCGTTCTTCTCCAGCGGGAAGACGTGGTACCAGGCCATCAACACGTCGTCCGCGGGCGGGAACGCGTACTACATCCTCGCCCATCAGTACATCGCGGCGAAGCTCAATCTCGCGGGCGGAGCGAGCTCGACTCCCGCCGTCGATTCGGCGCTGGCCGGGGCGGAGGCCTTCTACGCCGCCTACACGCCGTCGTCGACGCTCTCGAATTCCGTCCGGGCGCAGGTGATCGCCTACGCCGACACCCTCGCCGACTTCAACGAGGGTGACATCGGCCCCGGCCACTGCCCCGAATAGGAACCATCGGCTGAGCGGGAGGGAGGGCGCCGAGTCGAGGCCCTCCTTCCCGCCGGCCGTCTCTCCGCTAGGTTCCAGGCATGGCGAAGGAGATCGAGCTCGGCCCCGACGAGGTCGTTGCCGGAAAGCCCTTCGTCGACCCTGCCCACACCCGCAGGGAGGAGGAAGCGCTGCGGCTCCTGCTCGCGCACGAGCGCGAGCGCGCCCGCGCGTGGGTGGCCGCACCGGCCGAGAGCCGCCGGGACGTCATCATCCGCGAGACCGACGAGGCCGGGCTGCGTCATCTGCTCGTCGTTCCGCAGACCCACGCCCTCCTCGAGGCGCGGGACCTCGTGGTGGTCGGGTTCTTCGGGCGACCCCGCGACGACGCCCAGACTCGCCTCCTCTTCGACCTCGAGGAGAAGCTCGTTGCGGGGATGGGCGCGTACTCCGCCCACGGCCTGCTGAGCTATTACGACCTCGAGCTCGTGAAGGGCGCGTACGGGAACCTGATCCTGTTCTCGAAGCCAGACGGGCCGGCGCGCTGGGGTGAGAACCCGGTGCACCGGGAGGCCGTCGAGATCTCGCCGCGCAACTACTACGAGATCCGGCTGCACCAGGGGGCGCTGCCGGGCCGACTCCTCGACGGCGGCGAGCTTCGCTTGGCGCGGACGCGCTACCTGGACTACACGGGGCCAGAGCCCTGGCGCGCCGTGCGGCGCTTTCCGGCAGCCGCGTAGGTGAGCCTGTGCGCATCTGCTTGATGGTCGAGGGCCAGGAGGACGTGACCTGGGAGGATTGGGTCGCCCTCGCGGCGGCGTGCGAGGAGCACGGGCTCGAAGGGCTCTTCCGGTCTGACCACTACGCCTCCGTCATGGGCGCCTACGACCGCGGAGCGCTCGACGCCTGGGCGACGCTCACGGCGCTCGCGGCGCGAACCGAGCGGATCCGGCTCGGGTCGCTCGTCTCGCCGGCGACGTTCCGCCACCCGTCGGAGCTGGCCAAAGTTGTCGCGACGGCCGACCACGTCAGCGGCGGGCGCGTCGAGCTCGGTCTCGGCGCCGGCTGGAACGCGCCCGAGCACGCCATGTACGGCTTCGACTTCCCCGAGCTGTCCAGCCGCGTCGAGCGCTTCGCCGAGCAACTCGAGATCGTGCACCGGCAGTGGACGGAGGACTCCTTCGACTTCGCCGGCCGCCATTACCGGCTCGAAGGCTGCCGCGCGCTCCCCAAGCCGCTCCAGAGCCCGCACCCACCGCTGATCGTAGGCGGTGCCGCGAAGCGGGGGACCGTCGACCCCGCCGTTCGCTGGGCGGACGAGTACAACACGACCGTCGCGTCCGTCGAGGCGCTTCGCGAACGGCGACAGGCCCTCGACGAGGCGTGCGGGCGCGCCGGCCGGGACCCGGCCTCGCTCGGCTTCTCGCTGATGACCACCTGCGTCGTTGCGGGAGACGAGGCGGAGCTTCGGGAGCGCGCCCGGCGCGTCGTGGCGATCACGGGAGGATCCGATCCGGAGGCCTTCCTGGCCGAGAACCGCGAGACCGGCGTCGTCGGCACGGTCGAGGACGCACGCGAGCACCTGCGTGCGCTCGAGGACGTCGGGGTCCAGAGAATCTTCCTCCAGCACCTGGACCACCGGGACCTTGAGATGGTGGAGCTGATCGGAAGCGAGCTCGTCTAGACGATCGTCCCGATGGGATTAGACCCGGCCGGGCCGGGGCGTCAGAATCCCCGCGACGACTCGGTTCGATCTCGAAAAAGGGAGGCAGTGTGCTCTTCGCCGCGGAAACGACGTTCCTGGACGTCTTCTGGTACCTGCTCGTCTTCTTCCTGTGGGTCATGTTCTTCTGGGTCTTCATCTCGGTCGTCGCCGACATCTTCAGGCGCGACGACCTCCACGGCTGGAAGAAGGCGGGTTGGATCCTGCTCATCATCGTCCTGCCGCTGCTCGGAATCTTGATCTACCTGATCGCGAGACCGAAGGTGACGGCGCAGGACGTCCGCATGGTCACGCAGGCGGAAGCCGCGCAGCAAGCGGCGGCAGGCGTCTCCACGGCGGACGAGCTGGCCAAGCTGAAGGACCTGCACAGTAAGGGCGTCATCGACGACGACGAGTTCGCCGACCTGAAGAAGAAGGCGATGGCGTAACCGGCTCCAAGGAGATGAGGCGGCCGCCGGTCGGGCGGTCGCCTCCTCCGTCGCGAACGGAAGGGATGGACATGGCCACCACGCAGATGCCACAGCTTTCGGACGAGCAGGTCGCCGAGCTGCTCGCGCTCACGAAGGAGTCCGACAGCGTCGAGCTGAAGCTGACGGTGCCGGCCTACGACCAGCGCTCTGCCGTCACGGCGCTCGACATCGACCCCCTCGATGCCCAGATCCGGCAGGTCTTCTTCTTCGACACCCCCGAGCTCGCGCTCAACGCGAGCGGCGTCGTCGTCCGTGCCCGGCGTATCCAGGGGAAGGGCGACGACTCGGTGGTGAAGCTTCGGCCGGTGGTGCCGGCCGAGCTCCCGGAGGAGCTGCGGACCTCGGCGAGCTTCGGCGTGGAGGTCGATGCGATGCCCGGCGGCTTCCTCTGCTCGGGATCGATGAAGGGTGCCCTTCGCTCCACCCGCGTGCGGGAGGCGGTCAAAGGAGAACGGCCGCTCCGCAAGCTCTTCTCCAAGGAGCAGCGCGCGTTCTACAAGGCGCACGCGCCCGAGGGGATCGGGCTGGACGACCTCTCGATCCTCGGCCCGATCTTCGTCCTCAAGGCGAAGTTCGCTCCGGCAGAGCTCGGTCGCAAGCTCGTCGCCGAAGTCTGGCTCTACCCGGACGATTCTCGCCTGCTCGAGCTCTCGACGAAGTGCGCTCCAGGGGAGGCGTTCCAGGTCGCGGCCGAGGCGCGCGCGTTCCTCACGGAGCGCGGCGTCAACCTGGAGGGCGAGCAGGAGACGAAGACGCGGAAGGCGCTCGAGTTCTTCGCGGGCCGGCTGAGCGCGGCGGACTAGAAGCCAGCGCGAGCTGACTCGTGGCCGAGCTCGCGGTCTTCGGCGTCGTCCTCGTCCTCTTCGGCCTCGTCTCGAGGCGGCTCGACGACGCCCCCGTGACCGCGCCGATGACCTTTGCCGGCGCGGGCCTGCTCGTCGGGGTGGTGGGCGGCGACCTGGGCGTCGCCTACGGGGACCAAGAGCAGAACATCGAGTTCACCGAGACCGCGCGGCACGTTGCCGAGCTCGGGCTCGTCCTTCTGCTCTTCACCGGCGCGGCGCGGATCGACCTTCGCATCCTGCGCCGGCGCTCCGGCCTGGCGCTGCGCCTGCTCACGATCGGGCTGCCGCTCTCGATCGCGCTCGGGAGCCTCCTCGCCCTCGGCCTCCTCTCCGGCGACCTGGAGCTTTGGGAGGCGTGTCTCGTCGGGGCGATCCTGGCGCCCACGGACGCCGCGCTCGGAGCGGTCATCGTCTCGAGCCTGAAGCTACCGGTGCGGCTGCGCCAGGCGCTCGACGTCGAAGCCGGGCTGAACGACGGGCTCTCCGTCCCGTTCTTCACCGTGTTTGCGATCCTCGCCGCCGAGTCGACTCTCGGCGAGACCTCGTTCCTGGAGGTGGCGGTCGAGAAAATCGCGTACGGCCTCCTCCTCGGTGTCGCGGTCGGCGCTGTCGGCGGCTGGGTCCTCCGCCGGGCCGCGCAGAGGAACTGGGCGCTCCCGTCCTTCGAGGAGCTGTCAGCGCTGGCGCTGGCGATCCTCGCCTGGTCGTCGGCCGAGGAGGCCGGGGGGAGCGGGCTCGTGGCGGCGTTCGTCGCCGGGCTCGCGTTCGGCCTCGCCGCACGCGAGCTTGCCCCGGAGGCGATCGCGTTCTCCGAGGACCTCGGCCAGCTCCTCAGCCTGCTCGTCTTCTTCGTGCTCGGGATCATCGCTGTCGAGATCCTTCCCGAGGCGACGTGGCAGATGGCCCTCTACGCAGCGCTTTCGCTCACCGTCGTGCGCCTGCTGCCCGTCGCGCTCGCGCTTCTCGGGACCGGGCTCGACGCGCGGACCGTCGCCTTCCTCGGCTGGTTCGGCCCGCGTGGGTTGGCCTCCATACTGCTCGCGCTCATCCTGCTGGTCGAGTACCCCGGCGTGCCCGGTGGAACCACGATCTTCACGGTCGTTGCGGTCACCGTGCTGGCGAGCATCTTCCTCCACGGCGCCACGGCGGCGCCCCTGACCGACCGCTACGCCCGGCTCAGTACGGCAGCTGGACGTCGCTGACGTCGAGGCCCAGGGAGTTCGCGAGGCGCACGCCGTCGTCGAGGTCCTCGCGGAGGCGCTGGACGTCGCGGTCGTGCATGGCCCGGCCGATCCACGCCCGTGCCGGGGGCCGCCAGAGCGCGTGCTGCACGAAGATCGGGAGCATCCGATTCGCGGCGGTTACGAGCCGGTGCTTCGTCCGCTTCGTGGAGCTCTGGAGCAGGACGCGCTCGTAGGCCATCCCGGCGCCGTGGTGGATGCCGTCGTCGATGGTGAGCCGATTGCAGAGGTCCTCGAGGATCGTCCCCCGCGACGACCGGGCGATCAGGCGGAAGCGCGGGATGATCAGCCGCTCGAAGAAGACCTGCATGAGGAAGACCTTCTCCTCCAGCAGGTCGAGCTCGTCGAGGAACATGCGCGCCAGCTCGTCGAGGTAGGGGTCGCGCTCCGCCGTGCCGCCCACCTGCTCGAGCAGCTTCAGCCATGCCTCGACGTGGCGCGCCTCGTCCTGCACCATCGTCGTGTAGTACATCTTCGCCTCGTGGTGCGGCGCGAGGTTCAAGAGCTGCGCAGCCATCTTCACGGCCAGGATGTCCGCCTGGTACTGCTGCGTGATCACCGAGCGCCAGACGTCGTTTCGGCGGGCCTTCTTCTCCGCCGAGCCCCGCGCCTCCGGGACGGACGGGATCTCGCCCCAGGGCATGTCGACGGTCCGCCACTCGGCCCGCTTGGCGAGCTCGTAGTAGCGGATGACGCCGTCGCCTCGCTCGGCTCCCCGAGCCTCGACCCGAAGTGGCTCCACGCCCATCGCGCCAGAGCTTACCGCGGTCTCTCTTCCGGGGGTGAGTCGACGAGCGTGGACGTTCGCAGCGATAATCACGCCGGAAGGGATGCCCGCGTGAGCCGAGCGATCTGGACGACCCTCGTCGCCGTGGTGGTGCTGGCCGCCGGCTGCGGCGGCGACGACGACGAGTCGGCGAGCACGGAGTGGGTCTCGGGCCTCTGCTCCGCGGCGGCCGACTGGCGCTCGTCCCTCGATGAGACCGTCAGCCAGTTCGAGAGCCCGTCCGACCTGACGGCGGAATCGCTCCGCGCGGCCGTCGACGACGGACTGGACGCGACCGAGACCTTCGTCGACGACGTCCGCTCGCTGGGACGCCCGGAGACCGAGGCGGGTCAGCAGGCCTCGGAGATCGTCGACTCGATGGCGACCCAGGTGCAGTCCACCGCCGACGACCTGCGGGAGACCTTCGACTCGGGCGGCGACACGGTCAACGACCTGATCGCCAAGCTCTCCACGGCCGGCACGCAGATTGCGCAGATGGGCCAGGATCTCCAGAGCTCGCTGGACGAGCTCGAGAACGTGGAGGGCGGAGGGGAGCTCAGGGACGAGATCGAGTCGAACGAGGACTGCGACGCCGCCCGTGCGGGCAGTTAGGAGGGTTTGACGAAACGACGGCGATGTCGCCGAGGCGCGCTGCTCGCCCCGAGGACTGCGTCCTCAGTCGCGCCCGTAGCTCATCCGCTACGAGCGCTCCCTGCGTCCTTGCCTCGGAACGACCATCGCACCCCGGCGACGAGCGACGTTCCGCCAAACCCTCCTAGCTCCGTCGCTGGTCAGCCGCCCACCGCCGGGTGAGCGCTCGGCAGCGCTCGATCATCTCCTCGTGGCGGTCGGGCTCGACCTCGAGCGTGATCGCGGTCACGACGAGCTCGTCGAACTCGGGGCTCTCGACGTAGTCGACCGTGAGCTCCTCGAGTGGGGCGAGGGCCGTCGCGCAGAACTCCTCGAACTCGGGGGTCTTGAAGTAGAGATCCGTGAGCTCGGCGTAGCGAGCGAGCTTCCCCTCGTAGGTCAACGTCTCGTCGTCGGCAACGAGGAAGTACTCCCGGGTCCGCTGGTTGAGGCGCATCGACCGCCCGGTCACGGAGCAGAACACGCACCAGGCCACGAGCGACCGGATCGCCCAGGGGAACCAGTAGTGGAGGCTCACGAGCGCGATGTCCGGCGACGCGTTCGCGTAGTCGATCGGATGTGACCTGCCGTCCTTGACGATCGTCTCGCAGGAGTTGAACTCCCACCGGAAGAAGGCGTTGACGAGCCGGCTGATGAGGGCGACCTCGCGCTCTTGCTCCGGCGGGAGGAAGTCCCGGTCGGGCTGGTAGCGGTAGTGGCCGTGCGCCGACGGGTCGTACCGCATGACCTTGGTCTGAGGACCGATGGAGAGGCTGCGGGTGAAGACGTCGAAGTCCTCGACGCTTGCCTGGAGGTGCATCATCCGCTCGCCCGACTCGTCGTAGGCGCCCTGGAGCTCGTCCCGGTTCGAGACCCGCGTGACGCCGACCCACATGCCGCCGTCGAACGGCTTCATGTAGAGGGGGTAGCCGACCCGCTCCCCGACCTGTCCGAGGTCGAACTCCGGGTTGTAGCGCTCGGCCATCGGCACGTAGCGCGGGTTGTCGGGGGGAAGCTTGTGCGGGAGGAGCCAGGTCTCCGGGACGCGCAGGCCGAGCCGCATCATCGCGCAGTACGCGGCGTGCTTCTCCATGGCCTGAAACGTGAAGGGGTTGTTCAGCAGGTAGCAGCGATCGAGCAGGGCGATCTTCTTCAGCCATTCGCGCGGCAGGTCGTACCACCAGGACAGCCGGTCGATGACGAGGGTGTAGTGCGGCTTCGAGCGGAGGTCGAAGGGCTCGTTCGTAATCCGCGCCGCCGACAGCTCGTGCGTCTCGCCTGCATAGCGGATTGGTCCGAGCCGGCCGAGGAGGGCCTCGAACGCGCCGGGCCAGTCCTCCTCGGTCGCGAGCAGCAGGCCGATCAGGTGGCGCCTCGCCATCTCCCGCGGGAGTCTAGGCTGCCTGCGTTTCGACGCTTCTCGACGGGAGGTTACGCATGGCCGAGGAGGCGCGGCTCGTGTCCACGGAGAACGGCCTGGTGCCGCAGGGAGAAGGGTGGTTCGTCGTCAACGCGCGCGAGGCGCGCTGGTCGGAGAGCGAGGCGTTCGACCGCTACTGCACGTTCGAGGGCGACCCGCGCTTCCCCGAGGTCGGGATCAACATCAGCGTCCTGCAGCCGGGGCGACCCGCCTGCATGTACCACGGCGAGGAGGCCCAGGAGGGGTTCCTCGTCCTCTCGGGAGAGTGCCTGCTGCTCGTCGAAGGCGAGGAGCGCAGGCTCCGGGCGTGGGACTTCTTCCACTCTCCGGCCTGGACCGAGCATGTCCTCGTCGGCGAAGGCGACGGGCCGTGCGTCGTCGTCGGCGTCGGGGCGCGCAAGTCCGGCTCCAAGGTCCTGTACCCGCGGAACGAGGTCGCGGAGGCCCACGGAGCGAGCGTCCTCGAGACGACCGATACCGGGAAGGAGGCCTACGCGCGCTTCCCCGACCCGCGGGAGCGGCCGTACCACGAGGGCGACCTGCCGGATTGGTGAAGACACGGGCTCAATCGCCGGCGAAGCTGCTTGCCCCGGTCTCGGCGCTCCTCTTGGGCTTCTGGCTGATCGTGACGGTCGTTTCGATCGATCACGGCTGGACCGCCGAGTTCGGTGACGTCGGCGATCCGAACGACGTCTCCGGCGAGTGGGTCTCCCGCGGGACGCTCTTCTCGCCGCCCCTCGCCCCGATGATCGCCCAGGCGCTCCTCACGGCGCTGGCCCTCGTGCAAACGAGGATCTGGCAGCTCGTCGCAGGCGCCGGACTCGCACTTCTCGGAGCCCTGTACCTCGTCGGCGGCCTCGGCGAGCCGCTCGACCCGGTCGCGTCCGACCCGGGCGTCGTCGTCTACGCCCTCCTGCGCCTCGCGGGACTGGTGGGCGCCGCCGCCTTGGTCGTCGCAGGCATCGCCACCGTGATCGCGGCCAGGCGAGCCTCCTGAGGCGCTCTTGCCGCCGTCTGGGACGGTTCGCACACTCAACGTCGTCCCGGAATCCTGCGGCCGTCACGGGAAGGCGGGCCTCGCACGTGCGGAATCTTCATCAGCTACCGCCGCGACGACGCCCCGGCGCATGCGGGCAGGCTCTATGACGGCTTGAGCGACGAGTTCGGGCCCGAGCGGGTCTTCATGGACGTCGACACGCTCGAGCCCGGGGTCGACTTCGTCGAGCGCATCCACTCGGCCGTGTCGGTCGCCGACGTCCTCCTCGTCGTCATCGGCCGCGGTTCGCTGGAGGCCAAGGATCTGGACGGAGAGCGGCGCCTCGACGACCCGGGCGACTTCGTCCGCCTCGAGGTGGGCATGGCCCTGCGCGGGGACCCGGTCGTGATTCCGGTGCTCGTCGGCGGTGCGGCGATGCCCAGCGAGGGGCAGCTGCCGCCCGATCTCGCGCTGCTCGCGCGGGAAACGCGATCACGTTCATGGACGCCGACTGGCGCTCGGGCATGGCGCGCCTCGTCGCGGCGCTGCGACGGAATCCTCGAGCCCGTCGCAGAACTCGAGCCGGTATCGGTGCCGGAGCCGGAGCCGAGCCCTCCGCCTCCACTGCCGCCCCCGCCGCCCGGCGAGCCTGGGCCTCCCGTGCTCGCCACGGTGCTCGGGCCGGCCGGGGTGGTCGCGCTCGTCGCCGGAACGTGGCTCCAGCTCGACTCCTGGGCGTACCCGAGCCCCAACCAAGGCGACCGGGACGGGCTCGGCTTCTTCAGCGGCGCGGCTCCGATGGCGATCGTCGTGGGCGCCGCCGGCTCGCTGTTGCTCTCGTACGCGCGCGGGCCGGCGCGGATCGGCACGGGCCTTCTCCTCGGCTTCGCGCTTGCCGGCGTTGCCCGCTACGTCAGCACGCTCGGAATCTTCGCCAACACTCCCGCCGAGGAGCCGTCTCGAGATGTCGCCGGGGCGTGGCTCGCGCTTGCCGGATGCGTTGTGCTCGTCGCGGCAGCCGCGGTCAGGATCGCGGCCTTCCGGAAGGAGCCCCAGCCCAGAGCCGGCCCGCTTGCGCTGGCCCTGGTGCTGGTCGGCGCCGCGCTCGTGGTCCTCGGGACGATCGTGCCGTTCAACGACGGCCCGGCCGTCGAGGTGACGTCCCTCATCGATCGGAACGGGGCTGGCGGGCGGTCGAGCCTATCGGAGCGGCGATCCTGGCCGCCGTGCTCGTCTTCCTGACCGGACGCCTGGCGGGCGCGAGCAGCGCCCTTATCGGCTTAGAAACGTACCTGACCCTCCTCTGGGCCGCCCGCTACATCGGCTTTCCCGCGTGGCAGCCCGACGACGTCAGCTCGGTCGCGCCTGGCGGGTTCATCGGGCTTGCCGGAGGGCTCGCCGTCCTCGTGGGCGGCCTGCTCGCGCGCCCGCAGGCGCGACGTGGAACCATTCCGGGTGGCCGGCCGGCACAGGAGGTTCGGTAGATGGCACTCGCCGAGGAGCACGTGAAGGATCTGCAGGAGCCTACGACCGCGGTCGCGATCGAAGGGCAGCACCCGACGCTCGAGCGGCTCGACTCGCAGATTGCGTGGTACGACACCAAGAGCCGCCAGTGCGCAGTCCGCTTCAAGGTGCTGAAGGCGATCGTCATCGCCGCCGCGGCCGCGATCCCCGTGGTCGCCGCCTTCGACGTCCAGGTCTACGTGGCCGGCATCCTCGGGGCGGTCGTCGTGGTCGTCGAGGGCCTGCTCCAGGCCTACCAGTACCACCAGAACTGGATCACCTACCGCTCGACCGCAGAGGCGCTCAAGCACGAGAAGTACCTCTACCTCGCCCGGGCCGACGTCTACGCGGGCTCGCGGAACCCGCTACGCCTGCTCGCCGAGCGGATCGAGGGCCTGATCTCGCAGGAGCACGCCCGCTGGATCTCCAGCCGCCGGCAAACGGACGAGGAAGAGAGGCGCGAGAAGGGCGAGGACCGCGAAGACTGAGTGTGCCTCAGCCGGCGGACTAGTAGCCGACGAGCCGGCCGAGGGGCGCGAGAAGCGTGAAGAGCGCCTTCTGCACGCCGTACGGCGGCCGGGCGAGAGCGAGCTCCTCCAGGTGCGACCGGGCGATCACGGCTGTTTGCAGGATGCTCTTCGGCGCGCCCTTGTCGTCGGTCTTGCCCTCGCGGGCCAGCGCGTAGAGCACCTCGATGAAGTCCTCGTAGCGCCCAGGCGGGCGGTAGTCGACGACCGTCCGCACCGGCCGGTCGCCGACGACGCGGAAGGTGTGCGGCGTCCCGCGGGGGATCTCGATGCTCCCGGGCGCCTCGACCACCCGCTCGGCTCCCGCCATCGTGATCCCGAGGCGGCCCTCGCGGACCTCGTGCCGCTCCGAGAACCTCCGATGAACGTGAACCGGCGGGCCGGCGGGGCCGGGGGCCATGACGACGTCCAGCCGGAGGAGCGCCCCATCAGAATCGGCCGCGGTGACGACGAAGGTGGTCGTCTCACCGGTGACCCGGTTCTCGATCGTGTCTCCCGCGCGGGCCACGGGGTGAGCGTAACGCCCGCCCTTCGGCGGCGCCCCCCGCGGAAGCGAGCTAGTCGGCGGGGCCACCGCCCGTCGCGTCGTCGAGGCGGTACAGGCGGGCGCCGTGGGGGCCGTTTCCCCCGGCCTCGATGCGGGCCACCACCTGCTCGAGCCGGCCGAGGCGGCGGTCGACCGACCGCCAGCCGGACGTGATGAGGTCGGTCAGGAGCGCGACGTCCTGAAGCCGGTCGCGGCGCTCGTCCTCGACCGAGGTCGAGACCTCTTCGAGGCGGGCGAGCATTCGCTCGAAGAGCGCTCCGAGCTCGGCCACGTGCTGTGCGACGGGGCGCACCTCGACGCGGAGCGCCTCGTAGACGACCGAGCCGACTCCTCCCGGCAATGCGGCCTCGAGCTCCGACGCCGCGGACTGGAACCGGGCGAGGAGCTCGTCGGTGGTCGGAACGCGCGGCTGGAGGGCCGGGAGGACCTCGACTCGGTGGGGGAGGGGGGGTGCGCCGAGCGCGTCGATCGCCTCCTGCACTCGCCGCTCGACGTCCTCGCTGACCGGCTCGCCGTGCACGACGCGGAGGACGTTCTCGGCAGAGACGTCCGCATAAGCCGCAAGCTCGAGGATCGTTGCCACAGTCCGCCGCTACAAACCTACGCCTGTCGGCCTCCGGGTTCAACAGCCCGAGACCAGCCTCTCCCGGGCCCGGCCTTGGCCTCGGCGCCGGCAAGGCCCGCCTCTGCGCGCTCGAGCAGCGAGAGGGCGTTGTCCTCGAAACGGAGCTCGACGAACGCTCCTGGGATCTGGCCTTCTCCGAGTGAAAGGCGCAGCCGCCTGGAAAGGCGCTCTGCGTCGACCAGGGACGACTCCGGGAGCACGACTGCGAAGCGCCCGTCGCCCAGGTGGTGGACGAGGTCCGGCGCCCGCACGTCCGACCCCAGCCGGCCCGCCGCGGCGCGCATGCGCTCCTCCCCCGACGCCCGCAGGAGGAGGAGGCTGAGCGGGTGGGCGTAGCGCCGTGCTCTGGCGCACTCGATCTCCAGCGCCTCCTGCAGCGACCGTCTGCCTGGGAGGCCCGTGACCACGTCCCGGTCGACCGCCCGCCGCAGCTCCTCGAAGCGGAAGACGTTGCGAAGCGACGGCCCGAGCGCCGCCGTGAGGCCTTCGAGCCGTTCCAGCTCCTCTTCGGTGAGCTCGCGCTCGACCCGCCGCCAGAAGACCGCGAGCGTCCCGAGTCGGCTTCCGTCGCGGTCGGGCACGGGCAGAGCCGCTCCGCCGGTCAGGCGGAACGCGTCGTACAGCGCCTCGTCCTCCGAGTACCGGTATCCGAGGCTGACGGCGCGGGCTGCACCGCCCCCGGGCGGCATCCCGAGAAGGTCCCGCGAGGACTCCTCGGGGGAAAGGCCGAAGGCGGCGGCGAGCGGGTCGCTGTCGGGCTGGGGGAGGACGAGCATCGCGGCCGCCGCGTCGGCCAGGCCCGCGGCGGACTCGAGCACCCGCCGCAGCGAGCTCTCGATCGACTCCGCGGCGCTGACTTCGGCGAGGTGTCGCACCCAGTGGAGCTCGCTCCGTGCCCGGGCGGACGCCGCGCGCTCGCGGCGAGCCTCCTCTCGCGCGAGCTCTGCGCCGCGTCGGGAGCGGGCCGCGGCGTCGCCGCCACGGCGGAGCCGGGCGGCGAGCACGACGCAGACCGCGAGCAGGAGCGCCGCAAGCGCGGTCGCGCCGATGGCGATCCAAGTCGTGATCTCCCACCTAGGCAAAGCGCCCCTCCCCTCACCGGCCGCAGCAGCGCGGGTCCCTACTGTGACTGTAGGAACTTTTCGGGAGATTTCTAGGGGTCGGCGGCGAGCGGACCGCGCAGGCGGACCCATTCCGAGAACGGCCGGTAGCCGAGGCGCTCGTTCAGACGCTGGATGGGGGCATTGCGCGTCTCGTTTGCAGTCTCCAGCCTGACGTAGCCCCCGTCCTTGGCCCAGGCGAGCTGTGCGCGCTTCAGGGCGCCCGCGATCCCGCGGCCGCGCCAGGCGCGCTTGACGCCGGTCATGTCATTGGCGGCGAGCAGGGGCCTGGCGTGCGAGAGGTGGAGCTTCGAGTAGCCGACGACCTCGTCGCCGGCGAGCGCGACGAAGACCGCCTCCGGCCGGTCGTTCGGCCCGCTCATGTCGAAGCGCAGCCACTCCTCGAACGACGGCGCCTCCTGGTCGTCGTAGCCCGGCACGTCCGGGTAGGCCTCGCGCGCGACCTCGTAGATCCCGCGCGCGAGCTCGGGCCGCTCGGCCCAGGTGAGGATCTCGACGCCCTCGTGCGGCGTCGCCGGAGGAAGCTCCAGGGCCTCCAGGTCGAGCGCGAGGCGCGTCTCTCTGCCGACCTCCGCAAAGCCGCGCCGCTCCGCCCAAGCGGCTCCGGGGCCCTCCGCCGGGATGCGGCCCTCGAGGTGCTCGAGGCCGGCCTTCTGCGACCAGCGGGAGAGGGCGGCGTAGAGCGCAAAGCCGACGCCGTGTCCGCGGGACGCCTCTAGGACGCCGATCCAGGCCTCCGCGGCACCGCGTGAGCGAGCATCGGGCTCGAGGACGGCGAACGCGGAGCCGACCGCCTGGCCGTCCTGAGGGCCAGCAGGTGAAGCTCGGCGTCGAGCACGTCGCGGTAGCCGGCGACCTCCTCGGCCGTCACCGGCGTGGGGGAGACACGGTTGTGGACGTCGACCCAGGTGGCGAGGTCCTCGTCGCCGCCGACGGGCAGGAGCTCGATCACCGCGCCTTCTCCAGCTTCAGCAGCAGCCGCTCCGTCCACGACGGGCGCCTCGGGTCGAAATGGCCGCCCACCGCCCGTGCGTACGGCGCGCCCACCCGCCGGGCATAGCGGGCGAAGCCCTCACGACGGAGCGGCGCCCAGTCCTCGCGGTAAGGGATGGCCAGATGCGCGTTCGTGACGTTCTTGGCCGAGAGCAGGAAGGCCAAGCCCATTCCGACCGACACTTCGAGCAGCGAGCCGCGCTCGCGGACGGCCTCCTCGCGCAGGCCGCGGTAGAGGGACGCGAGCTCATCGGGCCCGGGCAGGCTCGAGACGTCGGCGCGGAACTCGCCGAGGGTCGAGCGAAGCTCGGCGAGCTCGAGCGGGGGAATGTCGATCAGCCTCGCGGTGCGGCCCGACGTGTTCTCCAGCGCCTCCAAGAGCTCGTCCACCGACCCGATCTCGCGCTCTTCGGCGAGGACGCCGGCCCGCTTCAGCTCGGCGACGAAGGCGGCGAGGTAGACGCGCGAGCCGTGCACCGCATCCGAGGCGGCGGCGACGAGCCAGAGGGGCGAGAAGCCGAAGGCGGCGATCGAGCCGAGCTCGACCACGTTTCCGGCCACCTTGCGCTTCGCGATCTCCTGGGCCGAGACCTCGGGCGGCTCCTGCGGTTCCACCCGCCCGACGGCTTCGATCGCGATCCGCAGCGCGTTCTTCGCGGTGGCCTCGTAGAGGCGCGAACGGCGGACGAAGCGGGGGAGGAGCACCTGGGCGCTCTCGTGGATCAGCCCGGCGAGCGTGGCGATGAGCGCGCGGAGCGCGCGCTCCGGCAGTGAGATCGCATACCAGAGGCGCTGACCGGGATTCCGATACGGTGGCCGCATGACAGAAGCGACGATCCACACTACACACGGCCCCGTCGTCGTCGAGCTCTACGACGACGACGCGCCCAAGACGGTCGAGAACTTCACGAAGCTGTCGCGCGACGGCTTCTACGACGGCATCACCTTCCATCGTGTCATCCCCGACTTCATGATCCAGGGCGGCTGCCCGCGGGGCGACGGCACGGGCGGCCCCGGCTACGAATTCGAGGACGAGGCGAACGATCATCACGTCGTCCGCGGCGCCGTCGCCATGGCCAACCGCGGCCCGAACACGAACGGAAGCCAATTCTTCATCGTCACGACCGAGGCCGCTCCGTGGCTCGACGGCAAGCACACCGTCTTCGGCCACGTCACCGAGGGGATGGACGTCGTCGACGCCATCTCCGAGGTCGAGCGCGACGCGAACGACCGGCCCCGCGAGGCGGTCACCATCGACCGGGTGGAGCTAGACGCCTGAGGGCCCGTGCAGCCGAGCGAGTGGCTCGAGCGCTATCGGGCAGGAGCTTGCGCCGAGGTCTGGGCGGCGCTGACTGCGCTCGGTTCGACCGTTCGTGAGGGAGCAGCGGCCGCCCACGCCGAGTCCGTCGCCGCCGAGACCATGTCCCGCGTCCGCACGAACGTGGAGACGCTGGTCGAGCGCCTGCGCGCCGCGGGGTACGTGTTCGAGCGGCGCGAAGAGCCGCATGTCCCACCGGCGCAGGCCCTCGTCGAGGAGATGCGTGCGCTCGAGGCGCGGGTAGGACCCCTCCCGCTCTCCCTGCGAAGCTTCTACGAGGTGGTCGGAACCGTCGACTACCGACAGGTCGTCCGCTCAGCTCGTACAGTGGCATTTGCCCGAGCGATCATCGGCCTCCGAGCTCGAGATCCTCGGGGAGTACAACCCCCTGGTGGTCGAGCCGCTCGATCCGAGCGACGCCCAGCCGGGCTGGTTCTATTTCGCGCCGGACGAGTACCACAAGGCGAACTACAGCGGCGGCGAGAACTACCACGTCGCGCTCCCCGATCCTGCGGCGGACTTTCCAATTCAAGGGTTGTACGGCGTCCACGAACGGGCGAGATGTTCGTTTCCTACTTGAGGGAGACCTTCGCGGGAGGCGGTTTTCGCGGCAGGGTCGGCGGCGACGAGGAGCGCTCCTGGACGGTCCCGCCCGACCTGGAGCTGACGCGAACGCTGGCCGCGGGCCTGTTGCCCGTCTAGGCGGCGCGGCCGGCGAGGGCCGGCGCGTCCAGCGCGAGGAAGACCTCGACCACGCGCGGGTCGAACTGCGAGCCGGCCGACTCGCGCAGGCGCCGGCGGGCCTCCTCGACTGGCAGCCGCTTGCGGTAGGGCCGGTCGGTCGTCATCGCGTGGTAGGCGTCGCAGACGAGGACGACCCGCGACTCGAGCGGAATCTCCTCCCCGGCGAGGCCGCCGGGGTAGCCGCTGCCGTCCCAGTGCTCGTGGCAGTGGCGGACGATGTCGCAGACCTGCTCCAGGCGCTCGATGGGAGCGAGGATCCGCGCGCCCAGCTCGGGGTGGAGCCGGACGACCTTCCACTCGTCGTCGCTGAGCGGCCCCGGCTTGGAGAGGATCGCCTCAGGCACGCCGATCTTGCCGATGTCGTGGAAGAGCGCGCCCAGCTCGAGGCGCTTGAGCGCCTTGGGATCGAGCCCGAGCTCGCCGCCGACGTTCAGCGCCATGTCCGTGATCCAGCGTGCGTGGGACGACGTGTACTCGTCGTTCGCCTCGAGCGCGTTCGCGAGCGCCTCGACGGTCGAGAGAAACGTGCGCTCGAGGCTCTCGAAGCTGGAGGCGTTGGCGGCCGCGAGCTTCACCTGGTGCGCGACGCCGGCCAGGAGGCGCATGCTGCGGTCGTCGAACCCGCCCTCGGCGGCGTCGCCCCTGACGACGATACAACCGAGCCGATCGGAGTCGAGCCTGAGCGGCGCGATGGCGATCGGGCCCTCGCCGAGATCGGGGCTGCCGCCGGCGACCGGCAGCGAGGTGAGCTGGAACGGCTCACTCCCCTCGAGGAGCTCGCGCGCCCGTTCGTCCGTGAAGGGGATCGCGCGGATGAGCTCCTCGTCGTTCTGCCGGTAGCCGACGAGCGCCCGAAGCGCGAGGTCGTCGCCGGCCCGCTCCTGAAGCCACACGGACGACCGGGGCTTCTCGAGCAACCGCGCCGAGAGCTCGACCGCCCGCTCCAGCACTTCGTCGAGCGACTCGGCGAGGGCGAGACGGCGGCTGAAGTCGAGGAGCCCGTTCGAGATCTCGAGCGAGGTCTTGGCCCGGTTCGCCTCGAGCCGCTCGGCCTGGTAGAGGCGCGCGTTCTCGAGAGCGACGGAGGCATGCCCCCCGAGCACCTCGAGGAGACGGACGTCGTCCTCGTCGAACTGGCCGACCCCGAGCTTGGAGATGACGACGGCGCCGATCACGCGCGTGCCGTAGCGCAGCGGGACGGCGATCATCGACTCGTCCACGTCGTCGGTCCCGGGGATCGTGACCCCGAAGTCGCAGTCGAGGGCGTTCGAGAGGAGGATCGACTCGCCCGTCTCGGCCGCCCGCCCGGTGATCCCCTCGCCGATGCGACAGGTGAGCGCCTCGACGCTCTCCTCCGCGTAGGGATCGAGGTCGCCGCGCCACGCGACCGGGACGAGGAGGTCGCCGTCGCCCACGTAGAGCCGGCAGCTGTGGTAATCGACGAGCATCCGGAGCTCGTTGACGATCGCCTCGCCGATCTGACGGACGTCGTTCAGCCGGTTGAGCTTTCCGGCGAGGCTCTGGAGCATCTTCAGGTGCGCGATCGAGCGCACGTCGCGCCCCACTTCGCCGGGGGCGGGTCGCTCGCCGGCCTCCTCCTCGAAGAGGACGGCCTGGTCCTTGCCGCGCGCCTTCGCGGTCATCATCGCGATCTCCGCGCAGGCGACCAGCTCGCGGGGGTTCATGGCGTGCTCGGGGCCCTGCGCGACCCCGATGGAGATGCTGAGCCTGCCTGCCGGCTCGATCTCGGTCGCGTCGAGGCGGTCGGCGATCCGCCGGGCGAGCCCGAGGGCGTCGCCGGCGTCGCACGAGGCCATGATCACCCCGAACTCCTCGCCGCCCAGCCGGCAGACGACGTCGGAGGTGCGGACGGTGCCCTGCAGCAGGTTGGCCAGCTCGACGAGCACGAGGTCGCCGATCCCATGACCGTGGATGTCGTTCACCCGCTTGAAGTCGTCGATGTCGAGCATGAGCACGGCGATCGAGTCGTGCGCGCGGCTCGCGCGATTCAGCTCGGAGCGGAGCCGGTCGTGGAAGTAGCGATGGTTGTAGAGCCCAGTGAGGGAGTCGGTCTGCGCCTGGAGCTCGAGTGCGGCGCGCACCTGCGCGTTGTCGAGCGCGAGGGCGGCCGCGTCGCCGAAGCGCTTCGCCAGCTCGAATTCCTCCTCCGAGAAGCGCGCGTCGATGCCGAGCCGGTAGACGTTGAGCGCACCCTTCACGGCCCCGCGCGCGACGAGCGGAATGGAGATGAGGGCTTCGGGCTCGTCCTCCGGCGTGCCGGGTACGGTCTTCGTGCGTGGGTCGAGGTGGGCCTCGTTGACGAGCTGCGGCTCGCAGTGGTCGATTGCCCAGCCCGTGATGCCCTCGCCGAGCGCCGGGCGGTCGCTCATGATCTCGTCGGCCCACCGGTCCCGCGCCATCACGGGGATGAGCAGGCGCCGCGCCTCGTCGGCCTGGTAGATCGTGAACGCGTCGTAGGGGATGACGTCCGCGAGCGAGTCGGCGATGCGCTCGAGGACGGTCGAATGCGTCTGCTCGGACAGGACCTCGTGGAAGACGTCCGCGAGCCGCCGATAGGAGTCGACGAGCCCGTCCTGCTGCGCCGCGGGCCCCGTCGGCGGAGTCGCCTGGGTCGTCCCGGATACCAGGCTGTTCACCTCTCTGAGTTCCACGCGGCCGCAGCTACCTCCTCTTGGGGCTCCTCCAGCGGAAGCCATGACAAATTGAACTTGGCTGCGGAGGCCCCTCCTTCACTCCAAAGGGGGATTAGCCCTTCTGTGGCTCAGGGCCTTCGGGTATGCAAGGATGCGCCCTGCTGAGACAGCAGGAGGGTCAGCCTTGCCCCATCACTGGTTCCGTGTCAACCCAGGCGCCTCCGGGCCGCGGGCGAGCGACGCGAAGATCAAGAAGACGGTCCGAGCCCACGGCGGCAGGGTCCTCTTCGTCGGCCTCGACGAGAAGGGTAGGTGGTTCGTCCTGGTCAACATGTCCCGGGTGAAGGACACGAAGAAGCTGCGGTCGGCGCTCAAGGCCGTCGCCGGCGAGGCCGGGCTCGTCCTGAAGAGCCCTGCCGAGGCGGAGAGGAAGCGGAAGTAGGCCCGGACCGCGAGGAGGTGGCATGCCCCATCACTGGTTCCTGATCGACCCGGACAACCCCGGGCCCAGGCAGCGGGCGAGGGCGGTCCGCAAGGCGGCGAGGGCGCACGGGGCCAAGGTGCTCTTCGTCGGCCGCACGGAGAAGAACACGTGGTTCACGCTCGTCTTCATCGAGGATCCGAAGGACGAGGACGCCGTCTACGAGGCGGTCGGCGGCCGCGGGAAGATCTTCGAGCTCGAGGGCTTCCAGCCGGAAAGGGACGACGAGGAGGACGACGACAGGGGCGAGGAGTAAGCGCGCGTTCTAGGGCGGGCTCGCCGGGACGAGCGCGGCCGCGCCGACGTCCTGATAGAAGGCGCTCGCGCGCCGCAGCTGCTTGTCGGCCTCCGCGGCGCGCCCGGCCGCGCTCAGGTCCCCCGCGCTGCGAAGGCGCGCCTGCGCCTCGTCCGGCAGGGAGCCGATGCGCGCGAAGATGTCGGCCGCCCGGGCCCAGTTTCCCGCGCCGCTTGCCTCGGTGGCGTCGAGCCAGCGAGTCCGCGTCCGCGTGCGGGCCGCGGCTGCCGTGAGCTCGCCGGCGCGCTTGAGCGTGGCGAGCGCGAAGGCGAGGTCGGCGAGCCAGAACGAGGCGAGCGACTGGCCGCGGCCCTCGTCGAGCCAGAGCCGCAGGAGCTCCCCCGCGGCCTCGGCGGCCTCCTGGGCCCGGTCGGCGGCGGCGAGCGCGTGGGCCTCGAAGGCGAGCACCGGGAAGAGGATCTGGGGCGCGCCGACGCCGCGCGCGAGCTCGAGCGCCTGCTCGGCGTCTCCGAGGGCCTTCTCGGGACCGCGGCGGGCCAGCCCGATCTTGCCCTGGATGAGCATGACGTCGAGCTCGTGGAGCGATCCGGCGCCCTCCTTGCCGTCGGCCAGCAGGCGTTCGCCGGTCGCGAGCGCGTCGTCCCAGTCGCCGCTCCAGTACTGCTCGTACATGCGCTCGACCTCGAGCCAGCGCAGGACGGGCGCGTCGCCGAAGCGCGCCGCGACGCGCCGGCTCTCCTCGTAGAGCTCGAAGGCCTTCGGGAGGTCGCCGAGCTCGGCGGTCAGCGAGGCGAGGAGGTTGTAGCCGCGCGCGGCCTGCGGCGGGTTGGCCGCGGCCGCGACCTCGACGCTCGTGCGAAGGTCGCGCAGGCCCTCCAGATCGCCGGTCATCACCCGCGAGAAGCCGAGTGTGGACAGGGTGTGGGAGCGAAACTCGTCCAGCTCCAGCTCGTCCGCCATCCGCAGGGCCTCGCCGGCCGCGGCGACGGCGTCCTCGGCCTCGTCCAGCGCGAGGTGGGCGTGAGCGCGGCCGGCCAGGACGCGAACCTTGGAGCGTGACGCCGGCCGCTCCGCCAGCAGGGAGATCGCGTGCTCGAGGTGCCCGACCGCTTCCTCCCGCCGTCCCTGAACGCTCATCAGAAGGTCCGCGAGCAGTACCTCGGCCTCCGCGGCCGGCTCCAGCTCCCCCGCGTCGAGGAGCTCGGCGGACGCCTCCGCGAGCGTCTCCGCGCCGGCCCCCTCCCCACGGAAGAGCGCCTGACCGAAGCGGAGAAGGATCCGCGGGCGGCCCGGCTCGTCCTCGGGCCAGAAGGCGAGCGCCTCCCGGTAGAAGCGCACGGCGGCGGCGTAGGCCGAGAGGGCGAGCGCGCGGTCGCCGGCTTCGAGGAGGGCGTGGCGGGCGCGCCCGGGAAGATCGCTCAAGTCGTGGCCGGCGGCGCGGGCGAATTGGAGCGCGCTCAGGTAGTGGTGGGCGATCAGGTCGGCGAGGTCCTCCGCGCGATCGCCGGCGAGGCCCTCGAGCCACTCCGCCGCCAGCCTGTGCGTCTCCGCCCGGCGCGCGCGCGGGATCTGCGAGTACGCCACGTCGCGGACGAGGACGTGGCGGAAGACGAAGGCGTTCTCGCCGCCCACCGTCGAGCGCCGCTCGCGGCGCACGAACTCCTTGCGCTCGAGCCGGAGGAGGACTTCCTCGACCTCGCTCCGCGCGCGGTCGCTCACGGCCGCGATCGCTCCCACCCAGAACACCTTGCCGACGACGGACGCGTCCTGGACGAGCGCCTTCTCCTCGGGGGCGAGCGTGTCCAGGCGGGCGGCGATGATCCCCTGGACCGTCTCCGGGAGCGGCAGGCCCGCGCCGGCGGCGGCCTCGGCGAGCATGCGCACGTACTCCTCCGCGTAGAGGGGATTGCCGCCCGCATGGGCGAGCAGCTCGGCGGTGCGGCCGTCCTGCACCGTCTTTTCGGCCTGGAGCGCAGCCAGGAGCTGCTCGGTCTCGGCGTCGGTGAGCGGGGAGAGGGAGACCGTGAGCGCGCTCCGCTTGCCGCCGCCCCAGCCGGGCCGCCGTTCGAGGAGCTCGGGCCGGGCCGTGCACACGACGAGGATGGGCACGTCCGCCGCCCAGTCGACGAGGTGGTCGACGAAGTCGAGCAGACCCTCGTCGGCCCAGTGGAGGTCCTCGAAGACGAGCACCAGCGGCCGCTGCTCCGCGAGCGCCTCGAAGAAGCGGCGCCAGGCCCCGAACGCCTCGCGGCGACGATCGCCGGAATCCTGTCCGAGCCCGCCGAGGCCGACGAGCGGGCGCAGGTGCTCGAGCACCCATGCGGCCTCCTGCTCGTCAGGCACCGCGGCCGAGACGGCCGCTTGGAGCTTTTCGCCGGCGGCTTCGGATTCGTCCGATTCGAGGATGCCCGCCTGCGCCTTCACCATCTCGCCGAGCGCCCAGAAGCTGACGCCTTCGCCGTAGGGGAGCGACCGGCCCTGGCGCCAGTAGACGAAGGCCGTCGGATCGGACTGGACCGCCGACCAGAGCTCGAAGAGCAGGCGGCTCTTCCCGATGCCGGGCGCGCCGACGAGCGTGACGAGCTGCGGCGAGCGCTCGCGCTCGGAGCGGGCGACTGCATCCCGTAGGAGCCGGAGCTCCTCCTGTCTACCGACGAGCTCCGCGCCGCCCCGAAACGCGATGTCGACGCCCAGGCGCGTCCGCGGCGCAACAACCTCCCACACGGGGAGGGGCTCGGTCTTGCCCTTCGCCTGGACGGGCTCGGCCGGGCGGTACTCGATCGCCGCCGCCGTCGCCCGGTAGGTGGGCTCGTCCACGAGGATTCCATCGACCGGCGCCGCCGACTGAAGGCGCGAGCACGTGTTGACGACGTCGCCCGTCGCCATGCCCTCGCCCTCCTTCGGCCGCGCCGTGAGCGCGATCATCGCCTCCCCGGTGGTCACGCCTATGCGAACGTGCAGCCCCAGCGTCGGATCAGCGGCGTTCAACTCCGCCAGGGCGTCCCGCGCGGCCACGGCCGCCCGCACCGCGCGCTCCGGGTCGTCCTCGTGGGCCAGCGGGGCGCCGAAGAGGGCGACCACGGCGTCCCCGATGAACTTCTCCACGGTGCCGCCGTAGCCCTCGAGCTCCGTCTTCACCCGCCCGTGGTAGGGAGCGAGCATGCGGCGCACGTCTTCCGGATCGAGCTGCTCGGCCCGGCCCGTGAACCCGACGAGGTCGGCGAACAGGACCGTGACGACCTTGCGCTCCTCCAGGATCGGCACGTCGGCCTCTCCCGGCGCCATCGCCGAGCCGCAGCTCGTGCAGAAGGGGAGCTCGAGCGCGACCACCTCGCCGCACTCCGGGCACGCTCGCCCGAGCTGCTCTCCGCAGCTGCCGCAGAACAGCGCTCCCGGCCGGTTCTCGAAGCCGCACGAGGCGCATTCGGACATTGCCCGGAGGGGCACGCAGGTTAGTGTAGGCCGGTTTGACGGCCGCGCACGCCCCGCGCCCCGGCCTGGCCGAGGCCCTTGCCGTATGGGCTCTCTTCGGTCTCGTCGCCGTCGAGGTGTGGATCACCTACGCCAGGCTCCCGGCCGCCGAGCTCTACAACGTCGGCGGAACCGGCCTACCGGCGGGCGCGGGGCGCGCGCCGTTGCCGTTGCGCTCGGCCTCGAGGAACGCGCGCACGCGCTCCATGACCTCGTGGCGGTGCTCGCCGTCGACCGGCGTGATCGGGGCGCCGAAGTGCACCTCGACCTTGTGCCGGCGCGAGAAGAAGCGGCCCTTGATGCGCTTGGGCCAGTTGCGGCCCGGCGGCATCGCGTCGTGGGTGCCCTTGACGAAGATCGGGACGATCGGGACGCCGTGCTGCTGGGCGATCACGGCCGCGCCCGAGTGCATCTTGCCGAGGTTGCCGTCGCGCGAGCGGGTGCCCTCGGGGAACAGGAGGACGTTCCAGCGCTGGTCGATCAGCCGGTCGACCTGCTCGGTCGAGCCGTTGCCGCCGCCGCGGCGGGCGATCGGGACGGTGTTGAAGATCAGCGCGACGGCGCTCGCCACCGCGCGCTTCTTGTAGAAGTAGTCGGCGGCGGCGGCGACCGCGGTGCGCTGGCGCCACTTGCGCGGGAGCGCGCGGAGGATCGTCGGCGTGTCGAGATGGCTCGAGTGGTTGGCGACGAACACCACCGGCGCCTTCATCTGCTCGAAGCGATCGCGGCCGGAGACCCGCGCGCGCGTGTAGACGTCCATCAGCGGGCCGAGCCCGAGATCGAGGATCGCCTCGCGGAGCGTGCGGGCGGCGCCGCAGCGGGCCCACGGCACGTCGAGCCGGCGCATGCTGCGGCCGATCTCGGCTCCACGGCTGGCGGTGCTGCGGCCGATCTCGGCTCCACGGCTCGCGGCGCTGCGGCCGAGCTCCGAACCACGGCGCACGACCTGGTCGACTTTTCCGTCCCCCATAACCAGCAGGTACCCCGGTGGGGCACGGCGGTTTCTTACGGAGTGCGGATCTCGCCCGAGCGGCCCTTGAGCTTGTGTCCG
>Ga0081538_10001476_pt1 | contig 24165 bp, 26 predicted proteins | sample TabmetS5T2R1_FD_71022 | JGI IMG/M metagenome (GOLD analysis project Ga0081538, IMG submission 71022) | Tabebuia heterophylla rhizosphere microbial communities from the University of Puerto Rico - S5T2R1 | ecosystem: Host-associated > Plants > Roots > Rhizosphere ... | reverse complement strand
TGGGCGCTCTCGCCTGGAACTGCGAGCACGCCGACGACGATGTTCTTCTCCCGCACAGCCTCGGCGAGCCCCCCGTAGTCGTCCACGGGGACATTGCCGACCCTCCGGCCCACCTTGTCTGGATCGGTGTCGAAGACCGCGGCGATGTTGATCCCGTGCTCGGCGAAGATCGACGAGCTCGCGATCGCCTCGCCCAGCCGGCCCGCGCCGACCAGAGCGATGTTGTGCTGGCCCTGCGTCCGGAGAATCCGCCGGATCTCGCCGAGCAGTCCATCGACGCTGTAGCCGACGCCGCGCTTGCCGAACTTGCCGAACGCCGACAGGTCGCGCCTGATCTGCGTCGCGTTGATGTTCGTGTAGTCGGAGATCTCCTGCGAGGAGATCCGCTCTTTGCCCATCTTGCGAGCCTGCGTCAGCACCTGGAGATACCGGCTGAGCCTGGCCGCGACGCCGACCGTCAGGCGGTCGGGCGACGCCCGCACGGCGTCGTTCTGCGGCGGAGCTTGTAACACAACACAAGGATACTGACGCGCGGCCTCACTGCGCCGAAGTTGCCGTCACAAAGTCCCGTTTCAGGCCTCAGCTTGTGCGAGCTTGCGGCGGAGCGCCTCCGGCGTCACGAAGTACGTGAACGCGCGCTCGCCGTCGATCTCGACGACCGGGAGCCACTCTCGGTAGCGGGCCTCGAGCTCGGCGTCGCCGGAGATGTCGACCTCCACGAGCTCGAACGGACCCTCGGCCCGAACCGACTCGAGCACACGCCGCGCGGCCGCGCAGAGGTGGCACTCCGGAGCGTGGTAGAGGACGACCCGCGCTACGGGTAGAGGCCGCGGGTCATGGTGGCTTCGGAGACCCGCTGGACGGCGAGCCCGTACGCGGCCAGCCGCATCGTCGTCGACTTCGCCTCGTATGTGGCCCAGGTCTCGTGGAAGGCCCGCGAGGTGATGTCGTTCAGGCGAGCGTTCACCTCGTCCTCCTTCCAGAAGTACTCCTGGAGGCCCTGAACCCATTCGAAGTACGAGACGACGACGCCGCCTGCGTTCGCGAGGATGTCGGGCAGCACGATCACGCCGCGGTCTTCGAGGATCTCGTCGGCGGTCGGGGTCGTCGGGCCGTTCGCCCCCTCGACGATCAGGCCGGCCTTCACCTTGTCGGCGTTCTCGGAAGTGATGACCTGCTCGAGCGCGCAGGGAGCGAGGATGTCGCAGTCGAGTAGGACGATCTCCTCGTTCGTCACGGGCTCGGTGTCCTTGAGGCCCGCGAGCTCCCCGGTCTCCTGCTTGTGTGCGAGCGCCAGTGCGACGTCGATGCCGTCGGCGTTGTAGACCCCGCCGGCGGAGTCCGAGATCGCCACGACCCTCGCGCCGTCCTCGGCCACGAATCTCGCCAGGTAGCTGCCGACGTTTCCGAAGCCCTGGACGACCACCCGCTTGCCCTCCAGCGACTGGTCCTGCTTCTTCATCGCCTCGCGGATGCAGTAGTGCGCGCCCCGCGCGGTCGCCTCGAGGCGGCCGAGCGAGCCGCCGAGGTTGAGCGGCTTGCCCGTGACGACGCCCAGCACCGAGTGGCCCTTGTTCATTGAATAGGTGTCGAAGATCCAGGCCATCACGCGCGGATCGGTGCCGACATCCGGCGCTGGGATGTCCTTCTCAGGGCCGATCTCGTTGACGATCTCGGAGGTGAAGCGACGCGTCATGCGCTCGAGCTCTCCGGCGGAGAGCTGCTTCGGGTTGCAGACGACGCCACCCTTCGCGCCGCCGAACGGGATCCCCATCAGGGCGCACTTCCAGGTCATCCACATCGCGAGCGCCTTGACCTCGTCGAGCGTGACATCGGGGTGGTACCGGATCCCACCCTTGGACGGCCCGCGCGCGATGTTGTGCGTCACGCGGTAGCCCTCGAAGACCTCGATCCGCTCACTGTCCATGTAGACCGGGATCGAGACGACGACGGCCTTCTTGCACCGTTCGAGAACCCGGATCAGGTTCGGGTCGATCTGGAAGAGCTCACCGACCCGGCGGAGCTGGTCCTGAGCCAGCTCGAAGGGATTCTCGCGAAGGTGGCTAGGCCGTTCTTCGACGGTCGTCACAGGCCGGCGCAGTATACGACGCTCGACTCAGCGGATCCGGAACGAAACGCCCTGCCTGCTCGGCGGCCCGCCCCCGGGCGGATGGGCCAGCAGCCGCAGGCGGTAGTCGCCCGGTGCGAGCACGCGCCCCATCGGACCGCGTCCCGTGAGGCCGAATGTGTACCGGCCTGGAAGCAGGTTGCGGAGGCGCGCGAGGCGCCCGATCCGCTCCTTGCCTTGCCAGAGCTCGAGATCGAGGTGCGAGACGGGCAGGACTTCGCTCGTTCCGCCCTGGTTCTCGAGCCTGCCGGCGGTCAACTCGAGCAGCACGGGCGCGGTGTCGGACGGGCGAAAGCTCTCGTGCGACAGGCGCACGCCGCTCAACAGCTGGCGAGGTGCCTTACCGAGCGTGACCGACCACGGCACGCGCACCGGCGCGCCTCCACCGGCTCTGAGCGAGAGCGCGGCGCTCACGGCTCCGGTCTCCGCCGGGATGAACGCGACCCGGGCAGTGACGAAGGCGCGCTTGCTCCCCTTCGCCGGGATGACGAGCCGCGAGGGCCTGACCTGAAGCGCCACACCGCCGACCTCGCCAAGCCGGCCGACTGAGACGTTGACGCGCAGACGACGGCTCGACAGATTCCGGACGACGAGCCGGCGCCGCGCCGACCAGCCGCTGCGGCTCGCGCGGCCGAATGAGATCGACGCCGGCTCCGCCACGACCTCCGCGGCGGAGGCCGCGCCGAGGTCGAAGAGGCCGCCCGAGGTCGCCGTGCCCACGAGCACGCCTTTCAGCGCCGCGGCGTCGAGGTCGGGACGAGTCTCGGCGAGCAGGCCGGCGGCGCCCGCGGTGACGGCGGCCGCGGCGCTCGAGCCGCTGACCGTTCCGAACGCGGGCGTGCCGTCGTCGGCTCGACCGGGGTGCGAGGTCAGGAGCGCCACACCTGGAGCGTTCAGCTCCGGCTTCAGGCCGCCGTCGAACGCAAGCCCCGACGAGGAGAAGGCGGCAGGGCCGTCGGCATCCGGGTTGCGCTGCGTGTGCGGCGTCCCGATCTCGACAACCGCCTTCTCGCCCTGGCGTACGACACGCTGTGCCGCCAGCGCGGCCGCCTCCGGAACCGAGACGACCGGCACTCCGATCCGCTCGTCGAGGCCGAGGCTGCCGGCAGGCACAGCCGTTCCGTGAAGGACGGCGGCGACGGCACCGGCGCGCGCCGCGCTCGCCGCCGCGACGTCCGGCTCCTCACCGGCGGGGATCAGCGCCGCCTTGCCGGCGACGAGGCTGAAGCCGCGCCGATCGAAGAAGTCGGCGAGCTCCGGCGTCGGATCGCTCTCACCGAGCACCGCCGGAAGCACGTCCCGCCGGATTGCGGGCGCAGCGACATCGAGGCGGAGAGCCGTGCGGGGGGCAACCGCGCCGGCCAAAGGCACTTCAGCGTCGTAGACGACGCGCAGGCCGGAGCGAATCGTGACCCGGACCTGGTCGGTCTCCTCGCGCAAGTCGCCCGCGCCGACGGTGAGCGCCTGGGCCGAGCCGCCGGGCCCCGAGATGCTCCCGTAGATCGGCCCGGCGCGGCCGTCGTTCCCGGAGGGCGCGACGACGAGCGTGTCGAGCGCGAGCGCGCCCGCGGCGGCTTGCGAGGACGGGCTGTCGGGGAACGCCGCATACGGCTCGGCGAAGCCGACGACGGCGATCCTCGCAGCGTCGTGAGCATCTCCATCACCGTCGGGATCGACGGTGCGCTCGAGCCCCGCGATCAGCTGGTCGGTGCGCGAGTACACCGCCCACCGGCCCGCGACGTCGCGCTGCCAGCCGCCGACTCGGATCGGCAGGATCGTCGAATTCTCCGCGATCCCCGTGAGACCGTCCGGCCCGCCGGAGCCGACGATCAGCCCCGCCAGCTGCGTCGCGTGGCGCTCGAGCTCCGCCGGCTCCCCCGGCTTGGGCTCCGCACTGGCGAGATCGTCGCGCTCGAGGATGTCGACGCCCTCGAGGAGGGCGCCGGTGAGGTAGTCGTGGCTGAACTGGACGCCGGTGTCGACGAGGGCGATCGTCACGCCGCGCCCGCTCGCTCCCGGGAGCATCACCTCGGGGCGAACGCCCGAGCCTGCCGCGAGCTGGTTGCCCTCCACGAGCGTGCTCGCGAGCGCCGCCGGGTAGGCGGTCCGCACCGGATAGATGCCCTCCACCTCCGGGAAGCGCTGGATCAGCGCGATCGCACGCGCGTCGAGCGGCGCCGAGAAGCCGGACAGCACCCGCGTATAGCTGAACTCGGGCCGGAGGCGCAGCCCGGCCGCTCCCAGCTGCGCGATCAGCTGCTGCTGGGCGGCCAGCGCGGCCGACTGCCAGCGGTGGTGCTGGGCTTCGCTTGCGAGCCCTCCCGCGCGCGCTACGCGGTCGGCGAGCGACGGCGTGCGCAGGACGACGATCATCCGCTGCCCGACCGCAATCTCGGGGCGAGGCCCGCCGACCAGGCCTCTCCACGACGTCCGTTCGGCTCCGGCCTTGTCGCCGCCTCGCTCCGCTACGACCGCGACGACCACGACCGCCGCGGCCACCGCGACGAGGCCGAGAAGGGCGAGCTGAGCGAGCCGGCTAGGCGAAAGCGTCCAGCGCAAGGTACGAAGGGTAGGGAATGGGGTCGGCGTACCTCGCAGCCGAGGCGATCATTGCGGCGTTGTCGGTGCAGAGCTCAAGCGGCGCGGCGGCGGCTTCCGGCAGCGCCGCGCGAAGCTCGGAGTTCGCGGCCACGCCGCCGACGATCGCAATGCGCTCGGCGCCGAGCTCCTCGGCGGCGGCTCTCGTCCGCTCGACGAGCGCTCGGACGATCGCGCGCTGGTACGAGGCGGCGAGGTCGGCCTTGCGCTCCTCGGCCTCCTCGCCGAGATCGCGCACGGTGTAGAGCAGGGCGGTCTTCAGCCCCGAGAACGAGAAGTCGAAGCCCGGGACTCGCGCGACTGGGAACGAAAAGGCTTCGGGGTCGCCCTCCGTGGCGAGCCGATCGATCTCGGCGCCGCCGGGGTAGCCGAGCCCGAGCAGGCGCGCGCCCTTGTCGAACGCCTCGCCGGCGGCGTCGTCGAGCGTCGTCCCGACGACCTCGAAGGCCCCACGGTCACGGACGTCGAGGAGCTGTGTGTGCCCGCCGCTGGCGAGCAGGCAGAGAAACGGCGTCTCGATGGGGTTCGGTGCAGTGAACAGCGATGCCACGTGGCCGTGGAGGTGGTTGACGGGCACGAGCGGCAGCCGCCGCGACCAGGCGAGCGCCTTGGCCGCGGAGACGCCGATGAGCAGCGCCCCGACGAGCCCGGGTCCCTGGGTGACGGCGACCCGCTCGACATCCTCGAGCCGGGCGTCCGCCTCCTCGAGCGCCCGCCGGAGCGCCGGCAGCAGCAGCTCCAAGTGGTGGCGCGACGCGACCTCGGGGACGACGCCGCCGTACGGAGCGTGCAACTCGGCCTGCGAGGAGACGACGTTCGAAAGCACCCGGCCGTCCTGCGTGACGAGCGCCGCCGCCGTCTCGTCACACGACGTCTCGATTCCCAGAATCAAGCGCTCGCAGGCTCCCTGACGGGGTCTTTCCACATGATCAACGCGTCCTCACGATTGTCTGTGTAGTAGCCGCGCCGGATGCCGCGCGGGACGAAGCCGAGGCGCTCGTAGAGCCTGATCGCACCGCTGTTCGAGACCCGCACCTCGAGCGTGTACCCGCGGCGGTCGTCTCCGGCGGTCAGCTCGAACAGACGGTTCAGGAGCTTCGTCGCGATGCCTTGACCGCGATAGTCCTCGTGGACGGCCACGTTCATCACGTGCCAGGCGTCGGAGTACCGCGAGATGATCAGGTAGCCGATCAGGATCTCGCCGCGCTCGGTGTCAACGGCTCCCAGGCAGATGGACGACGTCTTCGCGAGCTCGCCCGCGAACATCGACCGCGACCAGGGCGTCGGGTAGGCACGCCGCTCGATCCGCTCGATCGCGGCGAGGTCGGTGAGTGTGAGTCTGCGGAGCTCGATCACGTGCGCGAACGGTCGACGTCCGGAACCCGAAGGTACATGGGCTGGATGAGGTCAGGGAGGCCGAAGTCGCCGGCCAGCTCGGCGTGGAACCTGGCGCGCGGCAAGTGCATCTCGCTGTCTGCCGGCGGAACCACCCCGCCGCGGGCCTCGATCACGTCGCGGTACCGGATGGCGCCGTCTCCGACGTAGGAGCGATCCTCCTCGACGGACAGCTCCGTCGGCGAAGCGACCACAGGCCGACCGTCGACCAACGCGAACACCTCGCGGCGGCGGGCGTCGATCACCGGCGTCGCGCTCGGTGCTCCCGCGGCGAGCGCGTCCAGCGTCGAGACACCGGCCAGTCCGAGATCGAGCGAGAACGCCAGCGTGCGTGCGGTTGCCAGGCCCATTCGAAGCCCGGTGAAGCTTCCCGGGCCCGTGCCGACCACGATTCCCTCGAGCTGAGAGTCGCGTACACCGCCACGCCGAAGGAGTGCGTCGAGGTCCTCGAGCACTGTGACGGGGCGCGACGCAAGCTCCCCCAGCACCTCCCCGTCCCACACGAGGGCGCTCGTCGCCACGTCCGTCGCCGTGTCGAAGGCCAGGATCAGCATTCCGTCACGTCGATGCGGCGCCGTCCATCCCCCGCGTGCGCCAGGGTGACCGAGAAGCGCGCGGGCGGAAGCACGCCGGCGCCGGCCTCAGGCCACTCCACGAAACAGACGGCGCCGTCGAAGTAGGGCTCCAGATCGCCCCACTCGGCCGCGGAAACGCCCGCGAACCGGTACAGGTCGAGGTGGGACACATCGACGCGCCCTCGGTACCGGTGGCCGACCGTGAACGTCGGGCTCGTGATCGGCCCAGCGACGCCGAGGGCCCGGCACGCGCCCCGGACGAACGTCGTCTTCCCCGACCCGAGCTCGCCCGCGACTGTGACGAGGTCGCCGGGCGCGAGGGAGCCCGCGAGCTCGGCGCCCATGCGCTCGGTCTCCTCCGGCGAGGACGATTCGCGGCTCACGGCGATAGTGTGGCCCTCGTGCCCCGGCGCTGGGACATCGACGAGCGAGGGACCGGTGTCGCCGACGCAAGCCGGCTCGTCCCCGGCGCCGAGACGCTGCTCGGCTTCATGGCCGAGCGCGAATGGGTCACCGAGGATCCGGATGCCCATCTTCTCCCCCACATCCGGCGAGTCGCGACTCAGTTCCCACTGGAGGAGATCGGCACGGAGATCGACGGGGAGGGCGTCCTCGTGGTCGAGCTGCGGTGGACGGATCCGTGGGACCACGGAGGCGCCGGCGCGGCCGCCTTTGCGCTCCTCGGCTCGTTCGCGGAGCAGATGAGCTACGTCCGGCGCGAGGAGCGGTCGGGGGAACTGACGCTCGAGACGGTCACGGGCGTCGTCGACGGCGGCCGGTTCGCGCCGCACGGCCACACGGTCCGGATCCGGATCGTCTCGGGCTAGAAGAGGCCGAGCTGGACGGCGGGCTCGGGTGCGAGCACCGCGGGCTCGGGCTCGACCGGCGTCGCCGCGCGCCCGAGCAGCTCGGGGATGCGTGCGAAGTCCTGCTGGAGGACCTCGAGCATTCTCGGCGTGTAGAGGGCGGCAGCCGGGTGGTAGAGCGGGTAGAGGACGACGCGGTTGCCGCCGACCGTCGTCTCCTGCTCCAGCCCGTGCACGCGCGTGATCCCGGTCTGCTTGCCCGAGAGGAGCTTGGTCGCGAAGTTCCCGAGGGTCGCCACGAGCTTGGGCTGGATCAGCTCGATTTGGCGGAAGAGGTGCGGCTCGCAGGATTCGATCTCATCCGGCTGCGGGTCCCGGTTTCCGGGCGGGCGGCACTTCAAGACGTTGGCGATGTAGACCTGCGAGCGCTCGAGGCCGATTCCCGCGAGCAGCTGGTCGAGCAGCTTGCCGGCCTGGCCGACGAACGGAAGCCCCTGCTTGTCCTCGTGGAAGCCGGGCGCCTCGCCCACGAACATCAGGTCGGCATGCGGGTCTCCGACGCCGAACACGACCTGCGTTCGAGTCTGCGCGAGGCGGCAGCGCGTACATGCGGAGGTCTGTTCACCGAGCGCGTGGAGCGAATCCACGCGGGCGAGTCTAGGGACGGCGGCGGACGAATCCCGCACGCCGCTATTTTGCCGCCGCGATGAGGGACGCGCTTCTGCTCGTGGACGTGATCCAAACCTTCGAGCACGAGGACGGCGACGCGCTGCTCGAGTCGTTCCGGGCGCGACTGCCGGCACTCGGCCAAGCGCTGGAGCGCGCGCGGCGCGACGAAATCCCGGTGATCTACGCGAACGACAACTACGGCGTCTGGGACGGAGATTCGAGACGCCTGGTGGAGCAGGCGCTCGACGGTCGAGGCGGTGGATTAGTGCGCGAAGTGGCGCCGAAGGACGGCGATCGCTTTGTCGTCAAGCCGCGGTACTCAGCGTTCGACCACACGCCGCTCGACCTGATCCTCGCCGAGCTCGAGATCGAACGGATCCTGCTGGCCGGCGCGGCGACGGAGATGTGCGTCGTCCAGACGGCGATCGATGCCAAGGAGGAGGGGCTCAAGGTCACGATCCTCGCCGACGCCTGCGCGACGACGGACGAGCGCATGGAACAGCTCGCGTTCGAGTACGCCGAGCAGGTCGTCGGGGCCGTCGTCGAGCGCGGTTAGCCGCAGCCGCAGCTGCCGCCGCAGCACCCGCCGCTACGCGGGGCGGGATCGCTGCCGAAGCTCGTTTGCGTGCTCGAGCCGTGCGCGGAGAAGACCGAGAGCTGCTTGCGGACGTTCGCGTTCCCGCAGTCCGGGCAGGGCGGCTGCTCGCCGTTTCTGACGAGCTCCTCGAAGTGCGACTCGCACTGCATGCAGACGTACTCGTAGATCGGCATCGACCAGAGTCTAGCCTCCGCGCTCCGGGGCGCTGCGTGGAGGGTTGAAGGCGGGGGTGGGCCTGCGGCCATCCCGACCCCCGCCTTCGCGAGCGCCGTGTCGTTCCCCTAGCGCTCGATCTCGATGACGGCGTGCTCCGACTTCAGATACGCGAGCCGGAACTCGCCGCCGAGCTTGAAGCAGTGCGCCTTCACCGCCGTCCCCACCGGGAAGGCCGAGAGATCTCGCCCGGCCGGCACCGTGCAGGTGACCTGCTGGCCATCGCTCGCGGTGACAGTCACGGACGTCTCCGTCTTGGCGCTCAGCGTGCCGTGGACGTAGACCTCGACCGACCCGTCCGCACCGACGCGGTACCGGTCCGTCATCGCCTTCAGCAGCACGTTCGTCCCGCCGTCGACCCGGCAGACCAGGCTGACCCGCTCGCCGGTCGAGAAGTACGACAGCTGGAAGTCCGCCGGCGCGACGCACGAGAACAGCGAGCCGTCCGGGCGCCGAACGGCGATCGCGTCACCGGTCCGGGGCTGGAGCAGCCCCGAGATGTGCAACTCGAGGACGCCGTCCTCGTTCAGGGACGCGGTCTCCGAGGCCATGGCCGCGAAGACGAAGCCCTCCGGTCCGAGATGACAATGCAGCTTCACCGCTTCCCCAGCGCGGAACGCGTCGAGGTTGACGCCCGCCGGCACGGAGCACGAGACGCTCATCCCGTCCTCGCGCCGGACCGAGACGATTCCGCTGCCCTTGGTGAGCGCTCCGTGGACGGAGAGCTCGCCCGTGCCGTCTGCCTTCACCCAGCCGTAGTTCGAGTGGATCTTGACGAGCACGTCGCGGTTCTCACGCGAGACGCAATGGAGCTTGACGCGCTCGCCCACGCGGAAGAGCGACAGATCCATCCCGGACGGGACCGCGCACTGGACTCGCGTCGAGTCCTCCGTGCGAACCGTGATCGCGTAGGGATCCTTCTCGACCAACACGCCGTGGGCTTCGAAGCCCTCCTTCGGGCGAGGCTTCTTCGCGGGCGGCTTCTCGCTCTCGTCGAGGCCGCGGATGAAGGTGAACGTGCCATCGCGGCCGATCAGCACGACCATGCTCACCTGGTCGCCGGGCTCGAAGTCGGGCAGGACCGCACCCTCGGGGACTTCCACGTGGACGAGCCCACGCGCCACGACGGCGATGTCGAAGCCGTCACCCTTCGTCTCGAGGAAGATGCCCTCGAGCTCGACGAGCTTCGCGCGACCCGTCTCCTTGATCTCGCTCGACGAGGACGCGAGCTTCATTCTCACGTCCACTCGATCGCCGGTGGTGAGACCCGCTGCCTTCGCCCGGACGGCGAACACACTGCCGCCGGCGGACAGGATCACCCGGCGCAAGACGCGATCGGGTTTGACGACGACAGCGCCGAAGCGGGCCCGCTCAGCGCGGCCCGCGGCGCGGAGCCGCGTCGCTCGGTAGGTGCCGTCCGCGAGCCGTGAGCCCGAGACGACGATCCGCTGACCCATCCGCAGACGGGCGAAACGTGCGCCGGCGCGAACGGTCCGCACCGAGCGGCCCGAGACGACGACGGCAGCCTTCCTCTTTGCGTCCTTCGCGACGGTGATGCCCGTGAAGGACGCGGCCGTGCCCGTGGGCGCTGCGGCGAGCGCAGCGAGGGCGGCGACGACCAGTGCTCTCCTCATGTTCTTTGCCTCTCTCCCGGCGGCTCGCATGTCGACGGAGCCGGGCTTCCCCTGCGCGCCGTATCGGCGCGAAATCCCCCGCTCTTGGGGAAGTTCACCCGTCTGAGCTACCTCACTCGGAGCTACACTCGGCGTGCCCGGTATCCCCATCGGAACTGGAGCGATCAGTGATCGAAAGCGTGAAAGTGATCGGCGCCGGCCGCGTCGGCTCGGCTGTCAGCGCGCGTCTCGCCGAGCGGGGGATCGAGTCGCGCGAAGACGCCGACGTCGTCCTTCTCTGCGTCCCGGACACGGCGATTCCGGCCGTGGCCGGGGGCCAGGCCCCTGGACACGGCTGGATCGGACATACGAGTGGCGCAACGCCGCTTTCCGCCTTGGCTCCACACGAGCGCCGCTTCGGCCTCCACCCCCTCCAGAGTTTCACCAGGCTGCGCGGCGCCGAGCAGCTCGACGGAGCCCCCGCCGCGATCACGGCCGAGACCGACGAGGGCCGCGAGATCGGCTTCGAGCTGGCGTGGCTGCTCGGTCTCGAGCCGTTCGCTCTGGCGGAGGCAGACCGCGCGCTCTACCACGCGGGCGCAGCGATCGCCTCCAACTACCTGGTCACCCTCCAGCGCGCCGCGGCCGAGATCTTCCGCGAGGTCGGCGCGCCCGAGAGCGGGATCCGGTCGCTCATGCAGAGCGTGATCGACAACGGCTTCGAGCTGACAGGCCCAATCGCGCGCGGCGACTGGGACACGGTCGACCGGCACCTCGACGCGCTCAAAGAGCGCAAGCCGAAGCTCGTGCCGCTCTACCGGACGCTTGCGGAGGCGACGGTGCCGTGAAAGTCGTTCGGACGATTCGCGAGCTCGACGAGGCGCTCGCGCCGCTTCGCGAAGGCTCGATCGGGCTCGTCCCGACCATGGGTGCCTTCCACGAGGGACACCTGTCCCTCTTCGCGGCCGCTCGCCGCGAATCGGACGCGGTCGTCGTGAGCCTCTTCGTCAATCCGGCGCAGTTCGCGCCCGGGGAGGATCTGTCGCGCTACCCGCGGGACGAGGAGCGCGATCTCGAGCTGGCCGATGAGGCCGGTGTCGAGGTCCTCTTCGCCCCCTCCGCGGACGAGATCTTCCCGGCCGGTTTTCAGACCTGGGTCGAGGTCGAGCGGCTGGCTCGTGGCCTCGAGGGCGACGCGCGGCCTGGACATTTTCGCGGCGTCGCCACTGTCTGCCTCAAGCTCTTCAACCTCGTCCGGCCGAGCCGCGCGTACTTCGGCCAGAAGGATGCGCAGCAGGCCGCAGTCATCCGACAGATGGTGCGCGACCTCAACGTGCCGCTCGAGATCCGCGTCCTCCCCACCGTGCGCGACGAGGACGGACTCGCGCTCTCGTCGCGGAACGCCTACCTGTCCGCCGAAGACCGCGAGCGCGCGCTGGCTCTCCCCCGCGCGCTCGCGACCCGCGATCCCGAGCGAGCCCGGGAGCTGCTCCGGGATCTCGACGTCGAGTACGTCGAGGTCGCCGACTTCGACCCGAAAGTCCTCGCCGCCGCAGTCCGCGTCGGCTCGACTCGACTCATAGACAACGTCGTCCTGGAAGGAGATCCCAGATGAAGCTGTCCCTCACGGAGCTCGCCGAGCGCAAGCGGCAGGGCGAGAAGCTCGTCATGGTCACGGCGTACGACCATCCCGGTGCACGCCTGGCCGATGCGGCCGGTGTCGACCTCATCCTCGTCGGCGACTCGGCATCGGACAACGTCCTCGGCTACGACTCGACGGTCCCCGTGACCGTCGACGAGCTGCTCGTGCTCGTCCGCGCCGTCGTGAAGGGGACACAACACGCGATCGTGGTCGCCGACCTGCCGTTCGGCTCCTTCCAGGTCTCGGACGAAGCGACGCTTGCGAACGCCGTGCGCTTCGTCAAGGAGGCGGGTGCAGACGCGGTCAAGCTCGAAGGCGCGGGGCCCTCGCTTACGCGCGTGCAGGCGCTCGTCGGCGCCGGGATCCCGGTCATGGGCCACGTCGGACTGACGCCGCAGTCGGCCACGATGCTCGGCGGCTACCGGGCTCAGGGCCGCACGGCAGCGAAGGCACAGAAGCTCCTCGGCGACGCGCGGGCACTGGAGGCGGCCGGCTGCTTCTCCGTGGTGCTCGAGGCGGTCCCGTCGGCCGTGGCGAAGCGGGTGACGGAAGCGCTGACAGTGCCGACGATCGGCATCGGTGCGGGCCCTTCCTGCGACGGCCAGGTGCTCGTCTGGCACGACCTGCTCGGGCTCACCGATCGCAAGCCGGCCCGGTTCGTCAAGCGCTACGCGGACATCGGCACCCAGATCCAAGGGGCGCTGGAGGCCTACGCTGCCGACGTCCGCTCGGGCGCCTTCCCCGCCGAGGAGCACACGTACACGATTCCGGAGGAGGAGCTCGATCTATTCGAACGGGCGACCGAGGAGCACGAGCACGCTGAGCAGCGCGACGCCTAGCGCCGCCAGCCACACCACGGCCAGCACGACGGCGGCGCCGGAGCGAGCGACGCTCCAACCGTAGACCTCGCGAAGCCCCAGGACGAGTAGCACGAGGCTCGCTGCCGCGAGCAAGGCCAGCAGCGGCGCCCAGATCAGCCACGCGACCAGCGCGAGGACGAGCGGCAGGAACGAGAACGCGAACACGTGGCGCGTCCGCTGCCTGCTGCCGCCGCCGCCGAGTCTCTCTACGACGAAGGCGAGCGCCCAGCCGACGATCCAGTACAGGACGAACCCGAGCACGACCCCCGTGACGAAGATCCAGACGAACGAGTCGAGGGCGTCCAGGTCGCGAAGCTCGTCGCCGCCTGCGGCGAGCGCCGCCGCCACTCCGGCGGCAAACGCGAGCCCGGCGACGATCTCCGACCGGTCGCCACTCTCCTCTGACGGCTCCTCCTGCAGGCGCGCAAACAGCCCCACGAAGGGGATTACAGCCCAGGGACCCCTTTGTTCGTCGACTTCAGCCGGTAGGTCAGCTCGATGTCGGCCTTCTTGCCCTCGGCCTCCATCGACATGCCTAGCACCGCGCTGCGGATCAGGCCCGAGCGCTGCGCGACGAAGACGGCGACCCGCATGTCGCCGAGGTTCGACGCCATGTCTCCGAGGTTCGCGGCCTGAGCAACGACATCGAGGCTCGCCGCCGCCTTGACCATCGATTCCGTGTCGAGGACGCCGGCGATCGTCGCTCCCGCCTCCCCGTTCACAACTCGGCCCTCGCGCACGTTGACCTCTTTGACGTAGCGAGCGAGGTCGAGCATCGTGCTCGACCAGTCGTACTGGCGCCGTGCGGTTGCGGGCAGCGGCATCGAGAAGCGCCGGCCGTTCAGGTTCATTGACGCACGTCCGCGGCGGACGACCAGCTGCATGTTCACGGCTCCGAGCGCCGGGACGCCGTCGGTTCGCATCGTCAAGAGCTGATCCCCCGCGCGCCGTCCCTTGAGGTAGCCGCCGCCGTCCATGACGAGGCTCATCGTCTGTCCGTCCATCTTGAAGGTCATGCGCGCCTCGTACGTCGCGGAGGTCAGGCGTGCCTGTGCGGCCTCCGCGCGGGCGAGGAGCTGCTGTGCGCGCTCGCCCTGCTCGCCGCTGCACGCGGTGAGGGCGATCGCAGCCAGGGCCAGAGGGAAACACCGCCGCACATGCCGGTTATCGGCGCGAGCGGGCGACGACCGTAATCCCCTCCCTGAGGGTGGGCAGGAGGAGTCGATCGACTGCTCTGTAGGCCCGGTTCTTGCGGGACCCGTGGTCGAAGTAGTTGGCGGTCAGGAGCTCCGTGACCTCGAGCCCGGCCGACTCCACTGCGGCCCGCAGCTCCCGGACCGTGTACTCGTGGAAGTGGCCGGGATTGCCAGGCTCGTTCCGGATGGGCTCGTACGGGTTCCGGCCGAGCAGCATGCGGAGCCGCTTGGGCAGTGCCGTGGCGTTCGGTGTCTGGACGATCAGGTGGCCGCCCGGCGCCAGGGCCGTCGCGAGAAAGCGGAGCACCCGCTCAGCCGGGACGTGGAGGTGCTCGATCACCTCGGAGCAGATGACGACGTCGTGCGGCTCGAGCTCGGGGTAGTCGTCCGCGTTCAGGTCGAGCTGAACGTGCTGCTCGTTCTCCCTAAGCGGAAAGCGGTGATCGAACCAGCCGAGTGTGTTCACAGTCGCCTCCGGGAGCCGCTCCCGCAGGAGAGTGCTCTCGAAGCTCGGCCCGACGACGAGGATCCGCTGTGGGCTCAGCCTCGCGACGAGATCGAGGAGGAGCGCGTAGCGACGCGAGTGCGTGCGGAGGTAGACCTGCTCGTCGGGGCTAGGCAGCGGCTGCGGCAAACGCGGGAAGGACCTCGCGCAGGAACTGCCCCGTGAACGACTCGTCGACCTCCGCGACCTCCTCGGGTGTGCCGACTGCGACGACCTCCCCGCCCGCCTCGCCGCCTTCGGGGCCGAGGTCGACCAGCCAGTCCGCCTGCTTGATCACGTCCAGGTTGTGCTCGATCACGAGCACGGTGTTGCCGTTGTCCACGAGCCGCTGGAGCACCTCGAGCAGCTTCTCGATGTCGGCGAAGTGGAGGCCGGTCGTCGGCTCGTCGAGGATGTAGAGCGTCCGTCCCGTCGCCACCTTCGAGAGCTCCGAGGCCAGCTTCACTCGTTGCGCTTCGCCGCCGGAGAGCGTGGTCGCCGGCTGGCCGAGCTTGATGTAGTCGAGCCCGACGTCGTGCAGCGTCTGCAGGCGGCGCCGCAGCTTCGGGATCTTGCCGAAGAACTGGAGCGCCTCCTCGACGGACATCTCGAGCACGTCGGCGATCGACTTGCCCTTGAAGCGCACCTCGAGCGTCTCGCGGTTGTAGCGGCGGCCGCCGCACGTCTCGCACGGCACGTAGACGTCGGGCAGGAAGTGCATCTCGATCTTGATCGTCCCGTCGCCCTTGCAGGTCTCGCAGCGCCCGCCGCGCACGTTGAACGAGAAGCGGCCAGGCTTGTAGCCGCGCACCTTCGCCTCGGGCGTGAGCGAGTAGAGCTCGCGGATGTGGTCGAAGAGCTTCGTGTAGGTCGCTGGATTCGACCGCGGCGTCCGGCCGATCGGCGACTGATCGATGTCGATCACCTTGTCGAAGCAGTCGATCCCCTCGACCGAGTCGTGCTCGCCGGGCTTGACCCTGAAGCGGTGCAGCTTGTTCGCGAGCGCTTTGTAGACCGTCTCGTTCACGAGCGTCGACTTCCCCGAGCCCGAAACCCCGGTGACGGCGATGAACTTCCCAACCGGAAACTCGACGTCGATCCCCTTCAGGTTGTGCTGGGACGCGCCGAGCACGCGGAATGCGCCGCGGTCCTCGGTTCGCCGCTCGGGCACGGCGATCTCGCGTGTGCGGGCGAGGAACTGCCCGGTGACCGACGTCTCGGTGCGCTGGATCTTTCGGGCCGGCCCTTCGGCGACCACGTGGCCGCCGTGCTCGCCCGCTCCGGGCCCCATGTCGACGATCCAGTCGGCGGCGCGCATCATCTGCTCGTCGTGCTCGACGACGAGCACGGTGTTGCCGAGGTCCCTCAGCCGCTCGAGGGTCGCGATCAGCTTCGCGTTGTCGCGCTGGTGGAGGCCGATCGACGGCTCGTCGAGGATGTAGAGGACGCCGACGAGCTGTGAGCCGATCTGCGTCGCGAGGCGAAGGCGCTGGGCCTCACCGCCCGACAGCGTCGCCGATGCGCGATCGAGCTGGAGGTACCCGACGCCGACGTTGTCGAGGAACGTCAGCCGCTCGCGGATCTCCTTCACGATCCGGGCGCCGATCAGCCGCTCGGTCTCGGTCAGCTCGAGCTCGTCCAGGAACGCGAGTGACCGCGTCACGGACATCTGCGTGAACTCGTGGATGTTCTTGCCGCCGACGGTGACGGCGAGCACCTCGGGTTTGAGCCTGGCGCCGCCGCACTCCGGGCAGGGCCGGAAGCTCATGTACTCCTCGATCCGCTCGCGCATCGAGGACGAGTCGGTGTCGCGGTAGCGACGCTGGAGGTTGGAGACGAGGCCCTCGAAGGCCAGCATGTACGACCGCTTCCGCCCCATCCGGTTGCGGTAGGTGACGTAGACGCGCTCGCCGCCGGTTCCGTAGAGGAACAGGTCCTGGTGCTCCTTCGGGAGGTCCTGCCACGGCGTGTCCAGGTCGATCTCGTAGCGGTCGGCGATCGCCTGGATCACGGCCTCGTACCAGTTGCCGGAGAGCGGGACGAGCGCCTCGGCAAGCGGCAGCGTCGGATCGGGCACGAGCAGGTCGGGGTCGATCTCCTGCTGCGCGCCGAGGCCGGTGCAGCGCGGGCAGGCGCCGTGCGGCGAGTTGAAGGAGAAGATGCGCGGCTGAAGCTCCGGCAGCGAGACCCCATGCTCGGGACACGCGAAGCGCTCCGAGAAGATGAGCGGCTCGGCGCCGTCTTCGTCGATCAGGTCGATGACGACGAGGCCTTCCGCGAGATTGATCGCGGTCTCGACGGACTGGAACAGGCGCGTCCGGAGGTCGGGCTTCATGCGCAGGCGATCGACGACCACCTCGATCGTGTGCTTGAACTTCTTGTCGAGGACGATGTCCTCCTCGAGCAGGCGCTGCTCGCCGTCGACCTTCACGCGGGTGAACCCGTCCCGGCGGAGCTCCTCGAGCAGCTCGCGGTACTCGCCCTTGCGGTCGCGGACGACCGGAGCATTGACGGTGAAGCGGGTTCCCTCGGGCAGCTGGAGGATCTGGTCGACGATCGCCTCGAGGCTCTGACCGGCGATCGGGCGTCCGCAGACCGGGCAGTGCGGGCGTCCGACGCGGGCAAAGAGCAGGCGGAGGTAGTCGTAGATCTCGGTGACCGTGCCGACGGTCGAGCGCGGGTTGCGCGACGTCGTCTTCTGGTCGATCGAGATCGCCGGGCTGAGGCCGTCGATCGAGTCGACGTCGGGCTTCTCCATCATCTGGAGGAACTGGCGGGCGTAGGCCGAGAGTGACTCGACGTAGCGGCGCTGGCCCTCGGCGTAGATCGTGTCGAACGCAAGGCTCGACTTCCCCGAGCCGGAAAGCCCGGTGATCGTGACGAGGCGGTTCCGCGGCAAGCGGACGGTGATGTCCTTGAGGTTGTGCTCGCGGGCGCCGTGAACTACGAGCTCGTCCTGCGCCATAACAGGCCAGTCTAGCTTTGCGGGCATGGGGGAACAAATGTTCGCTTTGTGGTCGGACGCCGCTCCATGGCCAGTCTTCGCGGCGTTCGACGAGGCCGGCACGGACGGGGTTGTCGAGGATGTACTCGATCGCGTTCTCGTAGTGACGCTCGTCGTCGATCACCCACGAGGAGAAGCGTTGCCGGAAGAGGGCGCCCTTGCGTTCGAAGCGGGCGTTGTGCTCGCGCGCGTAGTGGCTCTGGTACCACTGGGCGGCTTTCGAGAGATCCTCGACCCGGCCGGCGAGGATCGCGTGGTAGTGCGTCCCGAGCAGGCAGTAGCAGTGAAGGTCGAGGTCGAAGCGGCGTGCGGCCTGCTTGAGCAGGGTCAGGAACGCGTGACGATCTTCGTCGTCCACGAAGAGCATCGCCTCATGAACGGCGTTCGCCGTGACGTGGAAATAGCCGTCCGGAAGCTCGGTTCGGAGGATGCGCGCCATCGAGCGGAAGCTACGTTGCGACGCCGCATTCGGCGACCCGACCGCCGATTTCGTCGCACATCCGGCACGCCCTCGCGAGCCACGAGGAGTGTCAGACACACCTCGTGGCGAGTGTCAGACACTCGTCACGGCTGAGAGGGCCAGTGGCGCCGGCGTTTCGGGCTCAGCTCAGTTCGCGAGGCGCTCGACGAGGCGGTAGACCTGCCGCGGGCGGGGCACGTGGTCCAGGGCGAGCGTCCCGACGACGACCGTGCCGTAGCCGAGCAGCCGCCCGAGAAGCGACTGCTGGAGCTCGACGGCTTCGACCGCCCCGAGCCGGACCGATCGCGCACGACGGCGCCAAGTTCCGTCCAGGACGAGAACCTTTTCGTGCGTGACGACAACCCGCGTCCGCTCCCACTTCCAGACGGCGCGGAGCGCGATCAGTGAGCCGATCGCGACCACCGCCGCGCCGGCGATCGACACGGGCCAAGGCAGCGTCATCAGCACTCCCCCGGTCCCCGCGAGCAGGACGGCCCACGAGAGCGGCCGCGCCAGCACGATGCCGTGCCGGCGCGCCTCCAGGCAGATCTCGTCGTCCGCGGTTTCGACCACGCGGCGCCGTTCGCCGCCAACCCGGCGATTTCCTGCGGGTTTGCACTCCGGCGACTACGGCGAAAACCTCCCCCATGGCCGATGTAGCGCGCCGAGCTTTCGTCGCGACGGCAGTCGTCCTCGGGGTCGTCGTGGCTGCGCTTGCCCTCTGGAAGCTGAAGATCCTCCTCGCCCTGCTCTTCCTCGCGTTCACGATCGCCGCCGCGATGCGCCCCAGCGTCGACGCGCTCAGGCGGCGCCGCGTCCCGCGGGCCCTCGGCATCCTCCTGCACTACGCCGCCTTGGTCGGCGTCCTCGGGCTCCTGCTCTGGGCCGTCGTTCCGCGCGCGATCACGCAGGTCCAGAACGCCATCGGCACGTCCGAGGACGAGACGGGCGTGAAGGGCGAGGTCCTCGGCTGGCTCGACCGCCGTCTCGAACGGCTGCCGCGGCCGGAGGAGCTCGTCGACCCCGCAGTGGAGGCGACCCTCCTTGGCGTTGAGATCGCCCTCGGAATCCTCTTCGTCTTCGCGTGCGCCGCGTACTGGATCCTCGAACGGGACGACGCCGTGCGCTTCGTCACCTCGCTCCTCCCGCGCCGCCGTCGCAAGCTCGTGCGCGACACCTGGAACCTCATCGACCTCAAGCTCGGCGCGTACGTGCGCGGCCAGCTCCTTCTGATCACGCTGGTCTCGACGGTCCTCGCTGCCTGCTTCTGGGCGATCGGATTGCCGTTCTGGCTCCTGATCGCGGTCTTCGCCGGCATCGTCGAGATCATCCCGGTGATCGGACCTCTGACCGCCGGCGCCCTGGCCGTCAGCGTCGGCCTCACCGAGTCGGTCGAGGTCGCCGTCGCGGCCGGGATCGCGGTGCTCGTCGTCCGCCTCCTCGAGGACTACCTCGTCATCCCACGCGTCCTCGGCGAGGCCGTCGGCCTCTCGCCACTGGTCGTGCTCGTCTCCGTCGGCGCCTCAGTGCTGCTCTTCGGCGAGCTCGCCCTGCTGCTCGGCATCCCCCTGGCGGCCGTTCTCGCCACGCTCTTCGACGTGATCGTGCGCGAAAAGGATCCGGCCGAGGAAGACGTCCCCACCGTCCTCTTCCCCGCGCAGGACGCCGAGACTCGCTAGGCGCGCCGCCAGCGGCCGAAGATCAAGCCGCCGATGGTGAAGCCGAGGCCGAAGGTGCCGAGCGTGAAGGCGCCGAGCGCGACGATCTTGCGCGCCCGCGCCAGGCGCTGCCAGCGTCCGAGCGCCTCCTGCTCCTCGCTCGTCAGCGGCTCGCCGCGACGCTTCTTGCGCATGGCGCCGCCCGCTCGCAGCCCGAGATAGAGGTCGTCGAAGATCTCGGCAGGCTCATCTACCACGGTGGTGAGTGTATAGCCTGCCCCGCCTGTGGCCGGGCCCCGGACACGACTCCTTCACCTCTCCGACCTCCACTTCGGCAGCCGCGGGGAAGACCACCTCGCCTCAGGGCTCGCCCAGCTGATCGAGCGGCTCGACCCCGAGCTCGTGATCGCGAGCGGCGACCTGACGCACCGCGGCCGGCCCGACCAGCACGACCGCGCCGCTGACTTCCTCCAGAGCCTGGGGCCGCCCGTTCTCGCCGTCCCCGGGAACCACGACATCCCCTACACCCCGCTCGCCCGCTTCACGCGCACGTACGAGCAGTTCGAGCGCCGCTGGCAGACGACCGAGCCCGTCCACGCGTCGGAGCACCTCCACGTCGTCGGCCTGAACTCCGTGCGGCCCTGGCGGCACCAATCGGGCGGCATCCGCGCCGCGCAGATTCGCCGCGCCGGCGACCTCCTCACGCAGGCGAAACCGGGCGCGCTCAAGGTCGTCGTGCTCCACCACCACCTACTCGGCGCGCCGTGGCGCACGCGCAAGAAGCCGGTCGGAAACAGAAGCGGCGTGCTGGCGGGCCTCGTCGACGCCGGCGCAGAGCTCATCCTCGCCGGCCATATCCACCAGGCCGCCGTGAGCGAGCGCCACGAGTTCGAGGTCGTCGCCCACGAGATCCGCGGCGCGACCGTCGCGATCGCCCCCGGTCTCGGGCAGCCGCGCCCGAACCGGCGCGGAGAGGCGCGCGGCTTCCTCGTCTATGAGAGCGAGGAAGACGCCCTCTCCGTGCACACGTACATCTGGCGCGAGGACGACTGGGGACTCACGGCGATCCGAAGGTTTCCCCGCGGCCGTAAGCCGCTCGTCGCCCAGCCGTCTCCCGCGGCTTCCGAGCTCAGTACCAGCGGCCCCTAGCGAACCCGCCGAAGGCGAGCAGGCCGATCAAAGCGATGATCAGGCCGATCCAGAGATTCCAGAAGATCGCGAGCAGGATCCCCACGATCACGAGAATCCCGCCCAGGCTGATCCCACCCATGCCGCTCCTTTCCGCCCCGGCGGTGCGGGGCTAGGCCGTAACCGATCGCCTCCCGACGACCATCCGGTAGATCACGAGCAAGATGATCGCGCCGACGATGGCCGTCAGCCACGAGCTGATGTCGAAGAACTCGTCCATCGGATCGGCGTTGAAGAGCGCCCCGGCGAGGAAGCCGCCGACGATCGCCCCGACGATGCCGATGATCGTGGTCACGATGATGCCGCCGGGATCGTCTCCCGGAAGGATCGCCTTGGCAATGACTCCCGCTATGAGACCCAGGATGATGAAAGCGATGATGCCCATTCGTCCTCCTTCGAGTTGTCGCCTGCGACATTCCCCGGGAGGGCGTGCTGAAAACTACGAAATCTTGGCGCCGGGCCCCGTAACCGTGCGTTTCTGCACGATCCGCCGGTAGGCGATCACGATCAGCGTCGCGGCGGCGACGGAGAGAACGAAGACGCCGCCGATGCCGAAACCAAGCATGAGGGCGACGGCACCGCCCACGATCGAACCGATGATCCCGAAGAGGATCGTCAACCAGATCGGTATCGGATCCGGCCCCGGAACGGCCAGGCGGCCGAGAGCGCCGATCACGAGGCCGGAGATGAGGATTGCGACCACGTCGCCGAGACCCACCACGCCAATGTAACGGGGCCCGCCGCCGAAGCGGCGGGCCCCGAGGTTTCCGTTACGGCGATCCCGCCGGGCAGTTCGGAGCGGTGGCGCCGTTCCCGTCCGAGCACTTGATGCGGCCCTGGATCGTCGGGCTCAGCGTCGCCGAAGGCTGCGCCGCGATGTAGTCGCGCAGCCGCTGGTCCATCGTGATCACGGCCGGTGTGTTCAGCTGCGCCACCGTGTTCGGGTAGCCGTCGCCGCCGAACGCCATGAAGTCGTTGATGGCGACGTTGTACATGTCGGTCGCGCCGAGCGCGACTGCGGTTGCAGTGCACGCGCCTGACGCGTCTGCCCGCACGACCGACGTCACGCGGCTACCCGACGCCAGCGTCGGATCCCAGGTGAAGCAGAGCCCCGAGACCTGCGGCCAGCGGCCCTGTGCGGAGTTGGTCCCGTCCGCGCTGACGCTGCGCGAGACGCCGTTCTCGAGCATCGCCTTGAGCTGGACGCCGGTGATCCGTGCGGTCGCGACGACGTTCCCGAACGGCAGCACCGTGATCACCTGGCCGAGCGTGATCGGCCGCGTCGTACCGGTGAAGGCCGGGCAGAAGTCGTTCGGGTTGTCGACAGTCGGGCAGGTCAGGTCGGCCCGGAGGCCGCCGGAGTTCGTGATCGCGAAGTCGATCGGCGCTCCGCCGGCACTCGGGAAGGCCGTCCGCATCGAGTCGGTGACGACGTCGCCGATTAACGACTCGCAGAGCCGCCCGTCGGCGCGACCGCAGACATCCGCCCGCGGAATCGCGACGGTCGACTTTCCGACCTCGACCGACAGGATCGGCGCAAGGATCGCGTTCAGACGGTTGATCTCCGCCTGGATGCCCGGATCGGGCGTGACGCCGATCGCCCACGGCTTGTGGAAGTCGGCCGTCTTGTAGACCACCCGGCTCCGGTCGTCGTCGACCACGAGGCGCAATCGCGTGAAGCGGACACCCTTGCTCAGGTTCTCGGTCATGAGCGAGCCGTTGGCCCGGTAGTCCAGCGCCTGGAAGTTCGTGTGGTCGCCGACGACCGCGTCGACGCCCCTCACCCCGTCGGTCAGCGTCACGAGCGGCCCGACGGGAGGCGTCGAGAGCCCGAGCGGATGGTCGCTCGACGGCGGACCGTCGACGCCGAGGTGACCCATGGCCACGATCGCATCGACCTTGCGATCGATCCGCGCCGCCTCGGCGTTCACCGCCGCAATCGGATCGGAGACGTGGAACGGCCCGAGCGAGCCCGGGAACGTCAGGAACTGGATGTCCTCGTTCGAGAACCCGATCAGCCCCAGCTTCGCGCCTCTGAAGTTGAACGTCGTCGACGGCGACCACTGCGCCGGGGTTCGGCCGGCCGAGTCGACGATGTTCGCCGAGACGTGCTTGTACCGGGCGAGCGGGATGATCTCGTTCCTGAGGTACTGCTCGCCCTTGTCGAAGTTGTGGTTCCCGAGCCCGTCGGCCGAGAGGCCCATCCGGTTCATGAAGTCGATCGCCGGTTTCTCGCCGAAGAAGCTTGCGATCGGAGGCGTCGCTCCGATCGTGTCGCCCGCGGCGACGGTGATCGAGCCATCCTTCGCCTCGCGGCGATAGACGTCGAACCACGGCTTCAGGAACGCTGAGCCGCCGATCGCAAACACCGGCCCGATGCCGGCCGTGTTAAACGGCGGCGTGAACGGGGCGAGCGGGGTGGTTGTGTTGATCGCGAAGTCCGCGTTCTCGGCAAGCGGCACGGCCTGCCCGTGCCAGTCGCTGATGTCGAGGATCGTGATCTCCTTGAGCTCACGAGCGTCTTCGGCGACGTCGTACCGGATCTTCCCGCGCGCGTTCTGCGGAGCCGGAATCCCGAGGACGAACGAGAGCGTCGGCGCGACGTCGATCGCGCGCATGTTGGAGATCTTGCGACCACCGAGGCCGCCCCGATCGTCATCGTCATCGTCGTCGTCGTCGTCACCGCGACGACCCGAGGAGCGGAAGCCGTCCTCCGCGCGACCTTCGATGCCGGGCCCGGCGGCAACGAAGGTGCCGTGCATGTTCACGTTCCGCTTCAGGTTGACCAGGTCGGGCGTGTAGCCGTGCTGGCCGAAGAACTGCGAGAACGCGATGTTCTGGCCGTTCGTGGCCGCATCGAACTGGTACGGCGGCCGTGAGACGACGACGACGTCACCGCTCCGCGTCGGATGCAGCGAGTCGGTGCCGTCGACGTTCCGCAGCTCCTCCTTGTTCAGGATCCTGAGGATCACCTGCGCGTTCGTGGAGCTTGGCCGCGCTCCCGGGCCGGCTGCCTGACCGGGATCCGTCAAGTTCGCGAAGGCGTTGCGGACCGCCGTGCGGACCGCCTCGTACGTG
>Ga0081538_10001475_pt1 | contig 24170 bp, 23 predicted proteins | sample TabmetS5T2R1_FD_71022 | JGI IMG/M metagenome (GOLD analysis project Ga0081538, IMG submission 71022) | Tabebuia heterophylla rhizosphere microbial communities from the University of Puerto Rico - S5T2R1 | ecosystem: Host-associated > Plants > Roots > Rhizosphere ... | reverse complement strand
ACAGCGATGGGCGCACCACGATGATCTACACCCATACCATCACATCCGACCTCAAGCCGCTGCAAAGTCCGCTTGATTTGTCATGTGAGGCAAGGACGTGAAGGCGCGCGGAAAGAAACGGGATAGCGGGCCCTGTGGAGGCGAAGCGCATCGCGTTGGGGCGAAGCCAATCGCCGAAACTTGGCTCGACGGCATTAATCGTCGACTGGTCGGCACGCCGGAAGAACTCTTCGAGGATCTGGAAGTACCGTCTCTGCCAGCGAACAAGCTCAGCTCCGGGCACACGCACCCACGCTCACCCATGCACGGTCAGCGTGCATGATCGCGAAGGCGCATCTGAGGTCAACGATCGGAACGCCGCGATGGCTGGACTACGTGCGGGGCAGTGAAGATTCTATATGGGAACTTCAGGAGGGGAATATCACCTACCTCTAGGAACAATATCTCAAACCTTGACGACGTCGGGGATCTTCTCCTCCACACCCGCCAGATCGTCATACAGAATGCGATGGAACATCTCCGACTTCTCAACCATCGGGAGGTGGCCACAGCGATCGATCACGTCCAGCCGGGCCCTCGGGGGCGCGGCGCGAAGGGCTTCCCCACGTCGTAGGGGGGACGATGCCATCCAGCCGGCCCCAGATGAGAAGCGTATCGGCAAGGAGGTTCTTCACCTTGCGCATGAGCTCAGGATCCGCGCACGCGCCCTTCACCAACATGGCTGCCCATCCTCGCCCCTTCCAAGGAAGTCGTGGCCATGTTTGTTCTGGGGACCATTACAAGGATCGCCTTATTCGGATTCAAACTGCGCTGGAACTAAATCGGCACACTTGACATGAGTATGGCTGCGTGTGCCGTCGCTGGCAACATCCCCCTGCCCCTCTTTGCCAAAGGGGGGAGCGCAATGCACGGGGGATGTGTCACCGCCGATCAGGTGAACGAAGGTTGCCTGGAGTGATTTAGACCAGCACGCCAAATCCGGACTTGGTGCACAGCTCGATGCGGTTGCCGTCCGGGTCGTTGATGTAGAAGGCCTTCTGACCGTCGTTCCTGGTCTGGATCTCGGTCGGTATCACACCTTTGCCGATCATGTACTGATGGGCCGCGTCAATATCGTCCACCTCAAAGGCCGTGTGGTGCGAAGGCGCCGAAGGTGCGTCGGGATTCTCGATGATGTGGACCATCGCGCCGCTGGGCAGCTGGAGCCAGTAGAGGTGGTCGCTGTTGACCATCTTGGGGATCTGCCCCAGACCCAGGATATCCTGGTACCACTTCAGTGCCGCATCCTTGTTCTTGACGTTGTACGTGATATGGTTGATGTTCTTGAGTCGAATGTGGTCAGGCAGCATAAGGTCTCCTCAGTCGTGTTGTAGACGCCGAGCACTGCAGTGATGAGCATGGGGCAAGAGTTGTTCGTCACGAGGTCCGGCGTCGCCATCCCCCCTAGCCCTACCTCGGCAACTGGTCGCCGTCCGGCGGGGCCGGCACTTCGAACGCGCTGACGACGCCGGACAGGAACCCATAGTAGTTGGTGGCCACCGTCAGCTCGACCAGCCACTGCACGTCGTGTTTCTGTTTGAGCGCATCGAACGCAGCTTGGTCGATACGGTTCTTCTGGACCAATTGCTGGGCGTAGGCCACGATGTCCCGCTCTTCGGCGGGCAGCTTCGCCGGGTCTCCCTTCGCACGAATGACGTCGATGGCCTCCTCGCGCACCCCGGCGCGGCGTGCCGCAGCGACCTGCGCCGCCCACACGTATGCCCCCTCACGCTCACGTGCGGCGACGAGAATGGCGAGGCTGCGGTCTTTGGCCTCGACAACACTCTCGTTCGAGCGGAAGAAGTTCCCAAGGTTCAGCACGCGTTCGGCGAGCTTGGGGCTGTGGAGCAGTATGCTGAACGGCCCACGCACTTGCCCGAACACCTTCAGGACACCATCGACGACGTCGTGGTATTCGGCAGGCACGTCGGATTTGCCAGTGATAGGGGCGACTCTTGGCATAATGGTTAGCTCCTTTCTGTGCGGTGATGGCTCGCGCCGTCTGCATGCGACACGTGTTCCTGGCCACCACGTCCTTCATCGAGGGACACCGTCGGCTTTGCCGGAAGGCCCCAGAGTTTGACAGCTCCAGAAGGGTTTGGGATAACATAACGGCCCGCGCATTATATCAAATTCAACCCCGCCGTGTACCACAAGAAGATCCTCCTTCCTTATTTATTTGAAGATCATCCCTGCTTATTCATTCGAGAACCAGTCGTGCGCCATGACGGCGTGAGAGAGGCACCTCTAGTGGGCCTTCCCCTCCTGTAGGCTGATGTGCAATTTGCTGGTTCACGTGCTGATCGAGCAGCAGGTCACGGAGAGAAGGTGCCTCAGCCCTGTGATGTCCATCTCGGCCACGGCCGGGCAGAGCGGTAAGCAGGCGAGCGTTTGCCGGGGAGCCGGGGACCGCTCATCTACCCGGCATGAGCCGTGCATTTGAACGGAGAAGAGGAGGTCGGGGGAGACGGGTTCCTCATCATCCGCCCAGGGATGACGGGTCTCACCCCTGAGTACATCGTCGAGATCACCGACGTTCTCGTCCCTGCACTCCAGCGGCGGTGCTTGACCCGGACAGACTACCTGAGGTGACCACCAGGTACAGCCGTGAGGGAACCCCTCAGATCCGGCTCCGCTAGCGCCATCGAGCATTGCCTCGTGGCGTGGATCGGCGGCATGGAGGGCCACGCCGCGCACGAACCCTCAGAGCTCTATGATCGCCCGTCCGGCGATCTCTCCATGCGCCAAGGCGTCACACGCTTCATTGATCTGGTCCAGCGTGTAGCGTCGTGTCACCAGTCGGTCGAGTGGTAGCCGGCCCTCCCGAAACCACCGGACGAACATGGGGAGATCACGGTCAGGCCGGCACGAACCGCCCGGCGCGCCGCGAAAGATCTTCCCCACGAACAGATCGCGCGGATTGATCGTCGGTGGGTCGCCGTGGGGCACACCCACGAGCACGGCAGTCCCCCCATCCTTCAGACCGTTCACCCCAGGCCGTGTCGCGGCCAGCATCTGCTCAGTCGTCTTGCCAAGGCCGATGGCATCGAACACAAAGTCGGCCCCGCCCTTGGTGATCTCCAAAATGCGCGCCACCGCATCCTCCCGTGACGCATTGATGCCAATACTGGCACCGAACGTTTTCGCAAACGCGATCTTCTCATCGGTGAGGTCGACCACCATAATCGGGTAGGCGCCCATGTTGTACGCCGCCTGCAGGACGCATAACCCTACCCCCCCGGCACCGATTACGGCCACCGAATGCCCAGGGCGCACGTGGGCTGAGTGTATGACGGCACCGCAGCCCGTCATGACGGCACACCCCACGATGGCGGTGACATCGGTAGGAGCGTCGGCATCGGTCAACTTCACCACGTACTGCTGATCGGCAATCGTGGCCTCTGCCCAGGTGAAGACGCCCGTCGGTGAGCGGTCGCCGTGGCGGACCTGCTTCCCCCGATAGGTGGTTGGCCAGGGAGCCGGATCAGGCGTGCTCTCCAGCCGGTCACGCTGCACCCAGGTCAGCATGACCCGGTCGCCCTCACGCACATGGGTGACCTCTCGCCCCTGGGCTACCACCACCCCGGTGGATTCGTGCCCGAGCACCAGAGGTCTGGGCAACGCCGGGTTGTGTATCTGGTGGAGCTGCGAGTGGCACACCCCAGTGGCGAACTGTTTGACGATCACATGGGTGGGACCGGGATCACCGACCTCGAGATCATCGATCACCAGCCGTCCACCGACTTCGATGTTGATAGCTGCTTTGACCTTCATAGCGACCTCCATGCCAGCAAGTGAGCGTCGAGTGTGCGAAATCATACCACACAAGATTCGTATAGCTGATCTCGGTGACACACCCCTGCGCGTCGCGCTCCCCGCCTTTGACAAACGGGGGCTTGGGGGATATCGCTAGTGCCGCCGAGAGCCGCACTGGGGTGTGTGGACACATGGCCCTTGCACGCCCTGAGGTTCTACCATATGATGAGGAGCTCAACGCTTCCTGGGAGCTGAGGCCTCGTCCAGTGTTCATCACGGCTCCCTCATAATTGGCACTCCTCTTACAATGAAAGCTTATACCATGCCATGGCGTATGGCGACGCTCAATCTGGAACGAAACGACAAACGCTGGGAAGCCCGTCGTGAGCTCGTGATCGACCAACTCGCCGCGCTGCAGCCGGATGTGATAGCCTTCAATGAGATCTGCATTCCGCTTCAGACCGGGCGTTGGCTCCAGCGCATGGCCCGTGAACGGCTGCAACTCCCCTTCGCCCTGCTGCAACAGTCCAAGGTGAATGGCTCGTCCCTGCTCGAGGGAGAGGCCTTGCTGACGCGGTATCCCGTAGTCGAGACGGCCAACTGGGACTATCGGACCCTGGATGCGGTGGCACAGGTGGCCCGCCTCGACATCGAGGGGCATCTGCTGGATGTGTACGTGACACACCTCTACCGCTCACGGGGTGACGATGCCCTCCGCCTGTTTCAGGTCCAACAACTACTGGCCTGGATCCGGACCCGTGAGGATGTGGAAGCGCGGGTCGTGTGTGGCGACTTTAACGCCACCTTGGAGATGCCCTCCGCGCAGCTCATGGCCAGCGTCTTTCGCCCGACGCAGACCGCTCCCACGGCCTATACACCCTTGCAAGACACGGATGGCACCGTGTCTCATCCCTATTGGAACCGGTTTGATCGGTGTATCGATTACATCTGGGTGGCGGGACCACTGGTCGTCCGTGCCAGCGGGGTCTGTTTCAACATCCCCAGTGCCACCGACCCCACGCTGTGGCCCTCGGACCACGCGGGAGTCTGGGCCGATCTTGCCTTTGCCTAGGGGCGCGAGCAAGCCCAGACGACGCGGAGGCGTCAGCTGCCATGCGTCCGCCGAAGCGGCATGCAGCGGGTGCGGTACGAGTGATCCCGGCGAGAAGCGCTACGCGCTTTCGTGCGCGCTGCGGCCGTCGCGATTAGCCCATGAGCCGGCGGAACAGCACAACCAAGCCGCCCATGAGGAACAGGATGAGGAAGGGCCCGCCGACCGAGAGCGCCTTGCTGCGGTCGGCCTTCATCTGGAGCCAGGACGCCAGCAAGGCGTTCAGTATGGGCATGACGGCCCATTGGAGGATGGACACGCTGAGGGCGTTGCCGATCAGCATCGACAGGGCCAGCCCCAGGGGTGCTGTGTGCGGCCCCACCAACCAGGTGAGCAGCATAACGGTTGGATAGAGCCCGAGCAGCACCGTCAGGGCCATTTTCCACGAGGGGGGGAGGGCGCGCTCCGGCCCGCCGACCAGCCCGGCAAACCAGGGGCCGAACCCGGTCGGCAGCATCTTCAGATGGAAGTCCTGGAATGCGCTCGGGAGCTTGGCGGTCCACTCGGCACGCACTGACGAGTCGAGCCAGCGCTGCAACGCCTCGCGGTCATCGAAGTGGATAACCACCACCCATTCCTGAGACCGGGGATCAGCCGGCGGATAGACGTCGGTGGCCTGGTAGCCGGCGAAGCCCTCCGCCGCCTGGGTGATCCCACGCTGCCATTCCAGGAAGCCGTCGACGCTCTCCGTGGGGACGCGATGAACGATGACCGAGGAGGCCCGTCGACCGCGGAGTTCCATCGCTGGATGGGGCGCGTCCGACGATGATGAACCGTTCATGGTGTCCTCCATCACGAGGGCCCGCCGTGCACAGTGAGGGTCCATGGAACGTCTCCCCTCTGCGTAGGAACGGTCCAGGCCGAACGGGGGGAGATCGCGTGAGGCCCAATAGCGGGCCGGCGCGGCCACCGTCGCGGTCGCGCCGGCACCGGCACGCTCAGTATGGGACCTTGTCCGGCTTGGCTTGATACTGCTTCCAGACCTCAACCGCCTGCTCGCGCAGCATTTGCTGCATGCGGATTTTGCGCTTTTCCGGCGGCAGTGCGAGCTCCTTGTAGATGTAGCGATCGTCGAACTGGCCGTACGTGAATGCGTCCTCGACCGTCGCGCTATAGAAGATCTGGTCGATTTCGGCCCAGTAAGCGGTAGCCATGCACATAGGACAGGGCTCGCCGGCGGTGTACAGAGTGCAGCCTGGCAGCTTGAAGCTCTGGAGCGTGATGCAGGCCAGGCGGATGGCCTCCATTTCCGCGTGCCACGTCGGATCGTGGCTGGCCACGACCCGGTTCATCCCTTCGGCCACGATCTTGCCATCGCGGACGACGACGGCCCCGAAGACGCCGCCCGTGGAGTACTCGAGGGCGGCACGTGCCGACAACTCGATGGCCCGCGCCAGAAACTTTTCATGATCGGTGTTTGACATCCTCATCTCCCATGTCGCGAGGGATAGGGGATAGACGGGATCGAGATCCCCCAGAGGCGATCAACGAGCCACCGCCTTACGTGCGGTCCCCCTCCCAGTGACCACAGACGTCTAGCCCACAGCACAACGCTCTATCGCCGGTGGGCTCTCCCGTGCACCACTTCCATGGATTTTTTGCCCTGCCTCTCACAACCGTCTCGTCAGGGACGATCGCGCAAGCCGGTGCGATGGGGAGCTGGCGCCATGCCGGAACGTTCCCAGGCCTGTTCACGGCTTCTAGCCCCCGGGATGAACGTCTCACTTCGCCCATAGACCTGACCTTTGCGCCCGGTTTCATAGCTACAACACAGTTATATGATAAATCTTTGATAATATAAACATAAATAAATCAAAATAAATAATTATCGAGATATACGGTTGGATGGTCTTGCACAGGACATCATGGTGGTCGATCCGCAGAGTCGGAACGACGTCCGTCGAAGGGGCGTGCTCAAGGGCGTCTTCGGTTCAGCGCTGCTTGGGCCTGCCAACGGCTTGCTCCATGGCCATCTTCTTGCGTTCATAGTGCCGACGCGCTTTGGCCCGGTTCCCACAGGCCTTCATATCGCACCAGCGACGGCTATGGTTGCGGCTCGTGTCCAGAAACAGCCAGCCGCAGCTGGGTGCCGCGCACTCCCGCACCGTGTGTAGCGCACCAGAGGTGAGGAGCGCAGCGGCAGACTGAGCGATCGGCCAGAGCAGGCAATCGAGCCCCTGCTTATCGCCGGTCCAATCCCATGCGAAACCTTCCGCCGTTGGAGTGATCCGCAACGCCGCCAAGACCTCGCCGAGGATGGCGTTCAAGCAGTCGAGGTCTGTCGTCTGCGGGGATCGCTGCCGTGCCACCGCCGAGAAGATCCGATAGAGCGCTTCCCGCAACGCGATAGCGCGCTCCAAGACCATGGCCGCTGCTACCTGTTGGCCCGCCGATTCCTCGGCGAGGCACCGCGCCGTATCCTCCGCCACGATACCGGCCTGCCGGGTCCACGACACCAGAGCCGCGTAGTCAGTGAGCGATTCGCGTGGATGGGCCGTGAAACGGCCGTCCAGGGTATTAGCGAAGTCCAGGCATATCTGCGGGGCTGACGGCCCGAAGGGCTGTAGGTGCATCGGCGACGAATCGATCGCCAACTCCCGCCCATCATCCGGTTGCGTTTTTTTGGGCATAACCACTAAATGTTAGTTGACAGGTTATAGAATGGACCCTATATTCTAACTTATTTTTCAAGTATAGAGGGTTACAGTAACGATCGTCAAGAAATGCAGCGGTCTAGATGGCTCTATCGGCGCGCTCATGGCCTCGTGAGCCCGTCAGGTTATACATCGAGATCGACCGCTGCAATCAGACCGAAGGCTATAGGAGATAGACCCCTTCACCCGCTTGGCACGGGACGACCCCGCTCCTTTTAGGCCACCCTGCCGCCACCGGGGGAGGAAGGAGGAACGTCATGACTCCGACGCTGGCGACGAGTGCACTGTCAGTCTTCAATCAACTCGGAGCGACGCCAGACTTGCTGCGCACCATCATTCAGACGCTGAGTGCAGAGGAAGCCACTTGGAAGCCGGCGCCCCAGCGTTTCTCCATCGCCGAAGTGATGGCGCATTTATGCGAGGTGGAAACCCAGGTATTTCGTACACGATTGGCACGCATGGTCGATGAAGACCGGCCACGGTTGGAGTCTTATGATCAGGAAGCCATCGGGATGGCTGGCGGCTATGCCGGACGCGATGTGCACGAGAGCTTGACGGCTTTCCGACAGCACCGCCTCGATAATCTCGCCTACATGAAAACCCTTCCCGCGGCCACGGAGGCCCGGGTGGGCCTGCATGCAGAGCTGGGTCCGATAACCGTGGGGCAATTGCTGAACGAATGGGCCTTCCATGACCTCGGCCACGTCCGACAAATGGCGGAGTTGTTGCGAGCCTACCGGTACTACCCGAATCTTGGGGTATTTCAGAAGCATTACACAGTCAACCCCTAGTCACTAGGTCACTCACCCCATAGAGTTGCGAGGTTCAAAGTCGACTCGAGGTGAGTCCTACCAAGCCCTGCCATGCCACACGTTCTGCCGACGGCGGGAGCCGTCCGCGGGCTATAGCGGACGGTATGCGACGTCGGAGGGAAAGAGGACATGTCACCCACACCCAGAGCTCCGCTGGAAGTCGATTGCCATCCGCTCAGTGCCGACAGATGGCAGGATCTTGAGATGCTCTTCGGGCCGCGGGGGGCGTGCGGCGGCTGCTGGTGCATGTATTGGCGACTGCCGCGCGTACAGTTCACTGCGCAAAAGGGTGAAGGCACCAAGCAAGCCTTTCAGTATGTCGTCGCGCGCGGGGAAATCGTCGGGCTGCTGGCCTATGTCAAGGGGCAACCGGTGGGCTGGTGTGCTATCGCACCGCGGGAGAGCTACCCGGTGCTGGCGCGTTCGCGCATCCTGAAACGCGTCGACGAGGCACCGGTCTGGTCTGTGGTCTGTTTCTTTGTGAGCAAGGGATTTCGTGGGCAGGGTCTGACGACGGCTCTGCTGCGAGCAGCGGTCGACTATGCCCGGCAACAGGGCGCCAGAGTCATCGAGGGGTACCCCATTGAGCCGAAAAACCCGCGCGTGCCCGCGGTCTTCGCCTGGACCGGTCTGGCCTCGGCCTTTCGGCAAGCCGGCTTCGTGGAGGTGCTGCGGCGGTCGGAGACGCGCCCGATCATGCGATATCTGGTGACACAGGCATAGCCCCTTCGGGTCGATGAAACCTACACGATAGTTACCGGCCTGTCGGCGTCGTGAGTCGTGCACGGCGTGCGCTCGTCGCCATTTCTGGTCTCAATCTTGTTCTCGGTCGCATCACGCGCAGATCGCGTCAATGGGCAGGGTGGATGATCTCTGGAGGGAAGGGGGAGTTATGAGCGAGATTCAGCGCATCGAAGACCAACTGCGACGGGCGTTCGAGGGCGACGCCTGGCATGGTCCCGCCGTGCGAGAGCTGCTCGGCGATGTCACCGCCGCAAAGGCTGCGGCCAGGCCTCTCCCCGATGCCCATAGTATCTGGGAGATCGTGCTCCACATCGCCACATGGGAAGGGGTCGTGCGCCGGCGATTGCAGGGCGAGGCGGTCGCTGACCTCCCCTCTGAGCAGGACTGGCCACCGGTCCAGGAGACCACCGAAGCCGCCTGGCACAAGGCGATGGATGACCTGGATCGGGGGCATCGCGCCCTACGCGAGGCGGTCGCGCGGTCGGACGAGGGGCGGCTAGCTGAGCTAGTGCCCGGCAAAGAGCACTCGGTGTACCACATGCTGCATGGTATTATTCAGCATGACCTCTATCATGCCGGCCAGATCGCCGTCCTGAAGAAGGCGCGCAATTAACACGCAGGGGCGAGGATGATGGCATCAGTTCCCATCGGCCGCGCTACCAGCGGATCGCGGCTATCAGCGGTCGATGGTCAGAGGACGGGGTGCCGTAGACCTCGACCTTGTCGGACTTCAGGCCGCCGCGAAGGAGGATGTAATCGATCTTCTTGTCAGGTTTGCCGGACGGGAATGTCCGCGTGCACTGCGGAGGATGCTGTTTGTAGCAGTGCTTATCGGCGTCGGCGAATCCGGCCGCCCATATCGGGCCGAGGAGTGGATTGTCGGGTGCCATGTTGAAGTCGCCGAGGATGATCGTGGCGTCCTTCCTGGCCGCGATCTCGGCGAGCTCGGACTTCTGCACCTCGGCGGTTTTACCGATGTGCGTGTTGAAGACTCGGATGTTCTTTCCCCCGACGGTGACGGTGGCCGCCATGTAACCTCGATCGACATCGTCGGACTTCTTGTATGCAACGTTCACGGCGTCCTTCAGCGGATAACGCGAGAGCAGAGCCTGGCCCCAGGCGCCCTTCACAATATTTCTGCAGATCCACTGCTTCTCGGTCGTGCCGTATTTCACGTGGTAGGTCAGGCCGTACTTTTCCTTCAGCTGCTTCATCACCCCCCTGACATCGGTCACGCACGCCTCCTGCAGGCCCACGATGTCTGGCTTCTGGTTCCCGATCACCTTGACCCACCCGTCGAAATTCTCCCCATCCTCAGCTTTCAGGTTCCAGGTCATGACGCGGAGCCCGCTCCGGCTGCCGCTGCCACCGCCGCCGTTCGTTTGCACCCCGTAAACCAAGCCGCTGGCGCCGAGGAAAAGCGCCACTAGAACCACACAAAAGACTTTTCCCGGGCGGGAATTTTTCTCTGTGAACATCGTGACCTCCTCTCGGGCGAGATGCGTCCTCGACCACGTCTCTCAACTGACGAAGCCTGTTGAGCTTCACCAAGGGAAGGGATTCGAACCCCTTGCTATCCCTTGGGCAAACTCCACGCCGGACCGTAAATTTTTTCAGTTACTCTTGTGCCTTCAGAGCGTTACGCCAGGCGGACTCCCGTCCGGGTGAGGCGAGTCGCCTGCGACATGCATTGACAAGACGCGAGAAGGATCCATGAGGATGGCCTGAACGTCAGGCGAGCAGTAGGACGTCACGCACTCGCGCGGTCATGCCACCGATGTCTCACCCATCAGGGGGCATTCTGCAACCTTCTTGGCATGAGGTGCTGTGCGTGGTTGCGGCCTTACCGCTCCGAACTCAATCCCCTGCCAGATGGACGTCGTAGGACCGCCGCTGCTATGCCCCCGCCAGGCGCAGCCGCTCGGCAGCTTCGCGGGCGAGACACTCAAGCATAGCTCCCCCGTCGCCTTCCAGCGTCGCCTTCTTGGCATTGTAGGCTCTGATCCACAACCCCGCCGCCCAGCAGGCCTGCCGTTCATCAACACTCCAGGGACGGCCGCGTACCTGCTCATAGGCCATCAGGAAGGCTTCGGATTCGTCCAGGGTGGCGGTACCTGGCCCGCCAAACCCCGGGCACACCGCGGCAGCGACCCCGGCGATCGCGGCTTCCGATCGACTCACGACACTATCCCAGTCGTGGACGATGTGCAGACGTCGGTCGATCCACCTAAGGTTCGGCTCCTCCCAATCGGCGTGACCCACCACCGGTGACCGGCGGCACTGTGCCAGGCGGCGCCGCACCCGTCGCCCGACCTCATCCAGCCACGCGGGCTCCGGCTGGCGATTCAGGTCGTCATCGCGATCATCGGGGATGGGCCATGTGCCCGGCCGGTCGTGGTCCCAGAAGACCCACGCCGGCGGCGGTGTGAGGCTAGGGAGAGCATCAACGGGAGGGGCGAGTCGGACGAGTTCGGCAAGCGCTTCGGCGAACAGCCGCGGCGAGTCTGTACCCGGATCAAGGCGGGTGCCACCCGGGACAAAGGCTTCCGCCGTGGCGGTCATCGTGCCCATTGGGTGTGGCCCGGCGAGCGGTGCCGGGCACGGGAAACCTGCTGCCCACAGGTGGTGCTGAACGCGGACGCAGGCCTGGATTCTGTCGGCTGGCGGCCGAGCCTTGACGACGACCTCGCGTCCATCGGCTAACCGCAGGCCGGTCACGACCGACAGGTGTGTGACCTCGAACAGCACGCTTGTCGGCTTTGCTCCAAGCCATCGCACACACCATGCCTCCAACTCGTCTCCATGCGTTAGCCGCTGCACATGCCGCTCCTTAGCCGTGTCCGTGTGGCTGTCGCGATCTCCTCCGGAGCACCTCGACCTCATCGGCGAGCCTGGCCTGCATCACGGCCCGGGATGACGATTGCGCCGTGTCCGCCTGCCTTTCCGAGGCACGGTCGCACTCCCGCAGCTGCGTCAGCCACGCTGGCAGCTCGCAAGCGTCGTGCTCCCAGAGGCGTTGATGGATGCGGCGGCGCAGTCATGTCTGGCGCTCCAGGATGTCCGCGGCCAGGGTCTCCAGTTCGGCCCTCCAGTCGGTGGGGGGCACCGCCGGCCGCAGGAGGAACTTCGAGAACCCGACCGCAAGCCACTCGTCGACCCGTTCGTGCAAGGCCGCGCGGCTTTGCGGGACAAGGTCCACAGGGTCGAGGTCCGGCCGGCGGCGGCGCAATCGCTCGACCGCCGCCGCCGGCAAGGGGCCACGGCTGTAGGTGAGGTTGACGCCGAAGTGCTCCGGGTCGATGGTGCGCCCGGCCGCCGCCGCGGCGGCCTCGATACGCCGACGTTTCTCCGCGGCCTCGGTGGGCGTGATGAGGCCGGGGATCCACCCATCGCCCAGGCGTCCGGCCCGACGCAGCGCCGCTGGAAGCTGCCCCCCCAACCACATTTCGAGCGGCGCTTGCACAGGTGTTGGCGAGAGGCGGGCGTCACGCAGTTGATAGTGGGGGCCGTTGTGGTGGACGACTTCGCCACTCCACAAGCGCCGCAACAGGGGGATCACCTCCTCCATGAGCGCGCCACGCTCGGCTTTGTTGACGTGCTGGGCCATCACCTCCGGTGCGTCGGGTTGGCCCAGGACCATGATCAGCAGCAACCGCCCGCCGCTGAGTCGGTCCAGATTGGCGAGCGCACGGGCCAGCCGAACCGGGTTGCGCCCGGGCACGATCACGTACGCGCCGAGTTTCAGACGCGCGGTGCGGGCGGCGGCGTGGGCCAGTCCGACGAGTGGATCGAAGGGGCCGTTGAGCATCAGCTCGGGCAGCCAGATCGAATCGAATCCCAGCCGTTCGAGGTCATCAACCAACTGGGGGAAGTCTTCGAGCGCCAGGTCGGCCTGGCCTCGACATGTGAACCCGATACGGACCTTCATGGCCATCCCTCCGTGGTGCCTCTTTGGCAGGACGTCGATGACGGCATCGTCGAGCGTCCACCGCGCTCGCGAACCGCCGGACAGATGCGATGCCGCGGCTGGTCACCAGCCCGTGGTCGTCTCACCAGCCCCTGCTCCGCAACACGGTTAAAGCCGCTAGCGCAGCAGGCCAGCTGTGGGTGATGTTGGCACAGATCGGCGCAAGAATCAAAGATATCCGCCAACCATAGCCATGGCTCGTTCGCCCTGTTCTTCACAACGCGGTGCACCTCGTCGGCTGCCGCCGCCATGCGTCGCAACCGGTTAGATTTGCGCCATGCCGCCATCGACGAAGGGTTCGATCCCCGTGACATGGGCGCGGTCATCCGACGCGAGGAGCACGGCGGCTTTCGCAACTTCGTCTGGACTGCCCGTTCGGCCCAAGGGCGCGCTAGCGGCCGAGTTCGCTGTTAACCGCCCCTTTGTTCTTCTGACGCGTCTTCTATCCGGCATATGGACATTATTAATATATATTGATAGCATATGATAGTTTTCAGCGGATGAAGTGTGGCCGATAACCAGGCTTCAAATCCGTCAGGGGGGACTGGAGGGTGAACCATGAGGAGCTCTCATATGATCGCCGATTTCACCCCGCCGCATGGCGACATCCGTGGCCGCGCCACGATGGCGAGTGGCCTCGCGGTAGGGCCGCAACGTGTGGTCGGTGAGGCACATGGCGGGCAGAAAGGAGCCCTGGCGCCTGAGATCCCCCTATACACACGCGGATGCTGGCACGGTGATGGTCTCACCGTATTGTGGGCGTATTCCGGCTGAGGAGACCCCCATGAAGCCCATCGGACGCCTTACCGCATGGACCCTCTCGATCAGTTGGCTCGCGCTGGCCGTCGGCCACCTCATGATGGGCTACGCGCGCGCGCAGGACGTCCGCGCGACGCCGCAGGTCGACTCGCGGCGCAGTGCGTTTGCGACGACGGTGGCCTACGTCGTGCACTTCTACCCCCTGTGGTTTACGTACTATCAGTCGCAGTACGCCAGCATCAACCGCCTGGTCGGACCCGACCGGGTGTCTCCCCTCTACCACATCGTGGTCGCGATCAATGACGACACGCTCTACGCCAGCACCTTCCTCGACCTGGCGCCCCAGCCGGTGATCCTCACGATCCCGGCGACGACGGCCACGTACTCCATGCTCACGCTGGACCCCTACGGCAATATTTTCGAGTCGGGCATCCCGCCGCAGACGCCCGGAACCTATGCCCTCACCGGACCCGGAAGGACCGGGACGCTTCCCGCCGGGGTCACCCCCATCGCGATGCCTCTCAACTTCACGACCTTGATCTTCCGGGCCGACAAGTTCTCCCCGAGTGGCGAGGACCAGAGGGCAGAAGCCGAGCAGTTCCGCGCGTCACTGCGCACGGCGACGCTCTCCGAGTATCTGAATGACCCCTCCGGGGGCGCCACGTTAATCCTGCCAGAACTCGCGTTCGCCGTCCCGTTCAAGACGACGGCCGACGAATTGATCGCGAAAGACGCGATCACCTTCCTCCAGCAGCTCCAAACGGCGGTGGCGTCCTCCAACACCCCGCCCATGACGCCGGCCGAACAGGCGCTCTCGAACCGGTTCAACGATGTGTTTGGCCACGGGGAGTTCGGCCCGTCGTCCGGACGGAACAGCGCGCCAAGGGCCACGTTCATTGCCGGCGCCCAGGCCGCCCACAAGTTGATCGTGGAGCGCTACCTCACGCATACGGGCCCGACCAACTGGATCACCTTCACGAATATTGGGGCCTGGGGCCACCAGGTCGTCGAACGGTCGGCGATCACGGAGTTCATCCAGTACGGCAACGGCCATAGCACGGCGGCATACTACCATACGTTCCACGATGGCCAGGGCGTCCTGCTCAACGGGAGCCACCCGGATGGCTACGTCCTGACGTTTCCCGCAGGGCAGCTCCCCCAGGCGGAGCGCTTCTGGTCCCTCACCGCATACACCCCGCAGGCGATCGAACTAGTCCCCAACGCGGCGAACAAGTACGTGGTCGCGAGCTACACGCCCGGGCTGCAGACCAATGCCGACGGCTCGCTCTCGGTGTACATGGCCACGGAGCTCCCCGCGGGCGTCCCCGAGGCCAACTGGCTCCCGGTGCCCCTCGGGCCGTTCAACGTCATGCTCCGCGTCTACGGCCCCGAGGGGAGCGTGGCGGACAACACGTATGTCCCGCCGGGCATCGATCATCTCGGGCCGGCCGCCCGCTAGCGACGCGACGCTCGCTCTCCCGTGGCACAGCATCTGGGATGGGGCTGGCTCGCCTCCGATACCACCCTCGACACTCGCAGGGAGGCTTCCCCGCATGTCCTGCGGCCGTTGCTGGGCGGTGCAATCCGCACACAAGACCTGGGGACGGACCACTTCATCGCGCCATTGAACCGGATCCGCGAAGCCCGGCTGCCACGCGAGCCGCCGGTGCCTGAGGCGGAGCCGGCATAGCGCAACTGCCGGTGGCACGCCTGGGTCTTGAAAAAGATTTGACATACAGCGAATAGGTGTATATACTCCCAACTCCATGATCGGCGAGTCCATTAAGAGAAGAAGGCGGGTTTGACCCGCGGGTGCACAAATGCCGAACACGGGGCGATACACCGTACAGCAGCGGATGGGCCGACTGGCGCAGGAGGGATCGAGCTGCGTCTCCTTCAATATCCGCAAGGCAGCCCGCGCGGTCACCCAGCTGTACGATGAGCGGATGCGGCCATTCGGACTTCGGAGCACGCAGCTTCCCATCCTGGGGAAGACGCTGATCCTGGAGCCGGTGACCGTCACCCACTTGGCCAAAGCAACGATGACGGACCGCACTACCTTGACCCGAAACCTTCGCCTCCTCGAAAAACAGGGGCTCATCCAGGTCGACATGGGGCAGGACCGGCGTGAGCGAGAGGTGCGGCTGACAGATCGGGGTCGCGAAGTCCTGGCCCAAGTGTACCCCATCTGGAAAGAGGTCCAGGCCGAGGTAGCCAAGCGCTTCGGTCGCGAACGGTTAGCACGGTTGTTGTCGGAGCTCTCGGCTTTGGTCGAGGTCGCCAGGCCGCGCTAATTTTTTTTGGCTCAATAGGTGCACATACACTTATCCAGCATTTAGCCCTCATCGTCGGACAGGAGTGGCCTCTGTGCTGCACGTGCCGAAACCACCGCGTCTGCATTATCGCTGGGTGATTCTCGCCGTCACCGGTCTGACCGTGCTCATGGCCGCAGGCGTCACTGCCGTGCCCGCCGTCCTCATCCACCCGCTGGAAGTCGAGTTCGGTTGGGATCGGGCCGCGATCGCGCTCGCGGTGTCCATCAACGTGCTGCTGTATGGCTTAGCCGGACCATTCGCCGGAAGCTTGATGCTCCGCTTCGGCCCGCGGCGTGTCATGCTGACCAGTCTCGCCCTCATCGCGTGTGGTGTCGCCGCCACGACGCAGTTACGTTCCTTGCTCCAGCTCTACGTACTCTGGGGCGTCGTCGTCGGGCTTGGCACGGGGAGCACCGCGTTGGTGCTGAGCGCCACGGTGGTCAATCGCTGGTTCACCACGCACCGCGGGCTGGCGCTCGGCCTGCTCGGCGCCGCTACGTCCACGGGTCGGCTCATCTTTCTGCCCCTGCTGGCCGCAGTCGTGGTCGCCCTGGGCTGGCAGGCGGTGGGGTGGGTCGTCGCCGGGTGCATTACCCTACTCGTGCTACCCCTGGTGGCATTGCTCATGCGCGACTCGCCGGCGCAGATGGGGCTGACTTCGTATGACGGGGTGAGCGAAGTGGCGTCTGCGGATACGCGCGTCCCCGACTCCAGCGCCGAGCCGCGCGTGCCCCTCTGGACCGCCCTGCGCCATGGGGATTTCTGGCGGCTCTGGCTCACCTTCGCGATCTGCGGGGCGACGACCAACGGGCTGATCGGCACGCACCTGATCCCACACGCGATCGATCTGGGGCTCTCGGAAGTCATGGCAGCCGGGGCGCTGGCGATGATGGGTGTGCTCGATATCGCTGGCACGCTGGGTTCTGGCTGGCTGAGCGATCGGTATGATAAACGGGTGCTGTTGGCGTGGTACTACGGGCTGCGGGGAGTAGCGCTGCTCTTCCTGCCGTACGCGGATGACCTGACGACGCTGGCGCTCTTTGGCGTGGTCTACGGCCTCGACTGGATCGCCACTGTGCCGCCAACCGCCGGCCTGGCCTCGGATATCTTCGGGAAGCGCTTTGGCCCTATCATCTTTGGCTGGGTCTTCTTCGGCCATCAGGTCGGCGCCGCCCTCGCGGCCTATGGTGCCGGTGTATTCCGCGTCTGGCTCGGCGACTACGGGCTGGCGTTTACGACCGCCGGCCTGCTGGCCATCGGCGCGGCAGGGCTGGCCCTCACCATCCGCCACCGCCAAGGTCATGTGCCGGCGGCCGTTGGCCTCCAAACGCCCACACCGGCCTCACGCTGAGTGGAGACCTGGCGCCGCAGTGGCCATTGCAGCGTCCTGATACCAGCACACGGAGGGGGCTCCAATGCCCAAGATGCTCGACCCATTGGCGGGAGACTCGGTTCGTTGACCAACAGATCTGGTCGTCGGGGCGGAACGGTCGGCTGCGCCGGCGACGGGAGAGGAGCGTATGCTGGGAGGTGCAGAACCATCGGCCCCAGGAGATGTGCTGTCGCCGAGCGACAATGCCCTGCGTGCCGTCGCCGAATCTCGGAGCGAGGTCGTTCGGCTAGCGACAGGCCCCCGGTTCGACTCGCGAACCCGCCTGCTGCTCGAGGGCCCCATCGTAGGCACGCTGCTGCGGCTCGCGACGCCGAACGTCCTGGTGATGGTCGTGCAGGCCTCGGTCGGGCTCATCGAGACCTATTTTATCGCCAAGCTCGGGACCGATGCGCTGGCCGGCGTCGCACTGGTCTTTCCCGTGCTGATGCTGATGCAAATGATGTCAGCGGGCGCCATGGGCGGCGGGATCTCGTCCGCGATCGCCCGCGCGCTCGGCGCCGGACGCCGGGCGGATGCTGACGCGCTGGTGCTCCATGCGCTGGCCATCGCCGTGATCTTCGGGGTCGTCTTCATGCTCGCCGTGCTGGGCGGCGGCCGGTGGCTCTACGGCGCCTTAGGGGGGAGAGGGGCTTCCCTCGCGGCGGCGCTGACATACTCCAATGTGGTCTTCTCTGGCGCCGTCCTGATCTGGATATTCAACTCGCTCGCGAATGTGATCCGCGGCACCGGCAATATGGCACTCCCGGCCGCCGTCACATCTGCCGGTGCCGCGGCGCTGATCCCCCTGTCGCCCGGCCTCATCTTCGGCTGGGGGCCGTTGCCACGGCTTGGCGTCGCCGGTGGTGCCGTCGCGGTGATCGCCTACTACGCCGCGGGAAGCGTCGCCCTTGGCGCGTATCTCTGGGCGGGCCGCAGCGTCGTCCGCCTCTCCTGCGCTGGGGCCCGCTTCCGTTGGCCGCTCTTCCGCGATATTCTGCGGGTGGGCGCGGTCGCGGCCCTGATCACCTTCCAGACCAACCTCACGATCGCCATCGCGACGGGGTTCGTCGGCCGGTTCGGGCCCGCGGCGATCGCGGGCTACGGCACCGGCTCGCGCCTCGAGTACCTCTTAGTCCCCCTCGTCTTCGGGCTGGGCGGCCCGCTCGTCGCCATGGTGGGCACGAACATCGGTGCAGGCCAGCGTGACCGCGCGTTGCGTGTGGCCTGGATCGGCGCCGCCATCGCCGCCGGCCTGACCGAGATGATTGGCCTCTGTGCGGCCGCCGTCCCGCACGCCTGGCTCTCGCTGTTCGATACCGATCCCGCCATGCTCGACGCCGGATCGCGCTATCTGCGTGTGGTCGGTCCGTGCTACGGCCTGTACGGGCTGGGCATGGCGCTCTACTTTGCGTCGCAGGGGGCCGGGCGGCTGCGCTGGCCGCTGCTCGCGAACCTGACACGGCTGGCGTTGGCAGCGAGTGGCGGCGGGCTGGCGCTGCGCTGGAGCGGCGACCTGTCCCACGTCTTCCTCGCCCTGAGCGTGGCAATGGCCGCCTTCGGCCTGATCAACGCAGGCGCGGTCGCGAGGGGTGCCTGGTTCGGCCGAGTCGGTTGGCCGCGGATGCGCATGGCTCGTTTGCAAGGGCATCGGCTGACTAGTTAGTTAATGATGCGTAGCCCCGCCATTCACATTGATCGTCTGGCCGGTGATAAAGTCACTGTCCGCTGAGGCGAGAAATACCACCGTCCCGGTCAGGTCAGCGGGCTCTTCGTTCCGCTTGATGATCTGCTGGTCCAGGACCCATTCCCGGATACGGGCAACCGTCTCGGGGTCGGCAAGTCCCTGCGCCGCCTCGGTTCGTGTGTAGCCCGGGGTGATGGCGTTGACGTTAATCCCAGTGCCCGACAGCTCGCGTGCGAGCGCACGGGTGAACGCGAAGACGGCACCTTTCGACGTCACATAGTGCAGGAACAAAGGGACTCCCATCCAGATGGTGTCCGACGAGATGTTGATGATCTTGCCTTGACCCTGCCGCTTCATGGTGGGGAGGACGGCTTTACAGCACAGCCATATACCCTTGACGTTGACCGCCATCACTCGATCCCACTCAGCTTCTGGAATCTGCTCAAAGGGGGTGAGTTTTAACCCCCCGTAGACGGCGGCATTATTGACCAGAATGTCGATCCTCCCGAAGCGCTGGACGGTCTGCGCCGCCATCGCTTCGGTGCTCTGAGCCTCGGCGACGTCCACTGTCATCCCCAACGCTTCGCCCCCCGCGTCCTGAACCTTGGCGACGGTTTCGGCGCAAGACAGGACGTCTGCGGCGACGACTTTGGCGCCCTCGCGAGCCAGGGCGAGGCTGTACGCCTGTCCGATGCCACGCGCTGCCCCCGTCACAATGGCGACGCGGTCTTTGAGTCGCATATGCTCCTCCTATAGTCTCACGAAGGCCTAGCGGAGCGCGAGACGAACGGAACCTCGACTCGGGCGGGCGCAGGCCTGCGTGGGGCGGATCGCCTTAATACACGCATCGACGCAGATCAAAAACCCCTCGCCTCGAGTCGAAGTAGCGTTGTCCCACACGTGAAGTACTCGGGCAAATAGTCCGACGCTGCACTGACTGCCTGAAAAATCTCTTCAGCGACAATTCGTTCACGGGGAACCTCTCACTGAGCCGGCCAAGCCCACACAGATTACCGATCGCCGAAGCCAGTATACTGCCTGTGGCGGTGCGGGATCAGGTCACGTCGCATAAATTGGCATATGCATATATAAAGTTTGAAGCACCCTCTGAAGAATTCCGTTACGGCAGTGCGTCCACGATCACCGCAATTGAAATCGGCTGTTCGTAAACCAGACCCTTATCGGCGTTCGCGACGATCTCAATGCGGCTCTTCACAACCTCACGGCATCGGGGGGCTGGCTTAAACTCGACGTTGCCCATTTGGAGGAGACCGGAAGGTGTGAGGAGTTGAAGCCAGGGAGTGGCGCGCTGCACGGACGTAAGACCCTCGTGCGTGCCGCATGGCTGGCGCGGCCCACGTCCGACGCCCGACGGCTACAACACCAGGGCCAAGACGCCCGCAACGAACAGGGCGATCGCCCACAGAACATCGACATTAAACCAGGCCCGGCGCAGCAAGGCTAAGCCAAACTTTTCATAGACCAGGACGGCGACGGCGGAGGTGACCAACAGCATGCCCGCTGTGTGGACCCCGACCGCCAGCAGCATGAGCGCCGGCGAATGGGCGATCACCGGCGGCGAAAGTTCATGGATCAGGTGGGCGTGGGTGGAGTGCCCGATTGGCCATTGCAACAGGATGGGCACGAGCATCAACCCGGCGCCATGCGCCGAAGCCATCACAAACGACCAGATCGTCAGGTCTTGAAAGCCCACGCGCATGCCCACCCAGCGCGGGTGGCGTGCGCGGAAGAGCCGGTAGAAGCCGAAGGCGATCAGCACTCCGGCGCACAGCCGTTGGAGGAGCAACTCCGGTAGCATCACCTGCATCGCCCCCACCACGAGCACCACCGCGCCGATGGACGCCGCATGTCCCACGGCAATCGGCAGCACCGCGCGGAGCACCGCTTGCCGACGCTTCTCCTGCAGGCCCAGGGCCACGGCGAAGAGCCAGCCCATGCCTGGATTGAGGCCGTGGAAGGCTCCCAGCAGCAGGAGGGTCACCCACGGCCAGCCAGCCTCGGCACTCATGGATAGCAGAAGGAGTCAGAGGAGGCGTCGCCCCCCTCCAGACGGATTTGGTGGCCGCTTAACTCATCAAACGCCAGGAAGAATTTCGGATCCGCACTGATGCCACCTTCGGGGCGGGCGTTCAGCTTCACCATCCAGCTTCGAATGCCCTCGGGGTAGAATTGTGCGTCCCAAGGGGCATAGAGCGAGTTGGTGAAATACAGACGGCGGCCGTCGCGGCTAATCTCCACCATCTGTGGCCCGCCGTTGAGGGGCGTATCGGGCTTGGCGGGATGCACCGCCCGACGGGCGATGCCACCGATGTGCACCGAGCCGGTGAGCTTGGGATTAAAGGGATCGGAGACGTCGTATTGGCGCATCTCGCCGGTTCCCCAGCAGGAAACGTAGAGGAAGCGGTCGTCCAGGGAGAGCACGATGTCGGTGACCAGCGGCGGGACGGCCTTGAAATCCTTGAGGATCGGCGGCAACTGGTCGGGATCGGCCGGCTCGGCTGGGATCTCGATCACCTTCTGCACCTGCCAGTGCCCATTGCGGCCGCCGCCCTTCACACTGTCGTGGTACCACAGCCAGATGGAGGACGAGAGGTCTTTGAGCGAGACCACCGCATTCATAAAGCCGTAGGGCTTGGTGGGATCATGGGCGGGGCGGAGTTCCAGGGCGATCTGATGTTCAGACCCGAGATCCAGGGATTGCACATGGCGCCGACGGCGCAGATCCCAGACGTGCAGGCGGTGGCCGTATCGGGCGCCCATCAGGATGTCCGGTTGGACGCCGTTCTGCACCATGTTCGGCGTCCCCCACTCGCTGGTGATCAGGCTATCGTAGCCCAGATGCCACCAGAAGTCGTAGGCCAGGTATTGATCGCCGCGGTCCAACTCCCAGCGCCCCAGAATGTCGAAGCTTTCCGGGTCCATCATAAAGATCCCACCCGGACCTTCACCGGTGGGTGCGCCAAGGGCGCTGACATAAATGGCATCCGGGCCGCAGTGCACGGTGTGGGGCACGATGTAACCGGCCCGCTCGATCACGGTCTCAGGCTCGATGACCTTGACGATCTGTGGTTTCCGCGGATCGGGCTTGGTGTCGATGATGTGGATGCGGGAAGAGCGAATGCCGGGGACGATCAGGTACCGCCGCTCCATGTGCGGATGCGGCGCATAGGGGCAGAGGCAGGAGCTGCAGGCGTTCCAGCCGAAATGGTGCAGCTCGTCGCCAGCGTTAGGCATCTCGACTTGCCCGACGATTGTGCTATACGTGGTAGAGGTGGGATCGACATCCACCACGGCCAGGGCATCGGGCCGACCCTCGTGCCTGGGATTCAGCATCGCGACGAAGGCCAGCCTCTCAGCCGGTGCCTGCATGGCCAGCTTGGGCGAAGGATAGAACGTCGGGTCGGGTCGCCATTGTGCCATAGCATATGCCCTCCAAGGTTGACTAGCGTGATCGTGTCCGCGTTAACCGCCTCAACGGCCCTATCCGGGGGGATTCCTGCGCGCGCCGGCGGCCGTTTCCCAACTGCCGGGGATGCCCCCAGCATCGATCCTGCATCGTGGCGGGCTCATCCCCGCCATCCCCCTGATCGAGTCCTCACGGTGATGCGACATGGGTCAAGCATACCAGATTTTAGAGGAAGAAAGCCTGTGGATTTCACAGAGATCTCAGACTCGACGTGCTATTTCGAGATGGGAGGGGGCAAGATCGCTCTCAGCTCGACTCTTGCCCTTTTGAGCCTCTCATCCGGAGGGGCAACCGTTTTCCCTGGGCAGAATATGTTGGCGCCCATACTCCCGTCAGGAGGTCGCCGGATATCTATCCCATCGCCTGCCCCCTGAACGGCTGATGGCCATAGCGATCGAGGTGTACCACCTCGCCTACCGCACGGCGTGTCGTTGGGCCGTACCGGCCGATCGGCCAGCCCAGCGGTACCACCGCGCAGGGCGTCACACGCCATGGCAGCCCGAGGACGCGACGCGCCAGCCAGGTGCTCCACAGCGGCAGCGTGGTCAGGGTCGCCCCGAGACCGGCGGCGCGTGCGGCGAGCAGTAGATTCTGCACCGAGGGGTGGATCGACCCGTAATAGCTCGTCACCGCCAGCGGTGGCCACAGTGGCCGGAGCCCACGCAGGCACGCCACCACGAGGACCGGGGCGTCCTCGAAGTGGTCCGCCTGGTATTGGACCGCGTCGAGCAGCCGCTGCATTTTGGGCTCGTTCGCCAGCAGACGCCGGCCGATGCGACCATAGATGCTCCACGCAAGGCGATTCAGGCGTGCCAAGCGCGCCTTCACCTGGCGGTCCTTGACCATCACGAACTCCCAGTTTTGCGCGTTCAGGCCGGTCGGCGCCTTCAGCGCCAGCCCGATCAGACGCAGCACGAGCCCGTCGTCGATGGGGTCAGGCCTGAGGCGGCGGATAGCCCGCTGGGTCCGCATTGCCTCCTCGAGTGGCATGGTGAGGGGGGGAATGGTGGACATCTGTGTCGAGTCGAGTTCAGTCGTCATCGGAAACCTCCGCCGTCGTAGGCTAGCACCCAGCACCAGCAAGGCCGGCGCGGCCTCACCGCCCAGCGTTCCGTGGCCCATCCGCCCGGCGCCGAGCCGGCGATGGTGGCAAGGACGGCCGTAGCGCGGTGGCCCCATGGCTCCAAAGGTGGTGGCGCGGACGCTGCAGCTTCGGGGCGACATGCCGAAGGCGATGGGAGAGGCACTGCTCAAGCACAGCCAGGCGATGGAAGAGGCGCAGGAGGGTGGCGCAGCCGGAAAAGCAGACCGCGTGCCTGACTCCCGAACAGGTGGTCGCCGCGGTGCGAAACCATCTCGCCCCAGAGAAGCTGATCACCGTCACGGCCGGCGATTTCGGAGATCCGCCTGCCCGGTGAGGCCTGCCAGCTCCTTGGCCAGTGCCACGAAGGGGCTGGTATCGTAGGCACT
>Ga0081538_10001474_pt1 | contig 24181 bp, 20 predicted proteins | sample TabmetS5T2R1_FD_71022 | JGI IMG/M metagenome (GOLD analysis project Ga0081538, IMG submission 71022) | Tabebuia heterophylla rhizosphere microbial communities from the University of Puerto Rico - S5T2R1 | ecosystem: Host-associated > Plants > Roots > Rhizosphere ... | reverse complement strand
TCCGCCTCGAAGAGGACGGCGTCTGGCGCATCGAGCGCCGCGTGCAGACCATCGATCCGAGCTGGCGCGGCTCGCCGCCACCCGAGCCCGATGACCCGACGGCCTGAGGGCGCACCTGCCCCACGGTCGCCGGATGCAAGCGCCGGCCGCCGGTCTTCCGGGCACGTCGACCGCCACGGCCGCCTCCTCGAGCGCCGGATTTCGGGTAGGGCCTCGGCGGAGCGCGTAACTGGCACGGCACGACCACCCGACCCGTGGTGCTGGGTGGCCGGGAGGTCAGCGTGGAGCGACCGCGGGGCCGCACCGTCGACGGCTGCGAGGTCAAGCTGGACAGCTGGTTGGTGGCCTCGTCGCGGGATCTGCTCGACCAACTGACGGTGGAGCGGATGCTTGGCCGGGGTCGCCACGCGCCGTCACGTCGATGTGGACCCGCCTCTGGGCGGCGAGCTCGACGGCAAGGCCAAGGCGACGGGCCGCGGCTCGTCGGTGAGCCGGCGGTGGAAGCGGGCCACCGAGGCCGCGCCGAGCGAGCTGATGGCCCGTGACCGGTCTGGCCTGGACGTGGCGGTGGTGATGATCGACGGGCTTGTGATCGCCGAGCAGTGCTGCTTGGTTGCCCTGGTCATCACCGCGAATGGGACCAAGGTGCCGGTCGGGCTGTGGGGCTGGGCGACACCGAGAACAAGACCGTGGTCACCAACCTGCTGGCCGACCTGGTCGCCCCGCCGCCTGTCCGCCGAAGGCGGGCTGCTGGTGGTCATCGACGGCGCGAAGGCGCCACCACCGAGGGCACCAACCTGATCGTCGAGAACATCAAGCGGCTCGGATTCGGGTTCCGTAAGTTCGAGAACTATCGGCTCCGGCTCCTGCTGCGCTGCGGCACCCCATGGCAACATCGACCCGTCGCATCAATGCGACCCCGTCAACCACGCATCAGCAAGGCGTAGAGCCGCGTAACCGGTGCGGGGGTGGCGCGTCGTGTGCACCATCGAGACGACAATGCAATCGTCGCGGTGTCGCAATGAAGAGGTCACGCCATCGGGTGGGTGTCCGCGCCTATTGCGGTAGTTATGACTGCACGTGTGGCGGCCGACGTGAGTAGTGTTGTCCTCCCGAGCCAGCCGGTTCCACTCGGGGTTTTCCGTTGCGATTCGGTAGAACACTTGGTTCCCGGGTATCGATGGTACAGGGAACCCTAATCGCCGAATTTCACGCTCGAGCAGTTGTCAACTCTGTAGTTTTCATCGTTTGGTTTGCCGACGATCGCGTTGACAACCTTTACAGCACCCTTCACCCTTGGGTCATCCGAATCTTCGACGAGCTCCTTGATTATGTCGAAGGCAAGTTCGCCACCAGGTATGTCCTTGATGATCTTCTCCCACCACTCGAGTTTTCTGTTGCGGAAGAAGTAGAAGTCGTATTCGTTGGCCTCCGCCATATACATCTTGTCTCCCTCGGCTTCGCTGTCACTGACGAAGTTCTTTGCGAGGGGAACCGACACCGGACCACTCACCTTCTTTTGGATCGTTACGTAGTTCTCGCCCTGTCGGAACTTCTGGTCATCGTAGAAGGTGGCGACACTTCCCGTTGGTCCGAAGATGGTGGCCGATGTTGCCCGGCCATTGTAGGGTGCCCTGTCGTTCAAGGAACCTTCATTGGAGTCCTTTAACGTCAGCTTCCTCACACCGTTCACGAGAAGGTCTACACGATCAGGTTTCTGTGCCATTGTCGTTCCTCCAAGACGCTGCATCGGTTTCTGTCGGTGGTGACAACTTGTGTGCGCGATCATCGGTGTCGTGGGTGGCGAGCCGCTCCGTCGGGGGTTGTGCCGGGTCCATCGGGGGTGCGCTCGCTCGTTCACTGACGTGGCCCTCGGTGCCCGGGCAGTGCACCTGGGGGTTCCAGCTCTGGAAGGAACCGGTGGGGTTCGGCTTCCAGGCCCAGGCGTGCAGCTCGTAGAACGGGTCGAGGCCGTAGCGGTTGGGGCTCGGCACGAGGGTGAACGTCTGGCCGAACAGCGACGGAGGCTCGGCGTTCTCGGCGTCCCAGGCGGCCTGGAACACGACGTACTCGACCCCGACCAGCCCGAGTTCGTTCGGCTTGACCTCATACAGCAGCGCCTCGGGCGTCGTGGCATCGATGACGGCGTCGCTGGCCCGGGCACCGTTGACGAAGTGGATACCCATCGATCCAGCCAACGGTTCGTGGACGCAGCCGAAGAACTGCACATAGCCGGCGTCGACGGCCTTGGTCACGTCGCGGAAGCGTCGGGTCGCATCCCGGATCTGGTCCAGGCTCTCGCCGTTCTCTCCCTGGAGGACAGCCACGGCATCACCCGCCCGTGCCGGAACGTCGCTGTTTCGAGCATCGACGAGGCCGACCGGAACGGCGCCCCCGATCAGCGCGGCAAGCCCGACGTCGGCGACCACGCGCCGGCTCATGATTCGCCGCCGTCGAGGTACGGGTCGTCGATGGTGACCTGGGCGCGGGGCATCGTCGTCTCCCTTCTCACGAGGTCACTCGAGGGACGAGCAGTCGAGGATGTAGGGGTCGACCGCGGCGTTGATCGTCATCGCCCGATACCCGGCCTTCGTTCATGCAGCGGTCGATGGCGTCGGCGGCGCCGAGCGTGCGGCAGTCTGCTGCCCTCTTTGCGTTCCAGGTCATGCCCCACCGCTCGGTGGCATCGGGCGAGAGCCCCGCCTGTGCTTCAGGGCGGACCGCCGTCTCCTGCGCCACCGGGGTGCCGGCCAGACCACAGGCGACCGACGAGTCGCGGAGGCAGCCGAAGAGGACAAGTCCGAGGACGAACCGGCCCTCGGCGAGTCTGCGTTGAGCTGGGCGCTGGCCGGTCGTCCCGGCGGGTGATGCGTGAACGCTCGTCGTCATGGTGTGGTCTCGCTTTGCCGGCGATCGGGAGCACAGCGGTCCGGCATGGATGACCGTACGGATCCGGACTTCGGGGGTCATCGGCAGAACTCCCCTATCGCCTGTCGGCGGCCTCCCAAGTCGGGCGGGGGGATGGGTATTTCTCCCCATGCGTGGGGGAGCTCAACGTCCTACTGTCGATGTGAACGGAGCATCGGCTAGCAAGTGACCGCGGACTGAACCGTGCGGACGGCAAGCACCGCCTCAGTTGATCTTCTCGAGCGTTCCGGCGAGCTCGAAGCTCTGAGGTGTGCCTTCGAGCGGGTGCGTGACACCCGCCGGGGCCGTCTCATGCTCGTCGAGGGCGAGGCGGGTGGCGGGAAGACGGCCCTGCTGCGCTGCTTTTCCGACGACCAGGGGCGTGGTGCCCGACTGCTGTGGGGCGCCAGTGAGGCGTTGTTCACACCCCGGCCGCTGGGGCCGCTCCTCGACATTGCGGAGCTCACCGGCGGCGAACTTGCGGAGCTCATTGGAAAGGGTGCGTTCCCGCACGCGGTCGCGGCTGGGCTGCTGCGCGAGGTAGGGACCCGGATCCCCACGCTGGTCGTGCTCGAGGATCTGCACTGGGCCGACGAGGCGACCCTCGATGTGCTCCGGCTCGTCGCGCGCCGCGTCTCGTCGGTTTCGGCGCTGTTCATCGGGAGCTACCGGGAGCATGACTTGACCCCCAACCACCCGTTGCGCATCGTCCTCGGAGAACTGGCGACGGGCCGGATCGAGCGCCTCGAGGTGGCACCGTTCTCCATGGCCGCGGTCGCGCGGCTCGCTGGGCCCCACGGGATCGACCCGGAGCGCCTCTACCGCGAGACCGGTGGCAACCCGTTCTTCGTGACCGAGGCGCTCGCGGCCGGAGACCACCGGATCCCACCCACCGTCCGCGACGCAGTGCTGGCGCGTGCGGCTCGACTCAGTGCCCCGGCCCGAGGCCTGATGGAAGCGGTCGCTGTCGTTCCGCCCCGGGCCGATCTCTGGATGCTCGACGCGCTCGCCGGGACGCGGGCCGCCGACCGTCTCGGAGAGTGCCTGAGCTCAGGCATGTTGACGGCGTCACCGCGGGCCGTCGAGTTCCGCCACGAGCTCGCTCGGGTGGCGGTGGAGGACTCGCTGCCACATGACCGGAGGCTCGCCCTCCACCGGGCCGCGCTCGCCGCGCTCTCCGAGCCGCCCAGCGGGCCTCGAGACCTGGTACGCCTGGCGCATCACGCGGAAGCAGCTGGAGAGGTCGAGGCCGTACTCGAGTACGGTCCCCGGGCGGCCGAGGTCGCGGCGTCGGTCGGAGCACACCGCGAGGCGGCGGCGCAGTACGCCCGGGCGCTGCACTTCGGCGACTCACTGCCGCTCGAGGCGCGGGCGATGCTGCTGGAGCGCCGAGCACGTGAGTGCTACCTGTCGAATCAGGCCGACGAGGCGATCGGTGACCAGCGGCGCGCCGTCGAGTGTCATCGTCGGCGACGCGACCGCCTCGGGGAAGCCCGCGCTCTCCGGTCGATGTCCACCATGCTCTGGTGCCCGGGTCGGACGGCCGAGGCGACGCTGGCCGCCCGCGACGCCGCTGCGATCCTCGAGGTGCTCCCACCCGGGCCCGAGCTGGCCCGCACCTACGCCGAGCTGTCACGCCTGGCGATGAACGCGGACGATGCTGAGGACGGCCGGGCCTGGGGCGAGCGGGCCATGGAGCTGGCGCATGGTTCCGGCGATCGCCAGATTGTCGCCTACGCCCTCAACAACATCGGCACTATCGAGTTCCTTCAAGGCCGGCGCGACGGGCAACAGCAGCTCGAGCGGAGCCTGCAGCTGGCACGCGATGTCGGCGACGAGGAAGGCGTGGCGCGAGCCTTCACCAACCTGGCGCAGGCGGCGCTCCGCCAGCGTTGGTACCCGGTGGTCGATCGGAACGTCGATCTCGGGCTGGCCTACGCGGCCGAGCACGGTCTCGACCTCTTCCGGCTCTACCTCCTGTCGTTCCGGGCTCTTGCCCAGCTGGGTCAAGGCCGGTGGACTGAAGCGGCCGACGGCGCCACGCTGGTCCTGCACGAACCCTCGGCGTCGACCATGCCCCGAACGCTCGCCCTGGCGGTGCACGGCACCTTGCGAGCTCGTCGCGCCGAGCCCGATCCCTGGGGACCGTTGGACGAGGCGCTCGCCCTCGCCGAATCCAGCGGCGAGCTGGCACGGATCGCTCCGGTCGCCGCCGCCCGCGCCGAGGCGGCCTGGCTGAGCGGCGACGTCGAGACCGTTCGGCAGAGCACCGAGCTCGCCGTGCGGCTCGCCGCCTCGCACCGGGTGGGCTGGCTCGGCGCCGAGCTCGCCTGCTGGCGACGCCGCGCCGGCATCGCCCACGAATACCCATTCGACGAAGACAACCCCTACGGTCTCGAGCTCGAGGGCCACTGGCACCGCGCCGCCGAGGCATGGACCGGCCTCGGCTGCCCCTACGAGACGGCGCTCGCACTCGTGGCCTCGGGCGAGGAGGAGTCGCTGCGCCGAGCGCTGCTCTCGCTTCAGCGGCTCGGCGCCCGAGCGACTGCCGCGATCGTGGCCCGCCGCCTGCGCGAGCGCGGCGCCCGCGATCTTCCCCGTGGGCCACGGCTGGCAACCCGCCCCGACCGTACCGATCTCACGCCACGGGAGATCGACGTCCTGGAGCTCGTCGCTCAGGGCATGCGCAGCTCGGACATCGCCGAGCGACTCTTCCTGTCCCGGAAGACCGTCGACAACCACGTGGCGGCCATACTGCGCAAGTTGCACGCTCGCAGCCGAGCCGAGGCCAGCGCCGAGGCCGTGCGGCTCGGGCTCGTACGGATCGGATGACCGGCGGCACCCACCCCTCGCGCCGCGACCCTCGAGGCACGGGGCCACTCCGGGCCGGTGCGCAATCCGCCCACGCCCTGACCGGCAACTCTCTTGTAAACGTCCGGGTTGACCGGGCATCCGAGTTGGCGCATCGTCGGTCACGTGGGGGCGCGGAGTGCGCGTGTTGGGCGCCAGCCGGATCGACAACGTCGAACACATGGGACCGAGACCGCAATAGCAAACAGCTAAAGATCAGGAGTTCCCAACTGTGACTCGGTATAGGCCCGGGTCAAGCAGGCGTGCGTTTGGGCCAACCTGATTCGGTGGCAACTGCTCGACTCCCGGACGAGCTCGTCGTCGCCGGGCGAGGATGGCATCGCCGCTCGGTAAGACCCTCGGGTCACAGTACGGCGGAAATCAGCCCATACCCCAGACCGGTATACACGATCACAGGGCCTCTGAACAGGGCAAACGTCGGGTGGGCCGGATTTGAACCGGCGACCTCTGCGTCCCGAACGAGGCTGCCACCCTGCTACCAGGTGTTTCTCCCACCACAGAACAACATCTGGCATGTGTTGGAACCGATTTCGCGTGTTGTATGGCGGAAGGGTGACGGCAAGCGAGTGCCTGCCGCATTGATCGTCAGACAGCCCTCCTGTCCCGCGTGTGGCCCACGTGGTGACCACGCCCACCGCCTCCGAGCGGGGAGCAGGCATCGCACAGTCGCGGGCGACCGGCGGCTACCCGGGGCGGTCGCCGCCGGGCACGCTCGACCTGTCGATCCAGCGGCACGGCACCATCATCGAACTTGGTCTCGCCGGTGACCTCGACTTGGCCACCGCCTCGCGCATCGGCGAGGCGATGGCGTGGCTCCGCTCCAGCAGCGACCCAGGGACGACCATCGTGATCGACACGACCCGTGTGGAGTTCATCGCTGCGGCGGGCTACCGGGCCCTGGAGGCGGCGCGCGTCGGACCCAGTGGTCTCTGGGACCCCCACGTCGCCCTCATCGTGGGACCGGCCGTGGCCCGGCTCGAGGCGGCGATCTCCGCCGCATCGCACCGCCGACGCCCGCCGCGGCGCAAGGGCGGCCGCAAGGCGCGCGCCGACGTCGAGCCTCGGCCTTTCACAGCCTCCACGTGACGTCGCCGGTGGGCTGGTAGCGACAGGTGAGTCCCGTCGAGATCGTCGCTCGGAGGTAACGGGCGAGCTCGGGGTGGCGGTGGTCGAGTCGCCGCATGCTGTCGCGGATGCGTGCGCTCACCGTCTTGCGTGCCCGTTCGCCCTCATCGCCGAGCCGGCGGGATCGGCCGGCGAGGCCGGTGGCTCGGCGGAGCTCGTCGATGAGAGCCTGCCGTTCGCGATCGAGGTCCGCGGCTCGATCGTCTTCGTTGTGTTCGAGGGCCCTGTCGATCTGCCCGTCGAGCTCGGCGAGACGGTGGCGGTAGCGCGCCTTGGCGTGATCGTCGAGGATCGGGTCGGCACCGAAGCGTCGGGAGACCGGAGGTGTTACCCGGCCGGGATCGAGGAGAACGAGGACCGGCACGTCGGTCCCGGGTTGTCCGAGCAGGGTGTGGATGTCACAAAGCCCCTTGGCGTCGGTCATGTGGACCATGCGACCGGCGAATGAGATGGTCCAGACGTCTCCGTCGAGGCGGAAGACGCTGGGGCCGGGGGTCCTCTCCGGCGCTGCCACCGTGCCGCTGCTCGCCGCTCGAGCTCGCGCAGCGTGGGCACGCTCCGTGGTGGCTACCATGCCGAGCTCACCGGCTTCCTGCTCGATGTCGGTGAGTAGGCCGGATGTAGTGGCCGCGTCTGCGCGTCGGCCGCGAGCGATCAGCGCTTCGGCGAGCCGGGCGCGGGCCTCGATCGACCATGGACGGGCGCCGAGTCGATCGGCTGCGCGCCGGGCGGCCGTGAACCCGGCGATCGCATCGTCCCAGCGGCCTTGCGCGGCATCGATGAGGGCGCAGCCATGCGCCATCGGCCCGTGGACCAGGACACCAGCGGCCACGACTGCCCACTGGTCGACGAGCGGCTCTAGCTGGGCGCGCGCGGACGCGCAGAGGTCCGGATCGCCGGTAGCAGCTGCCACCTCGGCTTGGACGGTCAACGGCATGGCTGCGAACCATCCGGGAAAGTGGTCGCGTACCGGGGTGACGTCGGACAGCAGCCGATACGCGAGATCGACGTCACCTTCTCGCACCGCAAGGCTCGCATCGAGGACAGACGCCCACGGGTCGGCGTCCACGCGGTATGCATCCGTCAAGGCGTGGGCCTCGTCGAGATTGCCCTGCAGCACTGCGAGCCCCCAGCTCTGGCCGCGCCAAACCCCGGTCCTGTCCGCTTCCCCGAGCCGCTCGCCGAGCGCAAACGCCTCGTGGATGAACACGCGAGCCTGTTCGAAGCGGCCGGCGAGGATCGCAATGGTGCCCTGGCGCGACAGCGCGAGGAACCGAAAGCGCGGGAGGCGCGTCCGCTCGGCCAACGCGACGAATGAAGCGTGCTCCTTGAAAGCCGCGGGATCGCCCCGTTCCAGGAGCGCCACGAGCCGTAGTAGGGACGCCTGCAGCTCCAGCTCTCGATCGGCCCGGCGCCGCGCCACGCTGGTCATCTCGTCGGCGAGAGCGGCTCGCTCCCCGGCGGTTCCCGGCTCCCAGATGGCATCGTGGCGCGCCAGCAGGCTCGACCCCAACGCCTCGTCATCGCCGCTGCGACGGGCGAGGTCGACAGCGCGGGCGCTGAGCTCGAGGGTGGCAGGGTCAACCGGTGTGTCATGGGTGCGGGCACGACTGGCGGCTGCAAGAAGGCGCACCGCCAGCCCGCTTGTGGGCGCGGGGTCGTCGCCAATGAGCTGGACGCGGGCCTCATCGATCAGGTCGATCTGGTGGTCTCCCCGTTCCCGCCGGGCGATGCCAAGCCCGTGGAGTCCCAGCGCGGCGCGGGCCAGCAGCGCGGGGTCGTTGAGCGCCCGCGCCACGGCGACGACATCCTCGAACGTCTCGCGGGCCTGGGCGAGTTCACCGGCACGTTGTTGCTCGACCCCGAGATCGAGGGCGATCGCGGCTCGCCGGCCGAGGGCGTCTTGAGGTAGGAGGTCCAAAGCGTGGCCGTAGTGGTGTGCGGCTTCCTCAGACGCCAATCGCCTGGATGCATCGCGAGCCGCATCGAGCAACAGCACGAGCGCGTCGCCCACCTCGACATCGGGGACGGCCAGACGAGCGTGGTTGGCCAGGTCCGCGGGAACGAGCCGGTTCCTGATGCCCGGTGAGCTCTCAACCGCACGGACGACGCCGCCGTGGAGGCGCCGCAGTTCAGCGTCGTCGAGTGTTCCGTACAGCGTCTCACGGACGATTTCGTGCGCGAACGAGAACTGCCCTTCGTCGAAAGACACCACCAGCCGGGCCGTGATCGCCTGGCGAAGGAGCGCCTTCACCTCCGAGACGGGCTGACCGACACATGCCGCGAGAACAAGGGAGTCGAACTCGGTGCCCAGAACCGCGGCGTTGGTGAGGATGCGCACGACGCTGGGGGCAAGGTGCGCCAGCCGCCGCGCGATGGCGTCGCGGACCACTGGCGCGACACCGGCGATCGACGTGCCGCCATGCCAGAGGCGTGCCATCTGCTCCACGAACAGGGGGTTGCCACCGGTGCGACGGTGCACGGCGGCCACCAGCCCGGCCTCAGGCAGCCGACCGGCCGTGCGCGCCATCAGCAGGCCGACCGAGTCGCGGTCGAGGCCGGCCAACTCGATGGTCGTGGCGTGTGCCGCCATGGGCAGGATGAGGGGTCCCAAAGGGTGGCTGGCGGCCTCGACCTCTTCGTCACGGTACGTGCCCACGACCAGCAGCCGCTCGAACCAGCTGTGGCGGACGACGAAGTCGAGGAGCTTGACGGATGCCGGGTCGGACCAGTGCAGGTCCTCGAGCACCACGACCACCGGCCGGCTGTACGAGGCGGTGACCAGCAGCGTTGTGACAGCGTCGTAGAGCCGGAAGCCTCCGGTTTCGGATCCGGCCGGCCGGGGTGCCTCGCTCGCCTCTCCCAGCAGGAAGGACAGGGCATCGCCTGCGGCCGCACGCGCGCCAGACCACTCGGCGGGGGCAGCCGTTCGTTCCAGGCTCCGTACGACCTGAACCCAGGGCCAGTACCCAGGCGCACCCCCGCGTTCCCAACACGCGGCGCGGAGCAACAGGACGTCGCGACGCCTGGCTTCTTCCATGCCCGCGACCACGAGCGCCGTCTTCCCGATGCCCGCTTCCCCGGCGATCAGCACGAGACCCCCGTGGCTGTCGATGGTCCGGCTGATCGCACCTTGGAGGGTTCCTGCGGGGCGGTCCCGACCGATCAGCTCAGCTGGCTCCACCAGCGTCTCCGACGGTTGCTCTTCGCGACATCGCCCGCGAGATCCGATCTCGCGGCTGCGAGCCTGAGTCTCGCGCCCTCTGGACCGTGGCGACAGCTCCCGGGAGGACGCCATTGCCCAAGGTAAGAGCCCATGCCCCCGACGACATGGCTAGCTCGATCCCCCGTCCGGTTCGCGCGGGCACCCTCGATCGCCGACTCGAGCAACATCGGACCGAGCTCACTGCGTTCTGTGGTCAGATGCTCGGGTCGTGCGACGCGGAGGACGCCGTGCAGGAAACTCTGATCCGAGCTTGGCGCGCCTTCGATCGCTTCGAGAACCGGGCAACACTCCGAACGTGGCTCTACCACATCGCCCGCAACGTGTGCTTCGACGGCCTGCGCGCGAGGCAACGCCAGGGCCGGTGCATCGAGATGGCGGCCCGGGACCTGGCCCGCGGTGCCTCGGCCTCACCGAGGCACCGCACAGCCGAGTCGCCGACACCCACAAGGCCCGTAGATAAACCGCTGAGCAATCCAGCCGACGCAACCGTTGTGCGCGAGGAGGTCAGGTTGGCGCTCCGCAGGATGATGCGCCTCGCACCTCGCCAACGAGCAGTGCTGATCCTGCGGGACGTCCTGCGCTGGAAGGCGGTCGAGACTGCGGAGCTCCTCGACATGACCGCGGGGTCGGTAGACAGCGCCCTCCAACGAGCCCGCTCGAAGCTAGCCAAGCACCCCCGCTGGCCCGATACACGCCCACTCGAGGACCCAACGCAACGGCGGATCCTCGCCCGCTACGTCGACGCCTTCGAACGCTACGACCTCGAGGCCCTCTGCTCGATCCTTCGCGAAGAGGCTCGCCGCGCGCCGGCGCGCCAAGGAAGGGCGCTGACAATGCGTCCGGTCGCCCCATCCGCCGCTCCGTCCAGGTCGACGGTCTGACCACCTTGATCGGCTATGTCGCCAATGGATGGGTGGTGCACGCCACGGTCGAGGCCTTGAGCCGCCAGGGTCCCCGCGACGACATCGTGATGATCCCCATCGACGACCTTCCCCCGTTACCTCGGGCTCGTCCGCCGAGCGGCGAGTCGCAACCCCCACGTCCGCCCTCGCAGCCGCCGCCCGGACCCTACGCGTACCCGAGCCCGCGACCTGATCCGGGATCTCGAGTACGGGGTATGGACGGGCATGGGGATCGTCGATGCCAGTCGTTGCCCCGACCCGGCTGCGTCACGTCGGCACACGCTTGCCGGCGCTTCTACACGGGTTGGCCAATTGGTCGGATGACGACGGTGTTGACGTCGACTCCGCTCGGCTGGCCGAGCGCCCACACGATCGCGCTCGCAACCTGGTCGACGGTCATCATGTTCCCGATATCTTCTGGCGGACCGCCTATGGGGTCCCAGAAGGGGCTTTCCGTGCGCCCCGGAGCTACAAGCGTTACCCCGACGCCGTCGCCTGTCACCATCCGCCGGGTGTTCTCGGCGAGGCCGGTGACTGCCCACTTGGTGACGCCGTAAATGTTGCCGGGCGTGTAGACAAACCCGGCGACACTCCCGACGAAGATGATCCGCCCGCGCGCTTGCTTCAGCGCGGGTAGCGCCGCGTTCACGAGCAGGGCCGGGCCGAGGACGTTGGTCAGCACCATGTCGCGCCACCCGGCGGGGTCACCGCTGGCTAAATCGTCATGGGTCGCGTAGCCGGCATTGGCGACGACTGCGTCCAGCCGGCCGAAGCCGACCAGGGTGGTGTCGACAGCGGCCTGAACGGCGTGGTGGTCGCCCGCATCCCCGGCGAGCGTGAGCAGACCGTCGGGCTCCCTCAACTCCCTGGCGAGGCGGTCCAGCCGGTCTGGGTTCCGGCCCGTAACGGTGACGCGATAGCCCCGATCGAGTAGTTGGCGAGCTGTGGCCGCGCCGATGCCGCTGCCACCGCCCGTGATGAGTGCCACGGGCGAGTCCGTCATGCGGCTCACCCAATCACTTGGAGCGCGCTCGAAGTCAAGCCAGACTTCGCCCTTCCCGAGCAACGTGGCGCGTCAGCCGTTCAACTCGGGTGTGAACGTGTGCCGTGTGTAGGAAAGCCGCACGTACCGGATCGCTCTCCAACACGACCTGCGCCGGGTCATTGATCACGAACCCGCCCTGGTTCCAGGCGATGGTCGAACCCGGCTCCGGCGCGGAAGGGGCTGGCTACCCACCGCTGATCGGCCCGCGAGATGGAATCTCGCGGCTGCGACTCTGAGTCTCGCGCCTCTTGGAACACAGCGGCACGGACCATCTCACGGGGTGGCTCCCTGCCTCGAGGAGGTAAAGCGCGTTCGGTAGGGCGGCTCTTTCAGTCTCTATTCGTAGCTTCAGTCAACCTTCATGCGGAGGAGTTCGGATGGCCAGTGACAGCGACGTCGCGACTTTCAGGGTCGTGTTCTCGAGCGACGGCGTGCCCCTGGCGGGGCGGGTGCATCGGCGGGCCGAGGCCAGCTTGTTCGAGCGGCAGCCCGCCGTCCTCGTGACCGGATCGTGGCTCACCGTCAAGGAGCAGATGGCCGACCTCTACGCGGCGGCGCTTGCCAGGCGCGGCTTTACGGCGGTGACCTTCGACTTCGCCGGCTGGGGCCAGAGCGGCGGCGACCTGCGCCAGGTCGAGCTGCCCACCCGCAAGATCGCGGACATGACCGCGGCAGCCAGGTATGTCACCACGCTCTCGTACGTGCGGCCTGGCGGCGTGGGACACCTCGCTGTCTGCGCCTCGGCGCAGTACGCGTTGACCGCCGTCGCGCAGGGAGCGCCGATCCGGTCGTTCGCGAGTGTCGCCGGTTGGTTCCACGACACGGCGTCGGTGGCGCCGTTCTACGGTGACGCGGCCGGCGTCGAGATGCGGCTGCAGCGGGCGCAGGCGGCGATCGAGCGCTACCTCCAGGACGGCACGATCGTCACTGTGCCGGCGTACGAGGCGGGCAACCACGCGGCGGGCATGTTCCTGGAGACGGGGTACTACAGCGATACCGCACGCGGTGCCGTTCCCGAATGGCGCAACGAGATGGCCGAGATGAGCTGGCTCCCGTGGCTGACGTTCGATGGGCTGTCGGGCCCGACGACTGCCACAGTGCCGGTCTTGTTCGTCCACTCCGACGGCTGCGTGTTCCCCGAAAACGTCGAGATGCTGCGGCGCAGCATCAAGGGCCCGGTCGAGGTGGTGTGGGGCGAGGGGTCCCAGACCGACTTCTACGACCAGCCCGACCAGGTCGGGTTTGCGGTCGAGGCGCTCGACCGCCACTTCACCGCCACCCTGGCCGCACGGGAGGTCGGCGCGGGACGGGAGGTCCTGGCGTGAGCCCGCCGCAACCCAGTGTGTCCGACGTCGTCACGTCCATGCTGCAGGCCGTCGACAACCTGGACTGGAAGGCCATCCACGCGGCGTTCGCACCCGAGATCGCGGTCGACTACACGTCACTGTGGGGCGGCGAGGCCGAGACGCTCACCATCGACGAGCTGATCGGGCAGTGGCAAGGCCTACTGCCGGGGTTCGACGCCACCCAGCACCTGACCGGACCGATCGTCGTGACCGCTTCCGACAACCGGTCGGCGACCTGTCGTACCACCGTGCGGGGCTACCACCATCTCGTCGACGACACCGGCAGCGCCGCGACCTGGATGTGCGGCGGCCAGTACGTGATCGGGCTCGCCCGTGGGACGCCGACCGACGGCTGGGCGATCTCCGATATCACCCTGCTGGCGACGTACGAGGACGGCGACCGCGGCCTGACCGACCTAGCTGTAGTGCCTGGTGACGTTGCCGACGCGGCTGATGGGTGAGCCGCCGATGGCGGTGTGGTGTCGGTGATGGTTGTAGCGGTGGAGCCAGGTGGTCAACGCTCGGCTGCGTTGGCCGTCTGAGGTCCATGCTCTGGCGTAGGCCCACTCGGCGAGCAGGGTGCGGTTGAATCGCTCGACCTTGCCGTTGGTAGCGGGCCGGTAGGGCTGGGTGAAGGTGTGGGTCACCGTGGCGAGAGCGGTGGCGAAGGCGCGGCTGCGATAGCAGCTTCCGTTGTCGGTGAGGACCCTTTCGACGGTGATGCCGTGGGCGGCGAAGAACGCCGCAGCTCGCAGCCAAAAGCCAGCGGCGGTGGGTCCTTGCTCGTCGACCAGGACTTCGCTGTAGGCCAAGCGGCTGTAGCCGTCGATCGCGGAGTGCACGAACGCGTAGCCGACCTTGGTGCGGTGCCAGCGGCCACGCTCTGCGGCTCGACTGTTGACACGCCACCCGCCTCCTTTGGGGATCCGCCCGAGTTTCTTGATGTCGACATGCACCAGCTCACCGGGGCGGGTCATCACCATCCGCCGGATCGGTGCCCTCGTCACCCGGTCCAGGTGATCGAGGCGATTGAGACCATGGCGCACCAATACGGCGTGCACCGTCGAGGCCGCCAGGCCCACGATCCCGGCGATGCGGGCCGGCCCGAGGCCCCGCATGCGGCGCAGGTGCACGATCCTGCGTTCCTGCGAGGCCTTGGTGCGGGTCGGGCTGCGATGCGGGCGGCTGGAGTGGTCCTCGAGGCCGGCGACACCTTCGGCCTGGTAGCGGCGCCACCAGACGTAGGCCCGGTCCCGGGACATCCCCATCGACGCCGCGGCGTGCGCAACAGGCCAACCAGCCTCGATCCGCTGACAGAGCAGCAGTCGACCAGCCGGGGTCAGACGAGCGTTACGGTGCACGAGAGCCTCCGTTGCGAGTGGGTTGTGAGCAACTTCCACACTCGCCCGGAGGCTCTCCTTATCGGTGGACCCCGTCAGCAAGGTCCATGGGCACTACAGCTAGTGAGCGCGCGGCAGCGGGCGTCGGCGGCCGCACCAACCGGGGCTGATGGTCGGCTGTCGGATGTCGGGCCGGCGAGTTTGCCCCGGGGCGAGGGTGCACGCGTCGGCGATCGGGGGCCGTTCCAGGCCGTGGGCAACACAGCCTCCAGCTGGGTTGGATGGAAGCCGCGGGAATGATCGAGAGACGCCCCGAGCCCTACCATCGCAGGGCAACGCTGGTACGCCTGACCCGACGCGCCAAGGGCGTCATCGACCAGGCGGTAGAGCCCGATGTCGTCTAGGAGCGGCGCCTGCTCGGGGCGCTCACCGCCGCCGAGCGCCGCACGCTCATCGGTCTAGCTGAGGTGCCTCTTGGTCGAGCTCGAGCGGGCGTGACGAGCACAACGCAGCAGAGGAGTCGCCAACCACCTCTTCGTGCTCGAGCGCGCGCCCCATCATCCACCTGTCCGTCAGGACGGCTCATCGCCATCACCGGAGCGATCGTCGGCGCCGCGAGCGTTCCGGGCTTCGGGGACGGGTCCGCCCTCGCCGAGGCGTGGCGACCGTGACCGGGGCGGGGCCAGACCGTGCCGTTGCCCTCCGGGGTGGGCGGACGCTGGCCGCCGGGCGGGGGCCAGACCAGGGCGCGACGTTGGCGTTGCTGGCCTTTGCGATGCTGGTGGTCTCGCTCGATCAGTACATCGTGGTGGTGGCGCTGCCGGACATCGGACGCGACCTCGGCTATTCGGCCCACACGGTGCAGTCGGTGATCAGTGCTATGCCGTGGCATCCGCAGGCTTCTTGCTCCTCGGCGGCCGCGCCGCCGACCTGGTGGGACGGCGCCGGGTGTTCGTGTCGGGACTCGTGCTCTACGCCGGCGGCTCGCTTGCGGGGCGGGCTCGCGCCGGGCGCGGTGTTCCTGCTGGGCGCCCGCGCCGCACAGGGCCTCGGCGGGGCGCTCGTGTTCCCCGCCACCCTGTCGCTGGTCAACACCACCTTCGCCGAAGGCCGAGCGCGCAACCGGGCGGTGGCGGTCTGGGGCGGCGCCGGCGCCGCCGGACTCGTGGTTGGCGTGCTGCTGGGCGGTGTCCTGACCCACGCGTTCGGCTGGGAGGCGGTGTTCTTCGTCAACGTGCCCCTGGCCACCGTGGCGGTGCTAGCGGCGTTCCGGCTGATCCCCGCCGACCGCCGCCCCGAGACCCAGCGCAGCTTCGACCTGCCCGGCGCATTCAGCGCCACCCTGGGCGTCACCCTGGTGGTGTTCGCCCTGGTCGAGGGCCCGAATCTCGGCTGGGCATCGCCGGCCATCGTGGCCGCCGCCAGCGCCGGCGTCCTCGCGCTGGGGGCCCTGGCGATCATCGAGCTGCACAGCGGTGATCCCCTGGTGCCGCCGCGGCTGCTCGCCAACCGCAACCTCGGCACCGCCGTGGTCATCGCGTTCCTGTTCTGGGCCACCTTCGGCTCGGTGCTCTACTTCCTCACGCTCTACCTCCAGGACGTCCACGGCTACGACGCCCTGCAGACCGGTGCCGGGTTCCTGCTACCGACCTCGGTCGTCGTCGCCGCCTCGGCGCTCGCCGGGCCGTCTGGCCACCCGCTTCGGCCTACGTCGCACCCTGGTCGCCGCCCTCGGCGTCGGCGCCCTCGGGGCCGCCGCGCTCGGGCTGGCCATGGCACCGGACGGCTCCTACACGACGCTGATCCCCGGGCTGATCGCGGTCAGCGTCGGCGACGGCGTCGTGTTCACCACCATGTTCATCGCCGCCGGAACAGGCGTGCCCGACGCCGACCAGGGCGTCGCCTCCGGCATCGCCTCGACCAGCACCTCGATCGGCGCCGCTGTGGGCCTCGCCAGCCTCGTCCTGATCGCCAACTCCGGCACCGGCGGGCTAACCGGCGAGCCACTACGGACCGCCACCGCCGACGGCCTCAACGACGCCGTCCTCGTCATCGCAGCCGCGATCGCCCTCACCGCACTGGTGGCCCTCAACCTCCGTCCCCAACCCGACACCCGCGCCCAGCTCCCATGCCCCCGTCGACTACCGCTGCCTGCACGCCGCCCACAACCAGCTGTCGCACCCCGACTGAAATGACAAGCAAGCCGTGAGCGAGTCCGACGTGCGCGTCCTCGAGCGCGGCGGCCGTCACCCCCATCGGCACCGCGGCCACCCCGCGACGGAGAACCTGTCGGGCGATCGAACGGCGCGCTGGCCGTCAAAGCTCGTCACAGACGGTGACTTCGGCTCCACTGCCCGGGCAAGAGCCCGAACCAGTTCCACCCTGAGTCTGGGTGTCGACGGACCGTCGAGCCACTTTGGTGCCGGATGACCTCGTACCGCAGGAAGCGCGACAGGGTGCCGCGTGGAGCGAACGGTCGTGATCCACTCGCACCCCTGGCGAGCGCGTGTCCGACCACACGATCGGCAACGCATCAACGAGGATCGGATCATGCGACGGCTTTCGACCATGCGTCGGTGACGTACGCGGGCGTGTCGGCTCCGCCGCCGATTGGGCGGCGTAGGCGATGGTTGCGAGCGTGATGGCGAAGCCGACAAGTTGTGCCGGAGAAAGGGACTGCCCGAGGAGGAGCCACCCAAGCACGGCGCCGGTCACGGGTGCGGCGAGCCCGAGGAGCGGCGGCGCTGGGGCCGGCAGGCGTTCGATCCCGCTGAACCACACGAGGAAGGCGAGGGCGGTGGCGACGAGCGTCAGGTAGCCCAGCCCCACGACGTTGGTGGCAGTGAGACCCGGCGGTGCGCCCTCGACAGCAGCCGCGAGCGGCACCAGCAGCGCGCCACCGAGGAGGAGCTGCCAGCCGGTCGCCGCCAGCCGCCGGGACGGAGACGGCCCGCGCTTGGTGAGCACGACGCCGGCCGCGAACGACACGTTGGCCGCGACCGCGGCGGCGACCCCGAACGGGTCGACGTCGGCGCCGGGCCGGACGACGACCAGTCCGACGCCGACAGCGGCGATCGCACCGACCGCGAGCTCGCCGGCGGTCGGTCGGCGGTTGGCGAGTGGCACCGAGAGCCCCGCAACGAGGAGCGGTTGGAGGCCACCTGCGGCGGCGGCAACCCCGCCCGGGAGGCGGTAGACAGCGACGATCAGCAGCGGGAAGAACGCACTGAAGTTGCAGACGGACAAGACAGCCGTTCGCCACCAGTCCGCACCATGCGGGCGCCATGGCTGCCAAAGACTGCCCACGAGCAGGAGGATCAGCGCCGCCGGGAGCACGCGGACCGCGGCGACGCCCAGCGGACGCCCAGCGGGCGCGAGCTCGGTGATCGTCACATACGTCGTGCCCCACGAGATCGGCGCCAAGACCGTCAGCAGGGCCGTGCGATACAACTTCACGTTAAGTATCTTAATATTGAGATATGGACTCCGTCGACCGCATCGTCCACCAGTGGCGGACCGTCCGCAGCGACCTCGACGTGTCACCCATCGAGGTGATCGGACGTGTGTCGCGGCTGTCGCGCCTCGTCGACCGTCGCCTCGCGGTGAACTTCGCACGCCACAGCATCGAGGCGTGGATGTACGACGTCCTGGCGACCCTGCGCCGGTCAGGGGAGCCCTACGAACTGACGGCCGGGAACCTGGTCCGCCAGACGATGGTCACCACCGGCGCCATCACAAACCGCATCGACCGGCTCGAGGCAAGAGGGCTCGTCGAACGGGCGAGAGCCGATGACCGCCGCAAGGTCATCGTCCGGCTCACGAGCGCGGGCTTCGACAAGGTCGAAGAGGTGGTCCAAGGACACCTGGACGTCGAGCGGGCACTGCTCAGTGCCCTGTCAGCACGACAGCAGCGCGAGCTGGCATCACTTCTGCGCAAGACACTCACCAGCCTCGGTGACTAGAGGAGGTGTGGCCGAAGTGGCGCCAGTCGCGACGGCGTCGGATCCAACGCTCCTGGTTCTCTCATACGGCGCCGTTCAAGTTCAGTGCTTGACAGTTTCATGTCCCGACAGGCGCTCGCTCGACGAGCGCCGCATACTGGCGCTCGAGCGCCTTGGCCACCCCGCTGCGCCAGTTCTCGGCCATCCACTCGGACATGGGGTCGGGCAAGATCTCCTCCTCACCCTTCTCCACTCCGTCGAAGATGGCTCGCGCGACAGACTCCGGGGAGGCCTTCGGAGCGTCGAGGCCCCGTGACATGTCGGTGTCCACGGGGCCCGCCACGACGGCATGAACGCTCACGCCCGGTCCGACCAACAGCGCACGCAGCGACTGCGACAGGGAGAACGCAGCGGCCTTGGAGATCGAGTAGGCGGGAATGAGCGGCAAGGCGGCAAGGGCCGAGTTGGACAGAACGTTGACGATGGCTCCCCGAGAACGGGTCAGCAACGGCAGGAACGCCTGGGTCAGGCCGTAGGTGCCGAAGAGATTGACGGCGAGATGCTGTTCGAGTGCGGCACGATCACTCAAGTCGTCGTACATCGCCACACCGGCGTTGTTGATGAGGATGTCGAGGGATTCGACCGCCTCGACGGCTCCGTGAATCTGCTCTGGCTTGGTCACGTCCAGGGTCAAGGGCGTGACGCGCTGATCGGTGTGGGCCAAGGGCTGGCGCGTACCCGCGTACACCCGGCGCGCGCCGCCGCCTCAAGGCTTCTTCGACCAGCATGCCACGTGCCTCGCCGAGAGACTTGGCGGGCCGAACAGCCCTACCTGCCCACGGCGTGACCGTCTGCATGGACGGACATGGGGCTGCCCCAGCTAGCGGCCAGCGCCACGCCGCCCTGTGCGCTCATGGCGAGGCAAGACTCCATCATCCGTTTCGCGCACCCTCGGCTGGAGGCGCCAGCCGCCGGATTGGTCGGCGCCAGGCCTTAGGCCGAGTTCGGCTCGGAGGGTCTCGGCGCCGCAAGCCGCAGGCGGCATGCCAGTCACGACTGGGACCATGGCCACCGGACCTTGCCCTGGCAGCTCCGCGCCAGAACGTCGACCAGGTCACTTTCGCCCGGCCGAGGCGAGGTCACGTCGAGGTCGTGAGCGGAGCCGCGAGGCCGACGAGTCTCGCTCTGTCCTCGGGAGCCGCTGTGAACACGACGAGTTTCTGCTCGGGATCGTCAGCGGAGTGCAGGACGGTGACCTCGAGGCGCAGCTCGCCAAGCTCTGGGTGACGGAGGCGCTTCGTGCCTGACCCCACTGGGGCGATCTCGTGCCGGGGCCACCAAGCGCGGGCCTCGGGGCTGGCCGCCTGCAATCGCGCGACCAGCTCACCAAAGCCCGAATCGTCGGGGTGGCGTGCGGCGGCGGCGCGAAGCCGGCCGAGTAGGGCTGACGCCTCGCCCTGCCAGTCGACGAAGACCGTGCGAGCGGCAGGCTCGGTGAACGTCCACCAGATCATGTTGCGCTCGTCCTCGGGAAGGACAGACCAGTCGGTCCAGAGGGCCCGTGCCGAACGATTCGACGCGAGGACATCCCACCGGCGGCCGGTGACGTAGGCGGGGTCCGGGTCGAGGCGGTCGACGAGCGCGCCGAGCCCCGGTGCGAGCGCCTCAGGGGCCGCAACCCGTGGCCGAGTCCCACCGTGAGCCAGCTCGTGGATGTGTGCTCGTTCCGCTGGTGTCAGCCGGAGCGCGTCGGCCAGTGCGTCGAGAACCGCTCGGGAAGGCCGCACGTTGCGTCCTTGTTCGAGGATCGCAAGGTAGGTCGGCGAGATCGCGGCAAGCACCGCGACCTCCTCGCGTCGCAGGCCGCGTGTCCGGCGGCGACGACCGGGCGGCAAACCGACATCCGCCGGCCGGAGGTCCTCGCGGCGCGAGCGGAGCAGCTGGCCGAGCTGGGTGGCGTTCGGGCGGACCGTCGCGGAATCGATCCTGATACCTCCATTACTAGGATACGCCTGGCCTGGATACTGGTAACCTAGCCGTTTACATTGCCATCCATGCTCGGTCGATACCTAGGACCAGGACGCCTTCAGGTTTCGGCCATCGGCCTCGGTTGCATGGGGATGTCGCAGGCGTACGGACCAACCGACGACGCCGCCTCAGTCGCAGCCCTTCACCGAGCGCTGGACCTCGGGGTCACGTTCTGGGACACCGCGACGAGCTACGGCCGCGGCCACAACGAGGAGCTGCTCTCACAGGTACTGGCCGTCCGGCGGCACGAGGTCGTCGTGGCGACGAAGTTCGGCATCGTGCGCGACAAGGACGGTGCAAGGGTCGACGGTCGCCGGGAACACGTACGCGGCTACTGCGAGGCGTCGTTGCGGCGGCTCAAGACCGACTTCATTGATCTGTACTACCAACACCGGGTGGATCCCGGCGTACCCATCGAGGAGACGGTCGGTGCGATGGCCGAACTGATCGCCGAGGGCAAGGTCGCCCACCTCGGCGTCTCCGAAACCAGCGCCGAAGAGCTCGTACGTGCGGCCGCGGTCCACCCCATCGGAGCGTTGCAGTGCGAATGGTCTCTGCTCTGGCGCGGCGCTGAGGACGACATCATCCCCACTGCGCGGCGCCTCGGGATCGGGATAGTCCCCTACAGCCCTCTGGGTCGAGGCCTCCTGACAGGGACGGTGGATGCTGCCGGTCTCACCGGCGACGACCTCCGTCACAGCGACCCGCGCTTCAGCGGCGTCGCCGGCGCTCGCAACCGAATGTTGGTGGACCGGCTTCGACGGGTCGCCCGGGAATGGGGCGCGACCGCCGCCCAGGTGGCGCTCGCGTGGCTGCTGGCCCAAGGCGAGGACGTCGTGCCGATTCCTGGAACCAAGAGCATCGATCGGCTCGAGGAGAACTGCGCTGCCGTGAAACTCGCCCTCTCCGAGGCCGATGTCGAGAGACTCGAGAGACTGGCGCCCCGTCGAGCCTGGGCTGGCGACCGCGTGGCGTTCGCCGGACGGCAGCTCGCGCGCAGATGAGCGCCGACGAAGGGCCCCCTGCCGGGAGCACGGTCGCCCGAATCGCAGCTGTGCAGCCCGATAGCGGCGACCGCGGGGACGGGGCAATCCGATTAACCGAGCCCGGGGTGAGGTGGGGACGAGAGCGTCTGCTCGTACCGATCAATGAAGCCTGGCCAGCCGGACTCGTTGGGAGCGCGCTGCTCCACGCTCGGATACCCGGTACGGGCGTCGGTCAGCACGGCCTCGAGACACTCAGGCGCGGAGACCAGGGCCTCTGCCAGCGCCTCCGCCCAGGAGGTGAGGATCGTGACTTCCTCTATGCCGAGTGGCGGTGGGGGCCGCGTCTGGACCTGGGAGGATGAAGAACCCGAGCCGGCGCTCGCGGCCCGTACCTGGTGGACGCCGACGTCGAAGAAGTCGATCCCGTTCTCGATGGGCAACCGGCCGTCGCGGGTACGCCGAATCGTCCTCGCCGCGCAGGCCGTGAGCAGGACGGCTTGGGCGCCCGGCTCGAGGGGGATCTCCCGGGCTCCCCGGACGGGATCCTTCCACAGCGCGACGATGGGCGACGCCTCCCGTCCGTTCGGCCGCGAGCGCTGGGCCATGCCGTGGGATGTCACCGTGAGGACTGCCGAACCGGGGTGGTCGGCGAAGACGCTGGCGTATCTTGCTGCCCACCGCGACGGAAGTTGGGGCCCGTCGAGCAGTGGGGTCATGACCACGGTCGGCCCGACGGAGCGTACGACCTCGGCCACGCCGTCGTTCTGGGCGAGGTCCTCGCAGACGAGGGTGGTCAACGTCGGTTCGCCGAACTGAATGACGCTCAGCGATCGGCGGGGGACCTCCATCGATTCCCACCAGCGGATGTGCGGGTGAAGCGCACCGCCGAGGTGGTACTGGTAGATCTGCTTCTCGTCGAGTAGCCAGCGGTTGTGCTTGTTCTGCCGGATGTGAAACCACGCCTCGCCGGTCGGGCCCGGCACCGACTCGCCCTTCTGCAGGCTCGGATTGACCCCGGTGTGCACCCAGTTTCCAGCGGGTCGCCCGGGCTCGGTGGCGTGCTGGCGAACTCCGGTGTGGAGCACGGCAACGCCGTGCCGGTCCAGGAGGGCCTCGAGGCCGGGCACGTCACGTTCGTCGACCGCGCTCTCGGGCAGCACGACCGAGTCGACGTTGTCCACCTCTTCCCGGGCCGCGACGAGGATCCGCTCGATGAGATCCAGGTCGAGGGGCTCGGATGGCGTGAACTCGAAGAGACCGAAGGGTTCGTTGGCGAGATGTTGCACCGAGCCCTCGACGGGCCGGAAGTCGGACTCGCGCACCCGCAGCGGCCAAGGCAGCAGCAGGAAGTTGACGTGCTCGGCCCAGGGGTCACTGCCCCGGCGACGAACGGGCAGGTTGTGCCACCTCACGTCCACCTCTGAGCGCTGAGCGCCGACGTAGCGCGACAACGAGCCGAGGGAGGTGCCGTTCGGGGGCGTCCGGCTCTTGGGCAGGACGCGGATGCGATGCGGAGGTATGCGGGCGAGGGATCCCGTTCTTGCCAAGAGTTCCCGTCCCCTGGCCCGGTACGTGCACCCCTGGCCGTCGGATGCGTCGAGCCCACCGCCGAGCCCGGCGCATGCCTCGTCGGCGACGGCATGAAGGGTGAGCACCGCCTCACCAAGACGCGGGTCGCTCCCCGTTGCCAGACGCTCGAGCGGCGCGTGTGCTCGCTCGGAGAGGATGCTCCACGCATCGAGCAGGAGGTCAGGTGCTCGCCCCTCGGCGGCAATGCGACCGCTCCATTCCCGTCCCGCTGCCAGGACCGAGTCGGACCAGGTGATGCGCTGGCCCGGCGGCCAGACGAGCTGGCCCCCTGGCGTCAGCGCAAACCGATACGCCTGCGATCGCTCGAGGATCACGTGGGTGAGCGCGAACAGATCCGGGGGCCAATCGAGGATCACGTCGGTGATCGCGAGTCCGGTCGCCGCCTGCCATACCGACGCCGGCGTCGGACCCTGGCCGTCGTAGGTCGCCGGAGGCATGGGACGAGGATCTGAAGCGGCGACGTGCCGCGGCCGGGTGTGGACGCTAGTAGCCACTGCCGTCACCTGCGCTGCTTGAGCCACCTGGGCTCGATGCGGCCCCGCTCATGCTGCTACCAGCTGCCGCGGCAACAGGCGCTGAACACCAGGCCAGCGCACGGACCCGGCGACAAGGGTCGTGGAAATCGATCGACTGCGACGCATCACGTGCTCCTTGATTCGTCGGGCTCGTCCGCCTCGAGGGTGGCGGTTTCCGGCGCGCGGCGGACCCGTCAACGGCACTGGTCGATGTCCGGGGTCGTCGAACCCCGTGTGGAAACTGCCTTCTACAAGGACTGGACCAAGTCCCCAGAGACCGAGCGTGGACGTTCGGGCAGGGCTGCTTCCACGCGAGCGAGCAATCGTTCGATCGGCGTCGTTGCCGATCCGTGCACGAT
>Ga0081538_10001473_pt1 | contig 24186 bp, 17 predicted proteins | sample TabmetS5T2R1_FD_71022 | JGI IMG/M metagenome (GOLD analysis project Ga0081538, IMG submission 71022) | Tabebuia heterophylla rhizosphere microbial communities from the University of Puerto Rico - S5T2R1 | ecosystem: Host-associated > Plants > Roots > Rhizosphere ... | reverse complement strand
TGGACCCGGTTCTTGAGCGCCGACTTGTGCTTGACCAGATGGAGCCGAAAGCGGGCCAGCTCGCGCTCTTCCCGGATCCGGGGGTCGGGCAGCCAGATCGCTGGCACCAGGTCGCGCTGGCTCAAGACCGCCAGCACCTGCGAGTCGATCTTGTCGGTCTTGCAAGCCAGCGGCGCCAGCCCCTTCACCCTCTGTCCATCGGCGATCTCGACGTCCCAACCTTCCTGCCCGAGCGTGTCGCGCACCAGGCGGGCACCAGTCATCGACTCGACCACCCCGCAAACCGGCTCCCCATAGCGCTCGTCGATTCCGGTTCCGGCCAAGCTGCAGCGCCTCGAGCTGCGTCCGGCCGCCGGGATGATGCAGCGGACGGCTCGCGCTGTCGGTGAGACAGAGGCCGTCGCGGTCGCTCCGTTTGGTGAAGCGGCCTGTTTAGGAGTCACCGAGACGCGGGGCTAGCCGCGCTTAGGAGCAGATCGCGGTGGCCCGGCGACCCATGTGGTCGCGGTCAGTCGTCGTGGTCGTCCGCGCGGTCCTTGTGGTCGTCGTCGTCCTCGTGCTGCGGCAGTCGGATCCGCACCACCTCGCCGGTGCCCGGGTCCGTTCCGTGGTTGGAGACATAGGCGTTGCCGCCACGGAGCGCGACCCCGGTCGGGGCGGTCAGCTGCCCCGCTGCGAGTTCCTCGCGCTCACCGTCGGGTCGCACGCGAATGAGTGCACCTGGCGTGGGCCCAGCGAGGAACGAGTCCGAGGCTATCTGCAGCACGTAGAGGCTTCCGTCCTTGCCGAAGGCGAGATCGACGACAAGCGTGAAGCCAGAGAGGTAGATCTCGGGATCCGACCCGGGCTTGAGGCGCCAGACGTTCGCCGCGCCGGCCGGGAACGGGAAGCCCACCAGCTGACCGGCGTACACAGCGCCGTCCTTACCGAGCGCGACCGACGTCGGAACCGGCTGGGTGGGGATAGGCGTGCCCGGCGGCACCGGGAAGTCCGGGATGTCGGGCGCCGGGGCCTCGAGGAACGGCAGCACGCCGAGCACGGAGATCTCGCCGTCGCGCGTCACGACCAGAACGTCGTTGCCGCCGGCGTCGGCGACCACGGCACGGCCACGGGAGGCTGCGGCCACGGAGTTCGGGTTGGTGTTGTCCTCGTCGCCCGACTGCTCGGCGTCGGGATCCTCGGCCGCCTCGAAGGCGCCGAGGTCGGCCACCGGGTCAAGCGCCCCGCCAGGGTGCAGCCGGTAGAGCCACGCCATGCCGGCGCCCGCAGCCGGCAGGTCGTCGCGGAGAGCCGGATCGCCTCCGAGACCGATCGTCAGGAAGCCGCGGGGGCTCCACTTCGACCGGAACGAGACGTCGGTCGGTCCCAGCGCCTCGGCCCCCTCGGGCGTGGCAAGCGAGGGCAGCCCGTCGGCGATCCGCTCCTGGCCGCCGTCGTCGAGGTCCACCCGGGTGACCGCGCCGGAGGTCCCAAAGCAGGTGTTGCCGGCGTCGGGATCGTTCGGGTCGTTGGGGAAACATTCCGAACCGCCGCGCCCCGACTCGGACACGTAGAGGTCACCCCCAGGCCCGAACGCGAGCCCTCGTGGGTTGTCGAGCCCGTCGGCCACGACGTCGATGTCGTCGGCCGCGGCCGGTGGGGCGAGCGCCAGCGCGAACGCGACGCCGAGCAGTAGGACACGGAAGGGGCGGGCGACAGAACTCACAGTCTGTCCTCCGTGGGTCGAAAGCCCAGTTATCCAGTCTGGGAGATGCTCCCGGCTCGCGACGCAGGGACGCAAGTCGTTTACGCAAGGGTCTGGATGCGTAATGCACTGAATTGGTCCGGATCCCACCCTTTGCCCGCACTTGCTCGAGACGGGCCTGTCGACGGCGCAATCGCCTGAGTCGCACTCGGGCTGATCGACCGCCGTGTCGCGACCCCGTGCAGAGCCGATCGGCGCCAGCTGGCCCGTACCGCGAAGCTGTTGACCCGCGCCTTCGAGCAGGAGCTGGCGCTCGCCGGCGGCTCGCTGCCGACCTGGCTCATCGTGCTCTCGCCCAAGCGCCGTAGCTGGCGCACCCACCGAGAGCTGGCCGAGGCGCTCGGGATCGAAGGTCCGACGCTCACCCACCACCTGGCCGGCCTCGACCGGGCGGGACTCGTGAGGCGCACCCGCGACCCGACGACCGCCGCGTGCAGCGGGTGGAGCTGACAGAGGCCGGCGACGCCGCCTTTCAGCGGCTGCGTCGCGCCGCCTCCAGCTTCGACCAACGGCTTCGGTTCGGGCTCGACGACGGCGACATCCAGCGGCTTCGCGAGCTCCTTGCCCAGCTGCTCTCGAACGTCACCGGCCACGAGGCAAGCGCGGAGGAGCGCCCGATGGAGGGCGCCGCCGCGAGTTAGACGACACCCTCGTCCGGGACGACGAACAAGGGTGCACACCGGGGGGTGCTCCTTCTCGAAGGCGAGAGCGCCGCAAGTACAAATCACGTGCTCGCGGACACCCCCTGTCGTCCGAACCGAGGATCTGGCGGGCGGTCGGCGAGACACTGGTGTGCCACGCGGGAGCGTGCGTCGGCGCCCCTTGCGGCGGGGCTGCTCCTCGTCGGGCTTTGCACGGCGAACGGGCCCTCGCGATCGGGGCCCGTTCGTGGCTGCCGGTCGGGACGAGGGCTAGTGGCCGCTGCCCCTGGTGCCTTCCTCGGGGCCGCCGTCGTAGCGGCGTTCGTCGGCCTGCGCGCGGTTGGCCTCGCGGGCGAGTCCGGGGAACGCCTGGTTCTGGGTGACCTGTGGCTGGGACGCGGACACGTCGGCCGTTCCCTCCTCGGGGCCGCCGTCGTAGCGGACGCCGGGCTGGCGCGCGGCGACGGCGCCGCGGGTGCCTTCCTCCGGGCCGCCGTCGAGGCGGGTGCTCGGCGAGTCCGGTCGGATGGTCGCCGAGGGGTACCCGGTGGACGGGTTGACGGCCGTGGAGTTGCCATGGTTGATCGGCTCGATCGGCTTGGCGGAGCTCGTGTTGCTGACCTCGTCGCGGTCGTTGACGAGGATCACGACGGCGGCGGTGAGCCCGACGACGGCGATCATCGCGACGGCGAGCAGCGCTCGCAGCTGCTTGTAGTGGGAGCGGAGTACGACTGCGGGGTGCTGTGTGGGGATTGCCTTGCCCATGTCTGCCTCCTGTCGGGGGCCGGCCACTCGCCTGCTCCCCGGGTTGTGTTTGTGGGTCGGTGCCGATCGTGCGGGGGCGCGGTTTCAGCGCTGCGACAGGGCGGCTGCAGCGCGGCAACACCGGGTTGGCGGGCGGCGCGGGGCTGCTGTACGTTGGGCTCACTGGCCCCGCGCATCGCTGCTCGCATGGATTTCCGCATCCTTGGCCCGCTCGAGGCCCTCGACGAGGGCCGCGCTGTCATGCTGGGCGGGGGCAAGCAGCGGGCGCTGTTGGCGCTGTTTCTGCTGCACCGGGGCGAGACGCTCAGCACCGACCGGCTGATCGACGAGCTGTGGGGAGAGCGTCCACCGGCCACCGCCGCCAAGACCGTGCAGGTCTATATCTCGAGGCTGCGGAAGGCGCTCGCGGGTGGGGAGGGCAAGGGTCCGACCGGCATGGTCGTGACCCGCGAGCACGGCTACGAGCTCGAGCTCAATCCCGAGTTGCTCGACGCGCACCGCTTCGAGCGGCTCGTCGCCGAGGGGAGGCGGGAGCTCGCCGGGGGCCGCCCCGAGCGCGCCGCCGCGGCGCTCGAGCGGGCGCTGTCGCTGTGGCGCGGCCCGCCGCTGGCGGACCTCGCCTACGAGCCGTTTGCGCAGCGCGAGATCGCCAGGCTCGACGACCTGCGCGTGACGGCGCTCGAGCAGCTGATCGAGGCGAGGCTTGCGCTCGGCGCCCACGCCGAAGTGGTGGAGCAGCTGGAGACGCTGATCGCCGACCACCCCTATCGAGAGCGTCTGCGGGCGCAGCTGATGCTGGCGCTGTACCGCTCGGACCGCCAGGCCGATGCGCTGCAGGCCTACCAGCACGCCCGCACGACGCTGGTCGAGGAGCTGGGGATCCAGCCCGGCGAGCGGCTGCGCGAGCTCGAACGGGCGATACTGGCGCAGGACCCGGCGCTGGCTGCTCCTCTCGAGCACGAGGACGGGGATGCCGCACCCCGAGGCCCCGCGCCCCACGAGCTGCCCACGGGGGTGGTCACCTTCCTATTGACCGATATCGAGGGGTCGTCGGCCCTGTGGGAGGCGGATCCCGAGGGAATGGCGGCGGCGCTCGAGCTCCACGACGAGCTGATTGCGCGCACCGTGGAGGCGGACGCGGGGCGGCTGCTGAAGACCAAGGGGGAGGGCGACGCGACGGTGACGGTGTTCCCGCGCGCTTCGGACGCTGTCGCGGCTGCCGTTGACATTCAGGAGGCTTTGGGCGCCGCCTGCTGGCCCGCTGGGCTCGAGCTGCGGGTGCGGATCGCGCTGCACACCGGCGAAGCGCACGAGCGCGCGGGCGACTACTTCGGCCCAGCGCTCAACCGTGCCGCCAGGCTGAGGGCCCTGGCCCGGGGCGGCGCGACCGTCCTGTCACGGGCGACGGCGGAGATCGTCCACGATCGCCTGCCGGCGGAGGTGGAGCTGGTCGAGCTCGGTCGGCGCCAGCTGCGGGGCCTGACGCGGCCGGAGAACGTTTTCGAGCTGCGGCCCATCGCCACGCAGGCCGCCGCTTCGCCCAAGACCGTGGCGGCCGAGCGGGCGGCGACTGTGGCGGCCGTCGAGACCGCGCGCGGCGCTTTGGTGGGGCGCGGGCGCGAGTTGGCAGAGCTCGACGCCGGGCTCGAGGACGCCTTCGCCGCCCGCGGACGGCTGTTTCTGTTGGCCGGCGAGCCGGGGATCGGCAAGAGCCGGCTCGCCGACGAGCTGTCGGCGAGGGCGCGGGCGCGCGGGGCGACCGTGCTGGGCGGGCGCTGTTGGGAGGCCGGCGGCGCGCCCGCTTACTGGCCCTGGGTTCAGGCGCTGCGGCCCTACCTGCGCGATACGGACCGCGAGGCGCTGCGCGCGCAGCTCGGCGAAGCGGGCGCCGACGTGGCCGCCGTTCTCCCCGAGGTACGCGACCTGCTGCCGGACCTTCCGCCTCCGACCGCGGTCGACTCCGAGGGCGCACGCTTTCGGCTGCTGGAGTCGGTCGCCTCCTTTCTCAGGAATGCCGCGTCCGCCACGCCGCTGGCCCTCTTCCTCGACGATCTTCATGCGGGTGACGCCTCCTCGCTGCTCCTCCTGCGGTTCGTCGCCGGTCAGCTGGCCGGCGCGCCGATCCTGATCGTCGGCTCCTATCGCGACACGGAGGTCGGACCGGAGCTCGCGGAGGCGCTGCCCGAGCTGTCGCGCGAACCGGCCGTGCTCCGGCTCGCGCTGACGGGGCTGAGCAAGTCCGACACGTCGCGGCTGCTCGGGCTGACCATGGGTCACGTGCCGGCGGACGAGCTGGCAGCGGAGGTCCAGTCGGAGACGCAGGGGAACCCCCTGTTCGCCACGGAGATCGGGCGGCTGCTTGCGTCCGAGGGCCCGCGTGCGGCGGTCCCCGGCAAGCTCCCCATCCCGGACGGGGTAAGGGAGGCGATCGGCCAGCGGCTTCAGCGCGAGTCGGAGCGCTGCCGGCAGGTCCTGGCGCTGGCTTCCGTCGTCGGTCGGGAGTTCGACCCCGATCTGCTCGGGAGGGTCAGTGGGCTCGAGGAGGACGAGCTCTTCGCGGCTCTCGAGGAGGCGGCGACCGCCCGGCTGGTGGGCGGTGTTCCCGAGTCCAGCGGGCGCCTCCGCTTCTCCCACATCCTGGTCAGGGATGCGCTGTACGAGGAGCTCTCGCCTCCGCGGCGGCTGCGCCTGCATCGCGCGGTCGCCGAAACGCTCGAGGCGCTCTACGCGCGAAATCCGGAGCCGCACCTCGCGGAGCTCGCTCACCACTACCTCGAGGCCGGGATCGCGCTCGCCGACAAGGCGATCGAGTACGCCCAGCGCGCTGGTGACCGAGCGGCCTCGCAGCACGGTTACGAGGAGGCGGCTCGTCACTACGCGAGCGCGCTTCGGGTCCTCGAGGCGACGGGATCGGGTGACGCAGATATGGCCTGCGAGCTGCTGCTCTCGTTCGGGGAGGTCCAGAGCCGAGCCGGCAGCGGGCAGGAGGCGAAGCGGGCGCTTCAGCGAGCGGCCACGCTCGCCGGGCAGGCGGGCCGCCCCGACCAGCTCGCACGCGCCGCGCTCACGTACGGCGGGAGGTTCGCCTGGGCCCGCGCCAGCACCGACCCCGCCCTGGTTCCGCTGCTAGAGAGCGCCCTGGCGGCGGCCGGCGAGCAGGACAGCCCGACGCGAGTCATGCTGCTCGCCCGGCTCTCGGCCGCGCAGCGCGACGATCCCGGGCGCGAGCGCAGGGTTCGCCTGGCCGAGCAGGCGGTAGCGGTCGCGCGGCGGATCGGCGACCCCGCGACCCTAGCCGCCGCTCTCGAGGGCCAGTGGATCGCCGTCGAGGGACCGGAGGCTCTCTCCCGCGGCGACGGCATCGCCCAAGGCGAGAGGCTGATCGCGCTGGGCGAGCAGATCGGCGACAAGGAGCGGGTTTTCGCGGGCCACGACTACAGGCTGCAATCCTTTTGGATGCTCGGTGATCGCGCTGGGGTGGAGGTCGAGCTCGAGGCGCTGGGGGTGTTCGCCGACGAGCTGCGCCAGCCGGCCCAGCGCTGGCACCTGAGCGCCGCCCGCACGGTGCTCGCGCTCATGGATGGGCAGTTCGAGCGCGCCGAGCGGCTGATCTCGGAGACGCTGGCGCTCGGCCAGCGGAGCGCGAGCTGGAACGCGGTTGTCAGCGAGCGCCTGGCGCTGTTCGTGCTGCGCCGCGCCGAGGGTCGGCTCGCGGAGCTCGAGAACACCATCCGGCGCTCGACGCACGAGTACCCGGCGCTGCTGCGGTTTCGCTGCGCGCTGGCACATCTCTACGCCGAGCTCCGGCGCGAGGAGGATGCCCGCGCGACCGTCGACAGCCTGCTGTCACGGGACCTCGGCCAGGAGCACCTCGACACGGAGTGGTTCTTCAGCATGAGCCTGCTCCCAGGCCCGTGCGCCTTCCTCGGCGACGAAGACGCGGCGGCGAAGCTCTACTCGCTCCTTCTTCCCTACGAGCACGTCTACGCGCTAGCCACCATCGAGGCCGTCTTCGGTTCACTGGCGCGAGGGCTCGGCGTCCTCGCGACAACCCTGCGGCGGTTCGACGAGGCCGAACGACACTTCGAGGTCGCGATGCAGACCGATCGTCGTATGCGTGCGCGCCCCTGGCTCGCCCACGCCCAGCACGACCTGGCTGCGATGCTGCTAACCCGCGGTGAGGCGGACGACCGTGAGCGGGCACACGCGCTCCTGGAAGAGGCGGCGGCGACCTATCGCGAGCTCGGCATGCCCACCTGGGCCTCGCGCGCGACGGCCCTCGCGTGAGCCTTAGAGCGACGGTGAGCACGACGGTCAGGCGGCCGCCCGCGCCCGCCAGTTCCGGGCCGCGAGCGGGCGGAAACTCCCGCAGGAGCAGCGAAACCGCCGGGATGGGCCCCAGCGTCGCCGGCGGGCCTGCCGTTCGACGAGGGCTGGTCGTCAGTCTGAATCTGCTGGCGGAGCGGCGAGAGCGCTCGGGGATACCGAGCACCACTCAGGGACGTTTGTCACTCACAGGCGGACAAACCTCGACAGGAGCCTGACTGGCGGCTTCCGCGTTCGCGCCTCTAGCGGAAGCGAATGGGCGCAGTCGCTGACGCCTGTCTTGGACGACCAGCAGGCGCGCAACTCAGTCCGGCGTACCCGAGGGCGTGCATAGGCATCGCCCCGGCCAGGACGTGAGGTGCCGACCGGATGGAGCCCGAGGCCCTCGCTTTCGCTCGCGTGACCTCGATAGCCCGCCTGTTCGCTTCGTCATGCCCGTCTTGGACGACCCTGGCTCGCCCGAGCCTCGGCGCCCGAGCTTGCTGCTCCGCCACGGCGAAGGAGGTGTTCGCCCGATCAGCTCGTGCAGTCGAGCGTCGTCCGTTGCGCTAGCGGCCGCCGCATGGGGGGACTCCTGCGAAAGCGGTCGCGGGGTGTTTGTTCGATCAGCCGGGTTGCCGTAGCGCCAGGAGCTGTTGGCAGGACCTGTCGCCCACCCAGCGTGTCGACCCCCACCCCCTCGAGCTCGCGCACAGCGCGGACGACCGCCTCGGCGTGGGCGGAGTCGACGCAGGCGACCGTCACATCGCGGACCACCGATTTGGCTCCACGCGGACGAGATCGATCGCGCCGAGCACGGCTTGCGATTCGGCGATCGCTTGCGCCACCCGTGCGAACGCGCCGCCCTGCTAGGGGAGGTGCAGGCGCATCGTGAAGCCATAGGAGGCCGAAGGCTGCAGCCGCGCTCCCGGCCCCGGGATCGGGCTCTCATCCGACATCGCGCTCCCTTCGCTGGCTTGCCAGTTCAGGCTACCTAGAGTCCTGCGACGCGCCCCGTTCCTAGCCCGCGAGGGACGCTATGAACTCGTCGCGGACGGCTGCCAGGTTCCGCATACCGCGCTGCGCGGCCAGCTCCGCCTCCCGCTGCGCCTCGGCGGTGAGGCAGTACTCCAGCGCGATGCGAAGCTCGCCGTCCTCAAGGACGTCGGCGGTGTAGACGACCGGCCAGCCGATGGCCTGCGCCTGGCGGAGGACCTTCGCGCCGCCGGCGACAGGGTCGATGGCGAGCGCCGGGACTCCGCGCTTAAGGGCCAGGACCAGGCCGTGCAGCCGAGTGGTGACGACGGCGTCCATGCGGGCGATCAGCGACGCGACCTCGTTCGGCGTCCTCAGACCGGTCGCGTTGTGGTCCAAGCGCGTGTCGATGCGCACCGCCGCCAGCTCGCGCGAACCCAAGAGCCGCTCGATCGCTTCCTCGGCCAGTGCGTGCATCCCGGCCGCGTACTCCTGCTGCGGCTGGACGAGCACGACACCCACCACGGGAACGGCGGAGGGGGTCGAGAGGAGCGCGAGGTCGGGGCGCGCCGTGCGCGAGCTGTCGCGCTCCCAGAGCGCATCGAACGGGTCCCAGGCCTCGAGCGGGTCCAGCATCGAGACGTTGAGGCCGGCGAGGCGAGCGTGACCGAACCGCTCAAGGAACGCGTCGACCGGCGGGCCGTTGCCCAACGGCCCGCAGACGAAGACGACCTGCTCGTACTCGCTCGGCTCGACCGTGCGCCAGTCCACGCCGCCCGTGAGCGGAGGCGCGGTTGCGACCGCGTAGCTGCGCCGGGCTTCGTCGAGCCACGCGCAGGCGACATCGCGGACGAGCAGGTCGCCCGCCGTCGCGCCCATCTGCTCGAAGCTGAACCAGCCGGCGACGAGCACGGTCACGGCGCTACACCTCCGGTCGGCGCAAGCGCGCGGTCGATCAGCTCCTCGAGCACCCGGTTCGAGTCGAAGTGCTCGAGCGCGACCTCGCGGGCGGCGCGTGCGTGGCGCTCGGGCTCGCGCGTCACGCGCTGGATCCCGTCGGCCGCCTCGTCGAGCGTCGCGAACGTGAGCAGGCCCTCCCCAGTGGGGATCCGCCGGCCGAAGCCTGTGTCCTGCACTACTGCCGGCACCCCAAGCGCGAGGTAGCAGGCCGTGCGCGTGGAGAACCAGCCGGTGCGCGCGGCGACGTACGCGTTCTTGGCCACGCTGAACTCGGCAGCGGACGACGCGAGGTACTCCAGGTACACCCAGGGGTCGTAGGAGACCTCGAAGCCCTGTCGCAGCCGCCATCCGCGGCTGCTCAGGCGCTGTCGCGGCGGCCGGCCGCTGATCGCCACCTCGAGGGGAAGCGCGCTGCGCGCCGGCAGATCGATAAAGCTCTCGAACTCGGCGCTCTTGCCAGCGTAGGTCACTCCGTTCACGGTCGGCCCGTCCTCGGTGGGTTCCCACGACGCCACCGTCGTGCACACGCGGCGGCGCGCCGAGGGCGGCATCGCCGGGGCCGAGAAACGGTCCAGTACGAGCGGCTGGCGCGTGGGGACCCAGTCGAACAGCTCGCTTGGGACTGAGCAGTCGGCGGCGCCGATGTTCTCGCCGAAAGTGAAGAACGCGTCGTGGCGGCGCAGCATCTCGATACGGGATCGCTCCTCCGGGGCGACGCTGTCGTCGAGGTACGCCGGCACAGATGCCTGCGTGTACACCGGGTCGCTGTCCAAGAACACGACCCGCCCGGCCGCGAAGTACTCGTCGCGCATCCAGCACGAGGCGGAGACGTGCAGGAACAGATCTGCTTCGCGGCAGAACCGAGCCACGTCGCGCCACGAGCGCCCAAACGTGACCCCGGTCGCGTCGCGAAAGAACCAGCGGTCGGCGAGCGCGGGCTCCAGCGCTGCGATGTTGTCGGCGAGCCAGCGGGCGTTCCGGGCGCCGTGCTCGACGAACGTCTCGCCGCGCGGCTCGTAGCACCACCTGCCCGTGTCCTCGATGTAAAGGACGTCGTGACCCAACCGGTGCAGTCCCAGCGGGTACTGCAGGTAGTCCCAGAACACGCCGCCGAGTGGGTAGGTCGCGGCGAGTCCGGTGACGGCTATGCGCAATCCGGAGGTCATGTCAGGTCATGCGACGGCCGACGGGGGGGCGAGTTCCGCGATCCGCCCGCTGTCGATCTCGAGTCGCAGGTCGCAGCGCTCGAGGGTGCTGAGCCGGTGAGCGATCATCAGCGTGGTGCGACCGGCCATGAGTCGCTCCATCGCGCCCATGATCGCGGCTTCGGTGCGGACGTCCACCGAGCTCGTCGGCTCGTCGAGGATCAGGATCGGGGCGTCCTTGAGGAATGCGCGTGCGAGCGAGATGCGCTGGCGCTCCCCTCCTGAGAGGCGCATCCCGCGCTCGCCCACCTCGGTCGCGTAGCCGTCTGGGAGTGCCGCGATGAAGTCGTGCGCGTCAGCGGCCTTCGCCGCCGCCACGACCTCTTCCTCGCGCGCGTCCGGTCGGGCGTACGCGATGTTCTCGCCGATCGAGCTCGAGAACAGCACCGGCTCCTGCAGCACGAGCGCAAACTGGTTGCGCAGGTCCGCCAGCCGGTAGTCGCGCAGGTCGATTCCGTCGAGCAGGATCCGGCCCTCGCAGGGATCGTGGAACCGTGTGAGTAGACCTATCAACGTGGTCTTCCCCGCACCCGTGCGCCCCGAGATCCCCAGGCGCGTGCCGGGCTCGAGCGCGAACGACACGTCGCGGATCACCGGACGCTCGGTCTCGTAGGCGAACGACACGCCCTGGAACTCGACGGACCCCGCGGCGTTGATCAGCGGCAGGGCGTTCGGCCGCTCGCGCACGTCGGGCACCTCGTCGAGGAGCGTGAACGCCCGCTCCGCGCTCGCTATCGAACCCTGCAGGTCGGCGGCCTTCTTGCTCATCGTCTGCAGCGGGTCGTAGAGCTGCGCGAGATAGGCCATCACGATCAGCAGCTCGCCGAGCGTGAGGCGGCCCGCCTGGACGCCGCGGACCCCGATGAGCATCACCATCGCGGTGCCGACGGCGATCGTCGCGCCCACAAGGAGCGCGAACGTCCCCTCCGCGACGGTCGTGCGGATCCGCGCCCGCATGCTCTCCGTCGAGCGGTGAGAGAAGCGGGCCTCCTCGCGGCGCTCCTGCCCGAAGGCCTTGACGATGCGAAGCGCCCCGATCACCTCCTGAACGACGGACATCGCCGAGCTCTCGAGTCGCTTTGCCTCCATCCACTGGTTGCGCAGCCGGCGGCGGTAGAGGCGCAGGCAGAGCAGCAGGATCGGCACGACGCCGAGTGCCACCAGCGCGAGGCGCCAGTCGATAAGCGCAGTGATCACGACCATGCCGACAAGCGTGAAGACCGCCGTCAGCAGCTCGGGTACCGCCTCGGCGACGACGTACTGGATTGCGGGGGCGTCGTACTGGATCCGGTAGGTCGAGTCCGACGCCCCCCGGGCGTCGTGGTAGTACAGCGACAGCCGCTGAACGTGACGGAACAGCCGCGTCCTGAACTCGAGCACCAGCCTTTCGCCCGTGTAGGCACTCAACACCGAGGTGACGAGGTACTGCAGCTGCATCAGGACGCCCACCGCGACGAACAGGACCGAGGCAAGGACGAGCACACCCGTAGTCGAGTCGGCGAGGCCGCCCGGCACGAGCGCGCTCAAGAAGCTCGGTAGCGGATCGGAGCCAACCGCGCTGTCGACCGCGATCTTCAGCGGCACGGGGACGAGTAGGGCGAGCGGCGTCGCGATCAGGCTGAAGAACACGATTGCCGCGACGTGCAGCCGGTATGGCCGCGCCTGCCGAAATAGCCGCACGTAGAGGACGGGCTCGCTGTAGGTGCCGCTCAGATTCGCTCCATTGAAACTTCGGGTACGGCGGCCAGAGGCGCCTGTTCCTCCGGCACCCGGTCTTCCGGGGCGCTCGCAGCTCGTGCGATCGCTGCGCGTACCGCGGCCGTGGCCCGGGCGCAGTCCACCGCCGCTCTGGCCGTAGCCATGAGCGCGACGAGCCCCCCGACACCCGCGACCGGCCAAGCGCCGGCCGCCGCTGCGCCTCCGGCCAGAGGGACGGAAAGGAGGATCACGACCAAGCTCGCGGCCCGGATCCGTGGCCGCCACCGAAAGCGGACGAGCTGGCGACCGGCTCCGTGCTCCTCCACTGCCGCGACCAGCCGCCCGGCGCCGAGCATCCCACCCCGGAGGTGCAGGTCCCAGCGGTCGTAGTCGCCGCCTCTGTGGACTATCGCGCCCCGGTCTGTCAGTCCGCGCTCGACCGCGCCGATCCAGCCCTCGGCCGGAAGCCAGCGCTCGCTCCAAACGCTCCAGGAGCGGCGCACAGGGGCCGCGATGCCCCCGAGACCCCGCAGGCGCCAAGGGGTCAGCCCGCGCCCTAGCCGGCCCCGGAGCCGCATCACGGATTGGGTGAGGTGCAGGAACGCGGTCAGGGCGAGCGGCAGCGCTCCGGCCACCCGAGCGCACGCACGTGCACTGGCCAGCGCTTGCGCGATCGGGAGCGCGAGCGCGAAGGCGAGCAACGGGAGCATGAGGAGCAGCGGTGCCCACAGCAACCCGAGGCCGCAGAGCACGGCCAGCACCCCAACGAGTAGGTACCACTCCGGCATCAGCGTGAGCGCGGCGATCGCCGGCGGCTGCTCCTCGTACAGGCGCTGAAACGAACCGCTTCCCCAGACCCCCTGGTAAATGCGGTGACGTCGTGGCCAAAGCGCCCGCGGGCCGGCATCTCCGTAGAGCCGTCCCCTCCACTCGAGGTGGCCGGCACCGTTGTACTTCTCCGGCCACTTACGCTCCAGGACCGCCTCGGCGCGACCGTAGCCGCGCTGCTGCCTCCAATACGCGCGGATGGAGTTGCGCGCGTGGTGCCAGACCACGGCCGCGGAGCTGAAGCCGAGCGTCCAGCCTCGCTGCTGCAGGCGCCAGCAGACGTCCACATCGTCGCCGGCGGCGCGGAACCGGGGGTCGAACCCACCGATTGCCGCGAGCGCGTGCTTTCGGAACGCCATGTTGCATCCGGGTATGTGCTCTGCCTCCTCGTCGGACAAGAGCACATGGATCGGCCGGCCCGGCGACGCGGCTACGCAGTCCGCGATCGTGCCGTCGCCCGGCGGCGGGATGTTCGGGCCGCCGATGCCGGCGTGTGAGCTGCCGGCGAACCCGGCCGCCAGATACCGCAGCCAGTGAGGGTCCGGGTAAGCGTCATCGTCGATGTACGCCACGATCTCCCCCGTCGCGGCCTCGAGGCCCGTGTTGCGGGCGCTTCCAAGCCCACGATTGGGAGTCCTGATGAGGCGAAACCCGTAGTCCCCGGCGATGGCGATCGCACCGTCGGTCGAGCCGTCGTCGACGACGATCACCTCGTAATCGGGATAGTCGAGCCGGCTCAGGCCTTCGAAGCAGTCGCGGAGCGTGCTGCCGCCGTTGTGGCTGCAGACGATCACGGACATCCGCGGCCAGCGCCGCATACCGCCGAACGGCGCCGAGGCGAAGGTTTCGCGCACCGCATGGAGAGCGCACTTCGCGCGACGGGCGCGGTCGGTGACCCCGAAGTCCCAGTCCTCGATCTCGTGGCCGCCGCGGTGCCACTCGTCGGTCCATGCGAACACGAAGGCACCGGCGCAGCCCGCTGCAAACGCGGCGTCGAGCTGCCATTCCAACGAGTGCGCCTGGCCACTCTCACCGTGCGTGCGGCTGTCCAGGCCGATCTCGCCCATCACGAGCGGCCTGTCCCCGGCGACGTTCTGCAGGCGGGCGAGATAGGCCTCGAGGCGGTCTCGCGCCTCGAGATAGACGTTGAAGCACAGGAAGTCCAGGAACGGAAGCTGCAGGTACTCGGTCGTCGGGTAGTTCACGTACGTGACGAGGCCCCCGGCATCCTCGTCCTTTGCCGCCTCATACAGCCGCCGTATGAACCGCTCCACACGGCGCGCGCCGTGCCAGCGCACGATCGGCGCCGGTATCTCGTTGCCGATCGCGTAACAGAGGACCGCTGGGTGACCCGCGCAGGCACGAACTCCCTCCCGGACACGCCGCTCGATCGCTCCCGCGCGGGCGCGCTCCTCGAGGAATGCGACGTGCTGCTCCCATGGGAGCCCGACCATCACACGCAGTCCACGGCGCAGCGCGACGTCCAGCAGCCACCGCGGGGGAACCGTGTACGTCCGCACCGCATTGATCCCGTTGGCGGCCATCTGCTGGAAGTCCGCGTCCACGACCGACGGAACCGGATACCCCGTCCCGCCTGGGCCCGGCTCAAACGTACCGTAGGTAACGCCGCGCACGTATAGCTTCGCGTCGCCGTCGTACAGGAACTTGCCCCAAACGCTCGGCCGCCGGAACTTCTCGACGTTGGCGCTGATCTCGTTCAACAGTCTTCTGGACTCCATTGCGCTCCTAGTGCCCTCACCCTAAGAACGCCGCGACCGCGCCGAGGTTCGATGAAACGAAAAGGGAGTCGGGCGTGGTCGCGGCGGGGTGGGCTCTACGCTCAGATCATGCGTGAGCGGGCACGTCCGCCGCCGCGTTGTCGTGGCCGCTGCGCTCGCGGCGGTGGGAACCGCGATGCTTGGCGTTGCGGGGTGCGGTTGCTGCTCCGCCACGGCGAAGGAGGTGTTCGCCCGATCAGCTCGTGCAGTCGAGCGTCGTCCGTTGCGCTAGCGCCTGCCGCATCCGGGGGGGCGACTCCTGCGAACGCGGTCGCGGGGTGTTTGTTCGATCAGCCCGGTTGCCGTCGCGCCAGGAGCTGTTGGCAGGACACGTCGCCCCCCCAGCGTTCGTACTGGGCGGGGGTCCAGCCACGCAGCACGCCTAGCTGGATCCAGGTGTTGGGGTGGTTCAGTGCCCAGATGATGTCGGCGGCGCGGGTGACGGTGAGGCCGCGCCTGAGTGCCCCCGGGCCGAGGCTCTCGACTACCGCCAGCTGGTTTTCGTGGTACTCGGTTTGGATCCGCTCCCAGAGGGCGGCGATCTCGGCCTCGAGCGGGGCGGCGTCGCGGACTACCTGCAGCAGCTCGGTCGAGCGCTCCTTGAAGCGCCTCGAGTTGCGGGCGTTGAGCCGCAGCGTCCGCTCGGGATCCGTTTCCTCCAGCACCTCCTGAAACCACTGCTGCGCAGCGACCGGCGCGTCGTCGCGCTCGCCGCGCAGGGCGCGGTTCCAGACCGCGCGTAGCACCCCCGCCTTCGTCTCGAAGCCGAGGTAGACGGTCCGCGGCGTCACCCTGGCCTCCCTGGCGATCGCCGCGACCGAAGTCGCCGCATAGCCGTCGTGCTCGAACAGGCGCTGTGCGGCGGCGAGGATCGCGCGGCGCGTCGCCTCCGCCTGCTCGCGGCGGCGGGGGGAGTGGTAGGTCCGGGTGGCGGCGCCGCTTGACACGGTCAGTACAGTAACACTATATTCATTTATGTTATGCTATAGCGAACTGCTACGGCACTACCGAAAGGAGCTCCGATGGCGCTCATGGTGACGCGAGTCAAGGTCGCCAACTTCGACGAGTGGAAGGCGATGTTCGACACCGACCCAGTCCGGGCGCGGGAGCAGGCGACCGGGTACCGGATCCTGCGCGGTGTCGAGGACCCCAACGAGGTCTATGTGCAGGTCGAATTCCCTTCGGATGACGCTGCCCGCGAAGCTCGCGGTCGGCTGCTCGATTCGGGCGTGCTCGATCGCCAGCTCGAGCACCACGGCCCGAGCCTGGTCGAGGAGGCGGATGTCGTCCGGCTTTGAGCCCGGCCGCTCCCGGCGGCGACGACAGCGGGCCCGAGCTCCTGGTCTAGCACGCAGTCGCTATGCGCGGCACGGCTTTTCAGTCGCTCCAGACTCCGTGGGCTGTCCTTTGGGAGCTGTCACACCGGAGAGCGCGGCTTGGGCGTGCGGCCGGTCATAGCCATCGGGGGCCGGATCCACTGTCTTAAGGGCGAGCGGCTACCTCATCCGGGCATTCTCGATGGCGTCGGTCGTCAACACCCTCCCGAGGCGACTCAGCGTAGCCGAGCCGGCGCTGGATGACGATTACCTAGAGCTCCTGACCACCGCGCAGTGTCGCGCCCTCGCGGCTCGCGCTTGGCGACCGAACGCCAGGGTTGAAAGGTCCACCGTCGCGCCGGCCGGCCGGCGACCGTGCTCCTGACCGCACGTCTTTGAGCGCGCAAGGTTGCCGTGTTTGTCTGGTCGCAGAAGCTCCTTAGGGGGGCCGCGCGGAGCCTCGGTGGCACGGTTCGGCTAGCTTGACGCGGCCGTCGCCAATCGAGCCGATGGAGGAGACGTGGCTACTTACATAGTGCTGGTGAACTGGACCGACCAGGGGATCGCCGGATTCAAGGGCACAACCGAGCGTGTCGATCACGAGGCGGAGATCCGGAAGCGCGCGGGTGTCGAGTTGAAGGAGATCTATTGGACCCAGGGTCCGTACGACCTGATCGCAATCATCGAGGGGCCCGACGACGAGAGCGTCGCGGCCGCGATGCTCGGGGTCGCGGCGCACGGGAACTCCCGCACGACAACGCTGCGGGCCTTCGATCGCGACGAGTACGAGCGAATCTTGGCGAAGCTCGCTTAGCACATTAAGTGGCGGCCCTTTAGGGAAACACGGGCGTTGCGATCCGATTCGCGAGCTTCTCGGCGCGGTTTCCGTCCGTGTTCGTGAGCACGACGACCAGGCGGCGGGCGCGGTCTGCCTCGCCGACCACGGAGTTGAAGCCGTAGTCGTTGGCGCCGCCGTAGCCAACGACGAAGCCATTCCCGCGGGGCAGCCGCTCCGGCTGGGCGAGGATCTCGTAGAAGGTGCGCACCGTCCTCGGTCCCAGGACGGCGCCGCCCCCAAGCCGCCGTGTCCAGTTGGCCAGGTCGCGCGCCGAGGCGACCGCGCCGCCGGCCCCTTTGAGCGACCACGAGACGTGCGACCAGGCGTCCGGCGCGTTCCGCGGGCCGTGCCGCTGGCCGCCATAGCCGAGGGCCACGCGCGAGCGCGGCCAATGGTCGCCGTAGAAGCCGGCCGAGTTCATTCCTCCCCGCCGCTGGATCCGCTCGTACACGAAGGTCTCGAATGGTTTGCCCGCGGCGTCCTCGATGACGGCAGCCGCGACGGTGTAGCCGGCGTCCGAGTAGCCGTAGTCCGTGCCCGGTTGGAAGCGCAGCGGCCGGCCGAGGATGCGGCTCAGCGCCTGGTCGCGCGATAGCTCGAGGAAGTCGCCTCCGGGAGCGTCGACCACATACTCGGGCAGGCCGGCGCGGTGCTCGAGCAGCTGCCTGAGCGTGATCGGCGCCTTGTCGGCGGGGACGCCCGGAAGCAGCTCGCCGAGGCGGTCGGACAGCTCGAGCCTGCCGTCCTCGACCAGGGCCAGCGCCGCCGCCAGGGTCAGGTTCTTTGTGATCGAGCCGATGTCGAAGACGGTCCGCGGCGTGACCCGGATCCGCCTCGCCCGGTCGGCCAGGCCCACGCCCTTGGAGAAGATCGGTCGCCCGCGCCGCTCGACGAGCACGGCGCCCGAGAAGCCACGACGCCGCTCAGACTCTACGATCGCGCCGATCCGAGCCTTGAGCCGCTCCTCGCTGTCGAGCCTGAAGTCGCGGCCCGTCGGCCGCGAATAGGCGTCGCCCGGCAGAGAGCCGGCACCGAGCAGCGCGACCATCGCGACCGCCGCCATGCCCAGCCTCACGTGATCCTCCGAGCGTCGAGTAGCAGGCCGCGAGCGATGGTACGAAGGCGCCTAAGGACGCCGTAAAGGTCTCCATGCGGGCGCCCGCCCTAGGCGGGGATCGCAGCGAGCGGTAAGGTGGGGGCCTGGTGGGAACCACCACGGCCTCGTTCATTTCGGAGCTCTGGAACGACCAGCTCGTCGAGCACGGCCGTCAGTATCACTTCCTCGTCTTGGTTGGGTTCGTCGGCTCGTTCGGCTTCATCCGGTTGTCCACGCGCCTGATGCGCAGCCCCCGGGTGCCGTGGTGGCCGGGAAGCGTCGTCAGCGAGGGCGGCCTGCATGTGCATCACCACGTGTTTGGAATCGCCACGATGCTCGTGGCGGGGGTGGTGAGCTTCGCCCTCTCCGACGTTGGTTTCTGGTACGAGGTGTCCGCGTTGGCGTTCGGGATCGGCATAGGGCTGACCATCGACGAGTTCGCGCTCTGGCTTCATCTCGACGACGTCTATTGGGCCCAGGAGGGCCGCAGCTCGATCGACGCGACGCTAATCGTGGCGGCCGCCATGGGGCTGATCCTGCTGGGGGCCGCTCCCTACGAAGTTTCCGCCGACAGCGTCCTCGCGGTGGTCCTCGCCGTGCTGCTGTTCGCGGCCTGGGGCGTACTGGTCCTGGTCTGCTTCGCCAAAGGGCGTGTCTTCCATGGGCTGGCCGGGGTGGTCATAGTTTTTTTCGCGATCTACGGCGCCGTGCGGCTGGCCAAGCCGCGGTCGCTCTGGGCACGCCGCTCCTACGGGGCGCGCCGGCCGGATAAGCAGGCCAAGGCCGAGCGCCGCTTCCGCCCCGACCGCCGGTCCGAGCAGCTGAAGAAGTGGGTGCGCGACGCTGTCGGCGGTACTCCGACCGACGAGTACGAAGCCAAAGTCCTGGCCGGGCGACCGCCTTCGGAGTGAGATCACGCCCAGGCCCGGGGCTGCGATGCCTTGGCGACGCGACTCCGTCGATCGCGGTGGTCTGTGTCGCCGCGACTAACCAGGCTTGCTTCCGCGGGACGCGCGGCTGTCCGGGCGACGGCACTTTCGCCGAGGACCACTAGTGTCGTAGGTTCGATGTCTGAGCCCCGCCGGCAAGGCTCGGCGGCCGCGGGCAGGGTCTGGCTTCTCGCCGACGACCCGCGCAACCCCGAGCTCGTCTTCGATTTTCCCTTCAACGAGGAGCTGAACGAGGCTGTCAAGCGGCTGCCTCGTCGCTGGTTCGACTGGCGCCGCAAGAACTGGCGCGTGCCCGCCGACCCGCGCCTTGGGCGGGCAGTCGAGGAGGTGCTGGGGCGCTTTCCCGAGCTGGCGCCCGCGCCTGAGGTGCTCGCGTGGCTCACCGACTCCGGGCGCTGGAAAGCGCTCGTGACCGTCGTCTCCCGTGCCGGCCGCGGCGCGTTTGTTCTCCGAACGATCTCGGGTGACCCGCCGGCCGAGCTCGCCTCGGCCGAGCAGGCCGGGCAGGGACGGCTGCTGCTCCCCTTCGACGTCGACAACGCCGAGCTGCTCAGGGAGCTCGAAGGCGTGCAGCTGGACGACCTCGCCCGGCACTGCGCCCGCGGGCTCCGCGCAGGGCGCGAGCCGGCCCCGGCGGAGCTCACGCTCGAGATCGGCGAGGACGGCGAGCCCGCGGTCGTGCTCCAGACGTGGTGGGACCCCGCGCCGATGCGCGATTACCAGCGCCTGCCCGAGGCTCATCCCGTGCCGCTCCACGGCCGCTACTTCAAGCGCGACGGCGGCTGGGCCATGGCCGTGCCCGGGGACCCGGCGCTCGCGCCCGCGTTCGCCGAGTTCCTCCGCAAGCACCCGGGTGTCGAGCTCGAGGACCGCGCCCGCGACCTGATCGACGAGCTGCAGGAGGAGCACGACCGGGCCGCCGAGACGGTGGCGCTCTCCTACGCCGAGGACGCCGAGCTCGACGGTCTCGTGCTGGGCGGCGAGCTGCATCCCTTCCAGCGCGCCGGCGTTCGTTACGCGCTCTCGCGGCGGCGCACCTTCATCGCCGACGAGCAGGGGCTCGGCAAGACCGTGCAGGCGCTGGCCACGCTCGAGTCGGACGGGGCGTTCCCGGCCGTGGTGGTCTGCCCGGCGAGCATGAAGCTCACCTGGGAGCGAGAGAGCCGCCACTGGCTCCCCGACCGAAGCGTCACGGTCCTGGACGGGCGGGCCGAGACCGGCTGGACGGAGGAGGCGGGCGAGGCGGAGATCGTGGTCCTCAATTACGACATCCTCGAGGCCCACCTGGAGCGGCTGGTGGCGCGGCACCCGCGCGCGGTCGTGTTCGACGAGTCGCACTACGTGAAGAACCCCGGCGCGGCTCGGACCAAGGCCGCGCTCGAGCTCGCCGGGCGCATGCCTGACGAGACGCTGCGACTCGCCCTCACCGGCACACCCGTCCTCAACCGTGCCGAGGAGCTCGTGTCCCAGCTGCGGGTGCTGGGCCGCCTGCGCGACTTCGGCAGTGGCGCTCGCCTCACGCGCCGCTTCCGCGCGGCCGGAAGCGACGACCGCCTGCACTGGAACCTGCGCGCCCACTGCTACGTGCGCCGCACGAAGCAGCAGGTGCTGCCGCAACTGCCGGCCAAGCGCCACGACACGGTGCCGGTGCTGCTGTCAAACGAGCAGGAGTACCGGCTCGCCGAGCAGGACGTGATCTCCTGGCTCCACTCCCTGCCGCTCGACCTGCGGACGATCGACGCCAAGGTCGCCGCCGCGCTGCGCGCCGAGCAGCTAGTGCGGCTCAACAACCTGCGTCAGCTCGCCGTGACCGGCAAGCTCCCGACCGCGCTCGCCTGGATCGACGACTTCATGGCCTCGGGCGAGCCGCTGGTGGTGTTCGCAGAGCACATCGCGATCCAGCGGGCGGTGCTCGACCGCTTCCCGGGCGCCCTGCACATCCTCGGGTCCGACTCGGCGCATGCGCGCCAGCAGGCCGTGGACTCGTTCCAGGCCGAGGACGGGCCTCAGCTGATCGTGTGCGCTCTGAAGGCTGCGTCGCAGGGGATCACGCTCACGCGCGCCTCCAACGTGGCGTTCCTCGAGCTCGACTGGACGCCGGCGCGGCACGACCAGGCCGAGGACCGGCTACACCGCATCGGTCAGGAGAGCGCCGTGAGCGCGTGGTACCTGCTGGCGCCGGACACGATCGACGAGACCATGGCGGAGCTGCTCCAGCGCAAGCGGGGCCTGATCGACGCCGTCACCGACGGGCAGGTCCGCGACGAGGAGCGGCTCGTGGACGCCGTCGCGCGCGAGCTGCGCGGCAGGCCCTACCGGCACCTGCGCGTGGTCGCCTGAGCGCCAGCGGTGAGCGTCACGTCGATGACGAGACGAGCCGCCGGCGGCCTCTGTTGGAAGGGCGAGATCGACGCCCGCCAGTTGCCACGATCTCCGGTCTCAAGGGAGCCAAACGCGCTCGTGAAGGTGTGCGCCGTGGCCGGGTCGGTCTTCGGGGGCCGGGGGCTTCCCGGGGTTCGAGCTTCTGGTAGCGTCGGCGCCGTGGGTGGCGGCTCTGGTGGTCGGCCGGTTTGGATTCGGGTTGGCGCGGCCGCGGGCCGTTGCGGTTTGAGCTAGGAGGCTGGCATGCTCGCGGTTGCTTTCCCGCGCGGGACACGGGGGTTCGTTGGGGCCCTGGCGGTAATGGTCTGTGTGGGGGCGGCCGTCCCCGCGCTATTGCGCAATGCGGGAGCGAGTCCCGACAGGGACAGGCTCGCGGCCCGGATGCTGAGGCTTGACCCCGCCGCCCGGGTTGGCGGTAACACGCAGGTGGCCACACTCGCGGGAAGCGGGCTTGTGGGGGTGCCCGGTCGTGTCAACTTCATCCTCGGGTTGGGGCACCGCCAGCGGATCATCGGCGGCGACGGCCACGATCAGCTCGGCGCCCGCGGCCATGGCGCCCGCATCCGCGGCGCGCGTGGTCCCGACTTGATCCATGGCGGACGCGGCGACCAGCGGCTTCACGGCGGCCACGGCCACGACATGGTCCACGGAAGCCACGGCCACGACATGGTCCAGGGCGGCCACGGCCACGACGTGGTCCACGGCGGCCACGGCCACGACGTGGTCCACGGCGGCCACGGCCACGACATGGTCCACGGCGGCCACGGCCACGACAGGCTCCGCGCCGGCCACGGCCACGACGTGATCCGCGGCGGCCATGGCCACGACCGCATCCACGGCGGCCGCGGCCACGACCGCATCCACGGCGGCGCGGGCCGCGATCGGCTCGAGGGCGGTCACGGCCGCGATCGGCTCATCGACAGAGAGGGCGCCACGGTCGCGGTTGCCGGGCCGGGAGACCGCGTCGACGTCGCCGACGGCGACAGCGACCGCGTGCTGTGCGCGGCCGGCTCGACCAACCGCATCGTTGTCGACCGCGACGACCGGCTCCACCCCAACTGTCGCGGCCCGGCCTCGAGCGTAAGCTACCGCCGGCCCTCGAACGGGGCGCAGGCGGCCGACGCCCCGGCGGCCCACGCCGCCGAGCAACCACCCGTCAGCGGCGCGGGCACCTACGACAGCCCCTACACGGCGGAGTGCATCGACCCGCAAAACGTCACCTGCACCGTGGCCTCCCACGCATCCCGCAGCCTCACCGGGCTGTGGGCAAACGAGTACGTGCCCGCCTACCAATGCCCCGCGTCTCACCCCTATCTAGAAGACCAAAACTACGCGCCCGCGGGCACCGCGCTGCCGCAGGGCGTCGCGGTCGCGGGGCTGGGGCCGATCGGCGTGTCCATCACCGGGACAAAGACCAGGGAGGGGCCCCCGGAGCAGGACGGCTACATCTACGAGCACACGATCGCGACTAGCACCGGCTTTCCCAACTCGAGCGCGACGAATTGGGAAACCGACACAAACTCGTACCAGGTGTACCTCCACTGCACCAGCAACCGCTTCCTGGCCGACAGGCGGCCACTCAGGCCAAATCCCGGGCCCTCAGGTTGAGCCCACCCCAGTGACCTGAGCGGCCGCGAAACACCTACAGTTCGCCGAACCCGGTCGCCCAGCTGCTGATCGGCGAGGGGACGTCGAAGATCCAGCGCCTGGTCATCGGCCTGGTCGGCTTAGCGGCGCCCTTGTGGCGGATGCTCGTCTTCACCACGGTTGCGGGGGCGTTGGCCGGCATGACGCGGACCGAGACGCTCGCCGTCGCGCGGCGCTTCGCGCGTACGGCGGCGCGCAACCTGCGCAGGGCGCGAGAGTTGAGCTTGAGCTTCAGCGTCGTCGCGCGGCCGGCCACGGCCCGGCCCGTGGCGGCGCGCAGCCTCAGCCGGGGGGCCGCGCGACCGAGGGCGATCGAGCCGGTGGCCGAGAGGGCGGCGGCGCGGTCGACGGTGACCTTCACAACCACTGCGCGGGCGCGCAGGAAGTTCTGCGGGCGCGCAGCGGTGAGGCGCACTCTTGCAGCCGTGGGCGGCGGGGACGCTGCCGGAGTCGTGGCGCCCACGCCGGTGCCGGTCAGCGAGACATTCGTCGACGCGCCGCCGAGGTCGGGAACCGTCAGCGTCGCCGACTTGGACCCCGCGCTGGTGGGCGCGAAGCGCACGCTCATCGAGCAGCTCCCGCCGCCGGCAGCCGGCGCGCCGCCAGAGCAGCCGTCGGCGACGATCGCGAACTGGCCGGCATCGGGGCCGGAGATCGCAACGCGGCCGAGGTCGGCGCCACCGCCGCCGTTGTTGGTCACGGACACCGACGTTGGGTTGCTCTGCTGCCCGACGGTCACCGATCCGAACGACGCGCTCGACGGCGAGGCCGCCAGGGAGGGCCGCTGGGTGCGGTCGAACGAGAGCCGCCCGCGTGAGGCGTCGTAGAAGACGTTTCCGACGGCCTCGATGCGGATCCGCCCCGTGGTGGTCTGGACGCCCGCCGGCAGGCGCACCGACTCGCTGCCGTCGTTCGGCGTCGAGGCCGCGAGCACCGTCGGGAAGCTCGCGCCGTCGTCGGTCGACAGCAGAATCCGGACGCTCGACGTGCTGATCGGAAAAGCGTCGGTGCCGGCCACGCTCCAGGTGACGGGTAGCCTGGCCGCGGTGCCGTTGTTG
>Ga0081538_10001472_pt1 | contig 24187 bp, 30 predicted proteins | sample TabmetS5T2R1_FD_71022 | JGI IMG/M metagenome (GOLD analysis project Ga0081538, IMG submission 71022) | Tabebuia heterophylla rhizosphere microbial communities from the University of Puerto Rico - S5T2R1 | ecosystem: Host-associated > Plants > Roots > Rhizosphere ... | reverse complement strand
ACGGCGACCTCGAACTGACCCAGCAGCGTGTTCTCGCGCGAGGCGAAGCGCAGGTCGCAGGCCAGCACGAACTCGCTCCCGGCGCCGCGGGCGCGGCCCCTGATCGAGGCGATGCTGACCACCGGGGCACGGGACAGACGGACCAGGACATCGACCCAGGCCGGCAGTCCGGTCGGACCGGCTCCCAGTGCCGCGGTCTTGCCCGGGTCGTTCTCGACGTCGTAGTGGGCCAGGTAGAAATCGGGCTTGGCGCTATCGAAGACCACGACGTTGAGGTCAGGGTCCTGCTCGATCAGCCCGACGAGCTCGGCGAGCTCCGCGACCGTCGTCGCCGTGATCGTGTTGATCGGAGCGTGGTCGAAGGTCACCCGGCAGTAGCTGGGGCCGCGGCGGTCGACGCTGAAGTGCGTCCAGGACCGGGACCAGGAGTCGGAGCCCCGCCCGTTGTCTGAAGCGGTGACGTCGATGCCGCTCATGGCGCGTCCGACGCGACGACGTCCTTGACCTCCGCCATGTAGCGATCGGCGGCGGCGGAGGCCCCGTCCGGGGTGCTCCCGCCCTGGCGAGCGTCCATGTACGCCGCGTACCAGTCCCACCAGTCGTGCGGCGGCGCCGCCTTCTCGAAGCGGTCGTGACGCTCGGCCGTCTCGCGCAACAGATCTGCCAGCGAAGCGACGTCCATGTCGTCCTCCCACTTCCGCCCGGGGAGCCGCTCCCTGACCTCCTGGAGCAGCCAGCCATTGCCGTCCGGGTCGCTGAACGAGGCGTATGTCAGGTAGGAGCGACGCTCCGGGTCCGGCCCTGGAAGGAGATTTGCCCCGTCGCGGTGGAACGGCTCGCTGACCTCGACCCCGCGGCTGATGAGGTCGTCGCGAGCAGCGTCGATGTCGCTGACGACCAGCTCAAGCCGCTGGGCGGAGCCAGGCTCGGCGGTGGTCAGACCCTTCCCGAACGAGACCGAGCACCCGGAGTGGGGCGGCGTCAGCTGGACGCCCCGGACGTCGTCGCCGAAGACCAGGTCGGCGTCCAGGCGCCATCCGAGGCCCTGGTAGAAGCTCTTTGCCCGATCGACGTCGGAGACGGGCAACGTCACGACCTCGAGCCTCATGTCGATGGTCCCCACCTCCGGGACCTCCGTCGAGGTACCGGTGCTCGCGCCAGTGCTCATGTTGTCCTCCATCGGTTGGGCGCGCTATGACAGGGCGACGCCGGGCTCGCCGACCCGGACAGGGCACGCCAACGACGGCCAGAGCGTCGATGCTGCGGAGCCTGGGCTGCGGCAGTCATTACGAGCCCGCCTTCCTGGTCGCCCCCTCGGCCGATCCTCGACCGAGGACGCTCCCCTTGGGTGGGGACGAACTTTCCCCCCAGCCGGGGACGAAAGTCAAGGCCTGCTCACGGCCCTCGTCGCGGAGCTCGTATCGAACTCGGGCGGCGAGTCTAGGTCGTCGGTTGTCAGGCGCTCGCCCCCGAGGGGGCGCCCTCGTACTCGTCGTGGCGGCGCAGCCAGAAGACCTGCTCGCCTTCCTCGTTGCGGCCGATCGGCGCGCGGTCCAGTAGGCCGTAGTAGCCCATCACCGGCTCGAGTCCGCGCGCCGTCGTCACGTAGGTTCGGTAGACGGTGCCGTCCGACAGGATGTAGGCGCTCAGGCCGGGCCCCTCCGCCACATAGGTCGCCACGTCTACTGCACACGCAACCGCGTTCTGCTCGACCACGGGAGGCAGACCGCCCTCGAGAAACGGCTTCAGCTCCTCCTCGGTGTGCAGGAAGCCAAGCTCGCGGTTGAACTCGCTGCCCACCGTCGAGGCCCAGTCGAGGCTCCAACCCATCCGCTCCCTGTATCCCTGCAGCTTCTCCAGCGGCGCCCGCGACACGAGCATCAGCTTCACGTCCCGCGCCCCCAGGTGGATCGCGTTCGGGTTTAAGTTGTCCGCGATCGACGAGCAGACCGGGCAGCCGGCCGCGTATTTCGGGCCGAACATGAAGTGGTAGATGAGCAGCTGCGAGTGACCGTCGAAGAGCTCGGGAAGGGACTTGGTCCCGCCGGCGGTCTGGAAGCTGTATTCCGTCTCGACCGGCACCCAGGGGAGCTCCCGGCGCTTCCGCGCCAGCTCGTCGTTGCGGCGGGTGAGCTCCTTCTCCTCCGCGAGCAGCTCGTCGCGGGCGGCCTGCCACTCCTCTTGTGTCCCGACCTTGTGCTGCGTCATTGGCTTACCTCCTATCTCGGCGTGCGGCTCTTATCATCTCGCCCTTGGTCGCAACCACGATGAGGTTGTTCATCCTCGCGGCGCTCTTCGCCACGATCGTGGGCGGCTCGAGCCCCGCCCGGGAAAGCTTCCCCGGAAGGAACGGGGTGCTGGCGTTCGACGCCGTCGACCGCGACACGCGCACGGTCCAGATCTTCAAGGTTTCAGCCGGCGGGACCGGGCTCGAGCAGCTGACAACGACCACGGGGGCGGTCTGGAACGAGGACCCGTCCTTCTCTGCGAACGGACGGACGATCTACTTCGACAGCTTGGACCGGTCGACCACTCGTCCGAGCCACGTCTATCGGATGAAGGCGGACGGAACGGGCCGGCGGCTCGCGGACCGAGCCTCGGCTCCCACTCACGTCTGGCCGTCGGTCAACAGGAGCGGCTCGGCGCTGGCGGTGGTGCAGTACGGCAAGAGCGGTCAGTCCGTGATCGCCACGATGAGGACGAACGGCGCCAATCGGAAGGTGGTCGCCAATGCCGGGCGCCTGCAGAGCAACGGGAGTCCCGAGTATGCCCCGACCGGCGCGCGGATCGCGTTCTACCGGGTGACCTACAACAGGAGCGGACAGGGCATCGCGAAATCCGATCTCTTCGTCCGGAACGGCACGCGGAACAGGAACATCACCGCGCACCGCTCGGCGAAGTTCTTCGGCCCTTCCTGGGCGCCGAACGGCCGGAAGCTCCTCGCCCTTCGCGGTCAGCGCACGATCGTCTCGATGCGGCCGAACGGCACGGGCGTGCGCGTGCTGACCCGCGTGTCGGGCGCACAAACGGGCATCGCGGATGCCGTGTACTCGCCCGACGGCAGGAGGATCGCTTACCTCCAGTGCACCGGCGACTGCGGCGACCCCGACCTCCGGGGCCAGGGGTCGATCTGGGTGATGAACGCGGGCGGCTCGGGGAAGCGGCGGGTGTTCGCTGGCGGGAACGCGGTTCAGCCAGCCAGCCGCCTTTCCTGGGCGGTTCGGGCGCAGCGCTGAACCGCGACCACGCCGGCGGGACGAACGCTCAGCCGCGCCTTCGTCGCTCCTTCTCGTCCCGCGCCAGTTCCCGCTCCTCGGTCAGTCCCACCTCGAGGAAGATCAGTAGCACGACCGCGCCGAGCCCGAGGGTGATCAGCGCGACGGCGAGCACCTCGCCGGTCAACCCCTCCATGAGCGCGGCGCAGATCGAGCCAGCGACAACCAGCGCCGCGGCCGATCCAAATGCCAGGACGCGCGGGCGGGGCGCCACCGCCCCAAGGTACCGCTTCGACCGTGCGGCTAGCCGACCGCGGGGATCACCTCGCGACCGGTCAGCTCGACGGCTCCGAGGTCGTCGTGAAGCAGGTGCTGGAGCATCACGCGCTGCACGCCGGCGGCCTCGAGCTGCTTCAGCCGGGCGACTACCTGCTCGGGCGTGCCCGCGATCCAGTGCGGCGGGATCGGGTCGGCGCCGAGGCGGGCGGCGCGGGCGCGCAGCTCGGCCTCGTCCGCGCCGATCAGGAACCCGGTCATCAGGCTGAGCGGGAGCGGGCGGACGAGCTCGGCCCTGCGCCGGCATTCATCGACGTCTGCGAACGTCGTGTTGTACTCGTCGGCCCAGCGCTTGGCCAAGGCCACGCTCCGCGGCGCGGCGCTCCCGCCGACGATCAGGCGCGGCCGCCGGACCGGCTTGGGGAGCGGGTCGGCCCGCTCGAGGCGGTAGTGGCGGCCCTCGAAATCGAACGGCTCGGCGTCCCAGGAGCGGCGCACGATCTCGAGCTGCTCGGCGAGCCGGTCGAAGCGCACTCCGACGCTCTCGAACGGGAAGCCATGCGCCCGGTGCTCTCCCTCGTGCCAACCGGCCCCGAGCCCGAGCTCCACGCGACCGTTCGACACGTGGTCGGCGGTCACGACCTCGCGGGCGAGCACGGACGGGTGTCGGAACGTGGCGGGCGAGACGAGCGCGCCGAGGGTCAGCCGGGTCGTGAGCGTCGCGAGCGCGTTGATCGTGCTCCACGCGTCGAGCGAGCCGCGACCGGGATGGCCACCCAGCGACGCGTAGTGATCGGAGCGGAACAGCGCCTCGAAGCCGGCCTCCTCGGCCGTCGCGGCCAGCGCGCGCCACTGCTCCCAGGTGACGCCCTCCTGCCCCTCGATCATCAGACACACGCGCATGGCGCTCAGACGGGAACGAGCGCTTGGGACATGCGCGAAGTCTTTCCAGACGGAACGGCTTGCGTCAACGCGCCCGGGGGCGGGCGCTCAGGCGTACGCTCAGAGCCGTGCGCGTCATCGAGCTCCGCGATCCCGGTGCCGGGCTCGACGCCTTCGTGGTCATCGACCATGACCTATTCCCGGTGTCGGCGGGCGGAACGCGGATGCTGCCCGACGTCGATGTTCGGGAGGTCGCCCGCCTTGCGCGCGCGATGACGTGGAAGTTCGCCGCGTGTCGCGTGCGGTACGCCGGCGCCAAGGCCGGCGTCCGGTTCGCGGGCGGCGACCGCGCGTCCGGACCCTCGGACGCGCCCCAGACCCGTGCCGCGCTACAGGCGGCGCCGATCGCGCCGAAGCTCGGTGCGGAAACGCGTTACGACGGCGGCCCGGAGGAAGGCAGCCGCGGTGCATTCGCGCCGATCGCCCCGCCGGTCGACGACATCCGGTCTTCGCCACCCCCGTCGGCCGGCGAGCGCTACGACGGCGGCCCGGAGGAAGGCACGAGGGGCGCCGGCCGGTAGTCCCAGCTCGGATGCCTTGGAGCCGCGGCCGCCGCCAGGCGGTCGCGCCCTCGGCTTCCGGGCATCGGAGCCGCGATTGCCCGGCCGTGTCATCGTAACCGGGTGCGGTCCAGGGTCAGGGTCGTCGGGCGGCGGCTTGTGGTCGTCGCCGTCGTCGTCTTGCAACTCGTCCTCGTCGCCCGGGGGTACTGGTCGGACCACAAGGAGTTCGCGTTCCAGATGTTCCCGGAGTCGAGCACCTGGCGTGCCGACGTGGTCCGGGTGACCGACGACGGCCGCCGCGTCCCGGTCGAGGTTCCATGGTCGGGCTACCGGTGGGAGGAGCTGGTGCCGGATCGCGGGCTCAGGTACCCCGCGGTCCGCCACCACGCCGACGCCGGGCTCGACAACCAGCTCGCGTTTCTCGAGGCGGCGCTCGACTGGGTCGCCGACAACACGCCGCGTGACCGGGAGACGCGGTACCTCGAGGCCAGGGTGACCGCCTGGTACAACGCGGATCCGCCGCGCGTCGAGGTGCTCCGGAGCGGCGTCCGGTGAGCACGGCCGCCGCCCACGCGCCGCCCCGTGCGCGCGGTGTGGTCGCCCGGTTCGACGAGCTGCTCGGCCGGCCGGTAAGCATGCGGTCCCTCGCCCTGCTGAGGGTGTTGACCGGCCCGGTCGTGCTGCTGCACCTCAGCCCGTTCCTCGCCGACAGCTTGGACGGACGGACCTACGCCGACGCCTTCCACGACCCCTATGCCGCCTGGTATCCCGAGCTCCCGGACGGGGTGTACGTGGGGCTGCTCTGGCTGGCCGTGCCGGCCGCCGTGGCGATGTCGCTCGGCCTACTCGCCCGGCTGGCCACGGCCACGACGTTCGCGATCGTCGCCTACAACCTCTTCCTCTCGACCACGCACTTCCACAACAACCGGGCCTACCTCGTCATCGTGCTGGGGGTGCTGGCGGTGGCGCCGTGCGGACGCGAGCTGTCCGTCGACGCGTGGATCCGGCGTCGGCGCGGACGGCCGGCACTCGACCGCTCGGCGCCGGCTTGGCCGCTGTGGCTGCTCCGGTTCGAGTGCGCTGCGATCTACGGGGCGTCGGGTCTGAGCAAGCTCCTAGATCCCGACTGGTTCGGCGGCACCGTCACCTGGCAGCGCGTCGTACGCGCCCGCGACGAGTTGGGCGCGCTGCCGGACTGGGTGGTGTCGCTCCTCACCGACCGGAGCATCCACACCGGGGCGGCCAAGTTCATCGTGCTCACGGAGCTGTTCATCGCGGCCGGGCTGTGGTGGCGCCGCACCCGCTACGCGGCCGTTTGGGTGGCCGTCGTCTTTCACGTCTCCATCGATGCGTCGGCATCGGTGCAGGTCTTCTCGTTCCTCGCCATCGCCGTGCTGGTCATCTGGGCCGTGCCGTCCACGCGCGATCGGGTCCTCCGCATCGACCCGACCGCCGATGGCCACCGCCGGCTCGCCGGTGTGGTGCGCGCGCTGGATTGGCTCGCGCGCTTTCGCGTCGAGACGGCGTCGCCCGGCTCTCGGCTCGAGGTCGTGGACCGGGACGGCGCCACGCTCCGCGGCGCGCCGGCCGTCGCGTTCGCGCTGAGCCGCCTGCCGCTCACCGCCTGGTTCGCCCTGCCGGCGCTGCTTCTTACCGGCGTCCGTCGTGCGGGCTGACTCGCGGCCCGCCACACGCGTCTGGCGGGCCGGACTGGTCCTGGCGCTGCTCCTCGCCCTGTCGTTCGTGGTGGTCGCGCCGCCGGAGCGCTGCCCGTCCGTCTCCACGGAGGAGCTGCGGCGCTCGTCCCAGGCGGCCGTCGACTGGTTCGTCCGCAACCAGGAGACGGACGGGAGCTGGCTCTACGAGTACGACGCCGACGACGACTCGGCCTCGGCGGAGTACAACGAGGTGCGTCACGCAGGGGTGACGATGGGGCTGTACCAGGCCGCGGCGGCGGGATTGCCGGGAGCGCTGCGCTCGGCCGACCGGGGCACCGAATGGGCCCTCGACAGGCTTCTCAGGCGCGACGGCTGGGCGGCGCTCGAGGGGCTGGGGCGGGTGACGACGGGCGCGACGGCGCTCTTGGCCGCGGGGCTCGTCATCCGCCGCGACTCGACCGGTGACACGAGCTACGACGACGTTCTCCGCCGGCTCGGGCGCTTCCTCGTGGCTCAGACCGAGCGGTCGGGCGCCGTGCTCGCGGAATACGACGCCACCCGCGGCGCGCCGGTGCCCGACGAGTACTCGAAGTACTACACCGGCGAGGCCTACTGGGCCCTGGCCCTGCTTCACCGCACGTTCCCCGGCGATGGTTGGGGCGAGGCGGCGGATCGCATCGGGGCCTACCTGGCGACGTCGCGCGACGAGGTCGAGGATCACTGGCCGCCCGTTCCCGATCACTGGGCGGCCTACGGCCAGGCCGAGACCGTGGAGTTCCCCGACCGCGGCCGCCCGCCGCTGACCGACGACGAGCTGGACTACGCGCGCGAGCAGGCCGAGCTGTTCGGCGTCCAGGCCCGGTGGCTCGCCCAGTGGCACGGACCGTGGGGCGGCGTGGTGCGCGGCGGCTACGAGCCCCGCGGCGGCTGGTACGGAGTCGTGGACGAGGCCCTCACCGGATGGTGGCTGGTCGCGCAGGAGGACGCACGGCTGGCCGACCTGCGGGAGCCGATCGCCGATCGTGCCACCTGCATCGCCGGACTGGCGCTCGACGAGCAGTCCGGCGCCGAGGACGCCGCCGGCGCGGCGCGGCCGGGGCGAGTGGAGGGCGCGTGGTTCATCGACGGCGAGACGCGCATGGACGACCAGCAGCACGCATTGGCCGGGCTGCTGCGCACCATCCCGATCGTGGAGGTGGGCTCGGGTGGCTCCGGCGGCGATTCACCCTCGGGCTGGTTGTGGGCGCTCGCGCTGCTGCTGGCGCTCAACCCGGCCAGGGCCGCGTTCGGAATACCTCGCGAGGACCGCTCGCCGCGGACGGTCGTCGGGCTGGCCGCCCTCGGCGGCGCGATCGGCGGTGTTGGAGTGTGCGCCGCCGCGGCGCTCGGCGACCCGTTGCTCGAGGCGCTCGACGTCAGCGAGCCCTCGTTCCGCCTCGCCGCCGGAATCGTGGCCGTGCTGGCCGGCGCCGCCGACCTGTTCCGCCGGCCGCCCGCGCCGGAGCCGGCGCTGGCGGGCCGGCGCGCCGCGCTGGTCCCGGTCGCGATCCCGCTCGTGGCCCGACCCGCCCTGCTGGTGCTGGCGCTCGGAGCCGGCGCCGATAGCGGTGTGCTGGTGAGCGCCGGCGCTCTGGCCGCGGCCGTCGCGCTGCTGGTCGGGCTGGCGGCCCAGGCGCCGACGGAGGGCCCGGGCGGACGGGTGCTCCGGTGGGCCGGACGGCTGTTGGGTGCGGCGCTCGTCGCCTGCGGAGCTCTGCTGGCCGTCGATGGAGTGTTGGCCGTTTAAGGGGCGAGCGCCGGACGCCGCTCGCGCTTGCGGTACCACGCCTCGTAACCGAGAAGCACCGCGGTGGGCGGGATCGTTCCGGGCAGCGAGTCGACGACCAGGAACAGCTGGTTCCACGCCTCGGCCGCGACGAGCGTCAGGACTGCCGCGAGGGCTTGCGGGCGCCGCTCGGCGGCGAGGATGGCGCCGACGAGGCCGGCCACGAAGTAGTCGCCGTAGTCGGTCGACACGTCGCCGACGTCGGCGACCTGCAGCCGAGGCAGATCGGCGGCCGGCACGGCGGCGTTGAAGGCCGCGTTCTGCTCCCCCCAGAGGTCGCCGAATATGAAGACCGCATCGATTGCGGCCATGGCCACGACGCCCGCCTTGAGGAGTCGGAGCGGCGCTCCCCCAGCGAGCAGCCGGCCCGCCGTCACGACGGACCCCATGATCAGGAGCAGGCGGGCGACCCGACCGAGCGGATCGTCGGGCTCGATCAGGGCAGCGGCGAAGAGCGGAATGGCCGCGAGCGCCAGCCACGGACGTGCGCCGTGCGCCGCCCAGCCGAGCGCGAGCGCGCACCCGGGCGGCACGAGGACGAGAGCGATCCAGGTGAGGACGTCCGCGCTGGCCGCGGCCGCTGCGATCGCGACCACGCTGATCACGACCGAGAGCGGCGCCACGAGCGCCCAGCCCCGACCACCCAGCCGAAGCAGAATCGCCGGAATCCCCGCCCCCGGCAGAGCGACGCAGAGCGCCTGCGCGGCGTCGAGGACGAACGTATCCGGCTCGAAGTACACCTAGCCGTCGGCCCGGACCGCCCGAGGCCACGCGGCGGCCTCGACCGTGGCCACCACTTGGAAGGGGCGCCCTCCCCGTCGAGGCGCGACGATCACGGACGCGCCCTCGTCGACGGTGACCCCCGTGGCCGCGTCGATCGCGGCTTCGTGCGAGACGAGGACCGTGTTTGTCCGGGCCCGCGGCGGCGCCGCCAGCAGCCGGCGAAGGCCGGCGCGCTGGCGCCCGGTGGCGTCACCCGCGAAGAAGTCGGCCGACAGGAGGGCGCGCGACGGTCGCACCCGGCCGAACGCGAGGCGCGCCGTGTCGCGGGTCCGGCAGAACGGGCTTGCGAGCACGCGGCCGACCGGGATGCCGAGCTCCCGGAATGCGCGGCCGATGGCTCGCGCCTGGCGCCGCCCCTTCGCGTTCAGGTTGCGCTGACGCGAGCAGTCGCGCAGGTCGCCCGTCATGTCGGTCGCGGTCGGGTCGGTGGCGGCATGGCGGAGCGCCACCACGTAGCCGCCGCGACGCAGGCGTTCCACGGGCGGCCCCGCGGCGCGCTCGACCGCGCGCTCGCCGCCAGCGTCGTCATCGCCTGAGCCGCAGGCGCCGGTGGCGGCCAACGCCGCCAGCACGAGCGCCAGGAGCAGACGCGTGCGCACGCGGCGGAGGGTACGCGGCCTCGTCGCGACGAGGTACGACCCGACCTTCCGCGGGTCACGGCTGTAACGAGCGACCGCTGGCGCGAACCTGCCAGGCTGCGCGCCGTGATCCGCCTCGTTCGCGCGGACGTGGAGCTTCTCGACGCCGCCATCGCGGGCGATCGGCCGCTCGCGCGGGCTCTCGGCCACGACGCCGTCTCCGGCTGGGCCACGTTCCGCGAGGCGCTGCGGCCGACCCGCGACGCGCTCCGCGAAGGGTCCGGCGACACGACGTGGGGACCGCGCTTCTTCGTGGCCGGTGATCCACCCGAGCTGGTCGGGTGGGGCGGCTTCAAGGGGCCGCCGCGCGAGGGCGTCGTCGAGCTCGGGTACGAGATCGCCGAGTCGCGCCGGGAGCGCGGGCTCGCCACCGCGGCCGTTCGGGCGATGGTCGCCGAGGCGTTCGCCGACGATCGGGTCGACGCGGTGATCGCCCACACGCTGGCGGAACGTAACGCCTCGAACCGCGTGCTCGAAAAGGTGGGCTTCCGGTTCGACGGCGAGACGCGAGAGCGTGACACGCCGGTCTGGCGCTACGCGCTTGCCCGCCCGGCCGGCAGCGGCTGACGAACGCGTCCGTTTTCTTCAAGACACGGCCTCCACGGGCGCGGATACTCCATCGCATGAGCTTCGACCTCTCCGCCGCAAGCGCGTTCATGGCCGGCCATGCGCGGCTCCTGGATCGCCGCCGCTTCGAGCTGCTGAACGAGCGGACCGATCCCTCACCCGTGCTGGCGGCCCTCGACGGCTATCGAAACGCCGACGGCGGATACGGCTGGGGGCTCGAGCCCGATCTCCGCTCGCCCGAGAGCCAGCCCGCCGCGGCCCTCCACGCGTTCGAGGTGTTCGAGGAGATCGCTCCGGCGACCGCGTCGCGGGCGGTGGAGCTATGCGACTGGCTCGAGTCCGTGACGCTGCCCGACGGTGGCCTGCCGTTCGCGCTGCCTCTGTGCATCTCAGCCGGCTCCCGACCGTTCTGGACCGCCGCCGATCCGACCGAGTCCTCCTTGCAGATCACGGCGGTGGTGGCGGCCGGCGCGCATCGCGTAGCCGCCAACGACCCGGGCGTCGCGGCGCACCCCTGGCTCGAGCGAGCGACGAGCTACTGCCTCACCGCGATCGAGGGCATGGACGGGCCACCGTTCGCCTACGTGCTGGCGTTTTCCGTGCGCTTCCTGGACGCCTTGCACCGCAGCCGTCCGGCCGACGCCGACCGACTCCTGGGACGCCTCCGCACCTGCGTGCCCGCGGACGGCAGGCTGCGGGTCGCCGGCGGGACGGCGGACGAGACCCTGTACCCCCTCGACCTCGCGCCCCATCCCGACCGTCCCGCACGGGCGCTGTTCGCGGACGAGGTGATCGCCGCCGACCTCGACCGCTTGGCCGCCCTGCAGCAGGAGGACGGAGGATGGATCGTCGACTTCCTCAGCAGCTCGCCCGCGGCAGCCCTCGAATGGCGCGGTTACACGACCGTGCGCGCGATCGACATCCTGCGTCGCGCCGCGGCAGCGCCCGCTTGACGCGGCCCTCAGCGCCCGCCGAGCCGGTACGTCGTCTGGCCGTGCGGCTCCTTCGCGAAGGCGAGCACCTTGACCGGTTCGATCCGGAACACGGCCGCGGCATCCTCGCCCGCGCCGAACACGCCGTCGCCGACCTCGAAGTGCCAGGTGCTTCCGTACTTGGCCTCGTAGGCGTCGGCCAGCCGCTGCAGGGTGTCCCGGTCGACGACGCGGACGGCGGTGCCCTCTACGACCACGTCGAGGCCGCGGGCCCAGGTGTTGTTTCCCGTGGTCAGCGCCACCCGAGCGTGGCGCTCCAGGTTCCGCGCCTTCTGCTCGCGTAGCCCCGTACAGAAGTGAACCGCTCCGTCATCGAAGACGCCGATCAGCGGCGTCACGTGCGGGCGGCGGTCGGCCCGTACCGTCGTGAGCCAGTAGAGCTCCGCCTGCTCGAGCACGCGCTGGGTGTCGGACCACGGGGTCGGGCCCGCGTCGGGATCGCTGAACCGGCGGTCGATGCGGGGGCTCGGATCGCCGCTCATCGCTCGAGGTCGACGCCCTGCTCGGTGGACGTCAGACGGGTGCCGCCCTCGGTCGCGAGCTGCACGGTCGCGAGCGAGACGGAGATGCGCCGGTCCTCGACGGTCATGTCGGAGGTGTACACGATGCGCTCGCTCAAGGATTCCCGCGTTGATGGCGACGTGATGTAGTACGCGGCGTGCTCGCGGTCGTGGTCGTCCTGCTCCTGCTCGGCGCGTCGAGCGCCTCTGCAGCGGCAAGCTCTCCCGAGGTGACCTTCTACTTCGGGCTCGAGCGTCCCGAGTCGCGCGCCCGTGCGGCCTTCTTCACGGTCTCGCAGCCCGGATCCGCGAACTACCGGCGCTTCCTGGGCGCGCGGCAGGTGGCGCGTCGCTACGGCGCGAGCGCCCGGACGGTGCGCGCGTTCCGCCGGGCGGCCCGGCGCCACGGTCTCGTCACCCGCATGGACCGGTCGGGCGTGTTCGCCCGGGTGAGGGGCACGGTCAAGCGGTTCGAGCGGGTGCTCGGGATGCGGATCCGCCGCACGTTCGACAACGACACGCCCGCCGTCGGCTGGTCGGCGCCCGGCGTACGCCCGCCGCGGCTAGCGCCGGACCTGGGCAGGCACGTCCGCGAGGTGGTCGCCTCGTACGACCGCTCGCCCGGCCGTCGTGGCGCGAGCGCGCGCGGCCGGGCCGCCGGCGCCGCCCAGGCCACCCAGCCGGGCAACGCCGGCACGTGGACCGGCGGGTGCTCCGCCGCCCGGGCCACGGGCGCCTACAGCTTCGCGCAGGTCCGAAACGCGTACGGGGTGGACGCGCTCGGATCGGGGCCCCGGGCCTCGATGGCGATCTTCAATGCGGGCGAGGGCCTCCCGGCACAGGACATCGCCGAGTCGGCGAGCTGCTTCGGCCTCCCGCCGGTGCGGCCGCGCATCCTTCTCGGCGACGGTCAGGCCGGGCCCTTCCGCCGCGGCTCCGTCGAGCCCCAGACGGACCTGGCGCTCGTGCGTGGCATGGCCCCCGGCCTGACGTCGCTCACGCTCGCCCAGATCTGGGAGACGCCCGAGCTGTGGTTCCTGGCGCCCGCCCACACGCTGGCGGCGCCGCGGCTTCCGGACAACCTCTCGATCTCCTACGGAGCGTGTGAGCGCGCCATCCGCGGGCGTCGAGCCGACGCCTTCCTCCGAGCCGGCGCCCGGCTCTTCGACGCGCTCGCGCTGCGCCTCGGCCTCGCCGGCGTGGGCGTGTTCGTTGCCGCCGGCGACTCCGGTTCGACCTGCGACGGACAGCGGTTCGCCGGCGTCAGCTGGCCGGCGTCGTCGCCGTACGTCACCGCCGTCGGCGGCACGCGCCTCGTCCTCGACCAATCCAACGCGCGCGTCGACGAGGTTGTCTGGAACGACCTCGAGTGGCTCTCCGCCGAGAACGGCGGGGGCGCTGGCGGCGGCGGCCTCGCCGAGTTCTCACGCCGGGCGCCCTTCCAGCGCCGCCTCCGGTTGCCCGGAAACCGGCGGGCGGTGCCCGACATCTCCGCACACGCGTCGCTGCTGCCCGGCTGGCCGGTGGGCATGGCGGGCCACTGGATCGAGGTTGGAGGCACCAGCGCCTCCTCGCCGCTCCTGGCGAGCGCGTTCGCGGTCATAAGCGCGCGGGAGCGCGCCGCCGGGCGTCCGCCGCTCGGTCCGGTGAACGGCCTCGTGTACTCCCTGCAACGGAGCGCGCCCGAGACGTTCTTCGACGTCGTATCCGGCGACAACGGGTACGCGCGCGGCGTACCCGCGATGCGCGCGGGCCCCGGCTACGACCGGGCCAGCGGCCTCGGGGTCCCCCGCTTCGACCGGCTGGTCACGGCACTGCCGCCTCCGGCCGACTGAGCGGTCGACCCCTCACAAGCTCTCCGGGTGCGGGATCGTCCTTCGAGCGCTGGCTCGCTCACCGTGGGACGGTGAAGCGGAACGCGCTGCCGCCGTCCTCGGCCGCCTCGACCCAGATGCGCCCGCCGTGAGCCTCGACTATCCGCCTGCATACGGCCAGGCCGATGCCCACCCCGTCGGGCGCGGCCTGGCCGCGCGAGAACATGCCGAAGATCCGGGTGGCGTCCTCCGGATCCACCCCGATGCCGTTGTCGCGGACCGTCACGACCCACTCCTCGCTCCCGCGTAGCGCGGACAGCTCGATTCGCGGCGGCGCCTCGCTCCGGAACTTGAGAGCGTTGGCTATCAGGTTCTGCAGCACGCGCCGCAGCTGCCCGGGGTCACCGGAGATCTCGGGCAGCTCGCCGACCTCGAGGGTCGCCCCCACCTCCTCCAGCGTGGGGCGGAGGTCCGCGGCGACGTCGGCGACCAGGCGGCCAAGCGGGACCTGCTCCTTGCGCAGCTCCCCCACGCGCGCGTAGACGAGTACGCCGTCGATGAGCTCGCGGGCGCGCTCGGTGCTCTCCTCGAGCAGTCGCAGCACCTCGGGCGAGGGCGGCTCGTCGGCGCCGCTCCTCAGCAGCTTGACGAGCAGGGCGATGCCGCTGAGCGGCTCGCGCAGGTCGTGGGCCACGACGTCGGCGTAGTTGCGGAGCTCGGCCTCCATCCGCCGCTGCGCGGTCACGTCCGTGAGGAAGACCACCAGCCCATCGCCGAGCTTCGCCGCGCGGTGCACGAACGTCCCGAGCATGTACCCGTCGCCGAACGGCGTGTCGTAGGTGACCTCCTTGACCCACGGCTGACCCGTTTCGCACACGCGTATATAGGCCTCGAACGCCCGGCTGCCGCGCATGCGCGGCAGCGCCTCGAGCAGCGTGTAGCGGTCCTGCGTGTCGGCCGGGAGCCGGAAGCGGCGCAACATCGACGGGTTGCCGTAGCCGAACGCGAAGTCGACGATCCGTCGCCGGCCGTCCCGCAGCGCCCAGAGCACCCCCACAGCGTCGGGGAAGCTGTCGAAGAGCGCCCTAAACCCCGCCGCGCCCTGCTCGCCGAGCAGGGCGACGAGCCTTGGGTCCGCTCCCCAGCGCTCGAGATCGGGCTGCCACGCTGTCGCCACGACGACCGCCGGTCGTCAGAGCTCGCGCTCGTAGTAGTAGTTGATCGCCCCGTCCGGCCGGCCGCCGCGGTTGTCGAATCCGAGGCTCTCGTACAGGGCGCGGGCGGCCACGTCGTCCTCGGCGGTGTTGAGGTCCATGTAAGTTGCCCCCTCGCCGCGGGCCACCTCGATCACGGCATTCATCAGGGCCCGCCCGAGCCCCTGGCCGCGCCGGTCCGGGACCACGTACAGCTCCTCGAGGTAGGAGGCCAGCGCCTCCCCCCAGAGCGCCGGGCGGAAACGCAGCACGGCCACGCCCGCGGGCTCGGCCCCGACGAGCAAGACGGTGATCTCGCCCGCCTCGAGCAGCTCCCGGACGCGCGTGGCCACGGCGCCCGGTCCTGGCGTGGGCTCGTCGTACTCGGTGTTGAAGTCGTGGAGCAGCCGGCCGATCACGTCGGCGTCCGCCACCCCCGCCCGGCGAACGGCCGGGTCAGTCGCGGCGCCCATGCGACCCGTCTCCCACGGCCGTGCGTTACCGCCGGCGGCGCTCGAGGTGCAGCTGGTAGCGGAGCTCCGCCTCGGCGCGAAGGCGCGAGAGCCGCGACCGCTCCGCCGGGTCGCCGGTCTGGGCGATCAGCGCGCCGAGCCTGGCCGCCTCCTTTCGTGCCTCGAGCTCGGGCGGGATGCAGCCGGCGTTCCGAAGCAGCCGGTAGCCGATGCGCAGCTCCGGGGGGACGCGGGCGAGGTCGTCGGCGGGCAGCGGCCTGCCCCGCCCCGGGAGGTGGTCGAACTTCCCCTCCCTCATGGCGGCCCGGATCTTCGACTCCGCGAGCAGCGCGATGACGTCCACCCCTGGAGGGTAGCCGCAGTGTTCCGTCCCGAGGTCATGGGAACATGTGTTCGATGCCGCGCGAGGCCCACATCCTCCACGCCGACCTCGACGCCTTCTATGCGTCCGTCGAGCAGCGCGACGACCCCCGGCTGCGGGGGCGTCCGGTGATCGTGGGGACCTGGGTGGTGCTCGCGGCGAGCTACGAGGCGCGGGCTTGCGGCGTGCGCGGAGCCATGGGAGGCGCCCGGGCCCGGCGGCTGTGCCCCGACGCGGTCGTGGTCGCGCCGCGGATGGCCGCCTACGAGGAGGCGAGCAGGGCGGTGTTCGAGCTGTTCGAGCAGACCACGCCGCTCGTGGAGGGACTGTCCGTCGACGAGGCCTTTCTCGACGTTCGCGGGCTGGGGCGGATCTCGGGCTCGCCCCGTGAGATCGCGGTTCGGTTGCGCGGCGAGGTCCGCGAGCGGGTCGGCCTCCCCATCACCGTCGGCGTGGCGGCGACGAAGCACCTCGCGAAGGTGGCGAGCGGCGTCGCGAAGCCCGACGGATTGCTCGTAGTGCCGCCCGACCGCGAGCTGGACTTTCTCCATCCGCTGCCGGTGGAGCGGCTCTGGGGCGTCGGCCCGGTCACCGCCCGGAAGCTCCACGAGCGCGGGATCCGCACCGTCGGGGAGGTGGCTCGATTACCCGAGGCCGCCCTCGCCGATCGGATCGGGAGGGCGGCCGCACGGCACATCCATGCGCTGGCCCACAATCGCGATCCGCGGCGCGTGCGCGTGGGCCGCCGGCGGCGGTCGATCGGAGCGCAGCGTGCGCTAGGGCGGCGCGGGCCCCGGTCGCCTGACGCCGTCGATGCGGTGCTCGTCGCGCTGGTCGACCGGCTCGCTCGTCGCTTGCGCACCGCCCGGCGAGCGTGCCGGACCGTCGTCCTCCGGCTGCGCTTCGCCGACTTCTCGCGAGCTACGCGCTCCCATACGCTGGCCGAGGCGACCACGAGGACCCGCACGATCCTCGCCATGGCGAGGGGCCTGCTCGCGGCGGCGATACCGATGATCGAGCGCCGCGGCCTGACCCTCGTCGGGGTGACGCTGGCGAACCTCGAGGACGCGGACGCGATCCAGCTCGCCCTGCCCTTCGAGCGCCACCGGGCACTCGACGCGACGATCGACATCGTGCGCGACCGATTCGGGTCCACCGCGATCACCCGCGCCGTGCTGCTCGGCCGCGACGAGGGTCCGTCGGTGCCGCTCCTTCCGGACTGAGCATGCGGGCGATGAGTTTCGGGCCGCTCGACCGTCACACCTGCATGACCGGCATACGAGAATCGGAAACAGCAACCGAAGGGCGTGCGATGAGCGAGGTCGAGACCACACACGGGTCGGCGGAATCGGCGGCCGTTGTCGCCGCCGTGAAGGCGGGGGACGAATCGGCGTTCTCGGAGCTCGTCGACCGCCACCGGCGCGAGCTGCAGGTGCACTGCTACCGCATGCTCGGCTCGCTCGACGACGCGGAGGACCTCGTGCAGGAGACGTTCCTGCGCGCGTGGCGGCGGCGCGAGACTTTCCAGGGCCGCGCGTCGGTCCGCGCCTGGCTGTACCGGATCGCCACGAACGCCTGCCTCGACGCCCTCGCGCGCCGGCCGCGCCGGCCGGCCGAGCCCGAGCCGGGCGAGCACGGCGTCCAGCCGAGCGGATCATTCGAGGTCACGTGGCTCCAGCCCTACCCCGACCGGCTGCTCGAGGGGGCCGCGCCAACCGAGGCCGAGCCGGATGCAGTGGTCGTCGCCAAGGAGACCATCGAGCTCGCGTTCATGGTCGCGATCCAGCACATCCCGCCGCAGCCGCGGGCGGTGCTGATCCTGCGCGACGTGCTCGGCTGGCGGGCGAAGGACATCGCGGAACTGCTCGAGACGAGCGTGGCCTCGGTGAACAGCGCGCTCCAGCGCGCGCGGGCGACGCTGAAGAAGCACCTCCCGGAGCCCCGGCTCGAGTGGGACTCGGACACGACCGCGAGCGAGGGGGAACGCGCCCTGCTCGACCGCTATGTCGAGGCGACCGAACGCGCCGACGCCGACGCCTTCGTCGAGATGATGCACGAGGACGCCCGCTTCTCGATGCCGCCGCAGCCCGAGGTCTGGGTGGGCCGCGATGCCATCGTGGCCGCCTGGAAGGAGGGTGGGATCGGCACGCCGGAGTGGCGCGATTTCCGGTGCCGGCTTACCCGAGCGAACATGCAGCCGGCGGTGGCGTGCTACCGCCGCGCCCCTGGCGACGCCGAGTACCGGCCGCTGGCCCTCGACGTGCTGCGAATCGAGGAGGGAAGGATCGCGGACATCGTCACCTTCCCGCCAGATGTGTTCCCGGCGTTCGGCCTTCCGCAGACGGTCTGATGGCCGACCTCGGGGACGAGCGGCTCTCGTTCCGGAGTCGCCGCCTCCCGGCTCGGTTTCAGTTCCGGATCGTCACCCTGCCAGCCGGCGGCGAGCTCGCCTTTCGCGAGAGCGACTGGCGGGACGCCATCGTCGTCGTCGAGCGCGGACGAGTCGAGCTCGCCTCGATCAGCGGGGGGTCGTGGCGGTTCGAGCGCGGCGCCCTGCTGTGGCTGGGTGGGCTGCACCTTCGGGCCCTCCGCAATCCGGGCCGGGAGCCCGCCCTGCTCGTCGCCGTCTCACGGCGGGCGCCGGGAGGGGAGCTCCGAGCCGGCCCGCCGCCGTCGGGCCGGACGTCCGGCCCGACGCGGTCTCGGCGCGGCCTCAGGCCGCCGCGTACCGCTCGGCGGCGCGCGCCCGGCGCTTGGCGGCCTCGACCTCGCGGTCCTTGGGCGGGGCGGAGGTGACGAGCTCGTCGAGCAGGCGGGCGGTCACGCGCGCGATGTCGTCGACGGCGCGATTGAACGCCTCGGCGTTCGCCTGCGACGGCTTGCTCGAGCCGCTGATCTTCCGGACGTACTGGAGCGCCGCGTCGTGGGTCTCTTCCTTCGTGGCCGGCGGATCGAAGTTGTGGAGCGTGCGGATGTTGCGACACATGAGGCTGAGCCTACCGGCTGGCCGTTGCGGATACCCGCCTGGGGTATTGGTAGGCTGGTGTCATGGCCAACGTTCCGGCAACCCAAAGGCACGGCTACAGCGCCACTAGGGACCAGCTGCTGAACCGGCTCCGCCGTATCGAGGGACAGGTCCGCGGCGTCGAGCGGATGGTCGAGGACGACCGCTACTGCATCGACATCGTGACCCAGATATCGGCGATCCAGGCCGCGCTCGACAAGGTGGCTCTCGGCGTCCTCGACGATCACGCCGCCCACTGCATCATCGGCGGTGCCGCCGACGAGACCCCCGAGGAGCTCAAGGACGAGCTGATGGCGGCCGTCGGGCGTCTAATGCGCCGCGGCTAGCACGTCGGCCCACGCTGCGCACCCCACACCCTTGCGCCTCCTCGCATTCGCCGACGAAGCGCCCCCCGTCGACGCCGGACAGCTCGTGGCGCGCAACGCCCCCGACGCGGTCGTGACACTCGGCGACCTGCGGCCGGCGTGGATCGCGTCGCTCGACTCGCTCGGGCTGCCGCGACTGGGCGTCCACGGTAACCACGACACGCCGCATTCGATCGAGACAATCGGCGTCCGCGACCTGCACCTCTCCCGGGCGGAGGTCGGGGACTGGAGCTTCGCCGGGTTCGAGGGGTGCGTTCGCTACCGGGACGGCCCGCACCAGTACACCCAGCGTGAAGCGAAGCGGCTCGTGCGCCGCCTGCCGGCCGCAGACGTGCTCCTCTGCCACTGTCCGCCCGAGGGCGTGAACGACGAGCCGGACGACCCCGCGCACGCCGGTTTCGCCGCGCTCCGGGAATGGGTGGAGCGCCACCGGCCCCGGTACCTCCTGCACGGCCACACGACACCGGACCCGCGCCGGCGGACGCATCGCCTGGGAGACACGGAGGTGATCTGGGTGCGCGGCGTGAGGGTGGTGGAGCTCGGCCGCTGAGGGCGCGCCTACGGGGCGTCCGCGTCGGGCGCGACGGCCGCGAGCCGCGCGGGCGGCACCGCCCGACTCAACCGCTTCCTAGTACCCTGCCGCGCGGCGTAGGTCGCGGCGGTGGCGTCTGCTGTCACGCCCTCGAGCGATGAATAAAGCGGGGCTGGGTAAAGGAGGGGGCGTGACCGAAGGGGGAGGGCCGTGACCGTAGGCGCAGAGCCGGCCACGAGACAGCGCACGGGGGCGCCGCGGGAGGTGGAGCCCGTCCTGCACGAGACGCGGGACCGGATCATCACCGCGGTCGTGACCGTCGCCCCGTTCCTGGCCCTGCTTGCGGTCGGATGGCAGACCTGGGCGGACCTCCTCCACTGGAGCGACGTCGCCGTCTTCGTGATCATGTATCTCGCCACGGGCCTCGGCGTCACCGTGGGCTTCCACCGCTACCTGACCCACCGGAGCTTCGCCACGAGCCGCCCGCTACGCGCGATACTCGCCATTCTCGGCTCCGCCGCGATCGAGGGCCCCGTGATCTCCTGGGTCGCCGACCACCGCAAGCACCACCGCTTCTCGGACCGCGAGGGAGACCCGCACAGCCCGCACGTCGGTCACGAGGGCGGCTGGCGTGGAGCGCTGGCGGGCCTCGGGCACGCCCACATGGGCTGGCTCTTCATCCACACGGAGCGGGGCGCCAGGCGCCGCTACACGCCCGACCTCCTGAAGGATCCGATCGTCAGCTTCGTCGACCGGACCTTCCTGGTGTGGGCGCTCGGCGGTTTGGCCGCGTCCTTCCTCCTCGGCTGGGCCATCGGGGGGACGATCATCGCGGCTCTCACCGGCCTCCTGTGGGGCGGCGGGGTACGGATGCTCGTCGTCCACCACGTCACCTACAGCATCAACTCGCTCTGCCACTTCTTCGGCCGTCGTCGCTACGCGACTCCGGACCACTCGCGCAATCTGCTCTGGCTCGCGCCGCTCTCGTTCGGTGAGTCGTGGCACAACAACCACCACGCGTTTCCGACCTCGGCGTTCCACGGGCTGCGCCGCTGGGAGATCGATCCGTCCGCGCTCGTCATCCGGGCCCTGGAGTCGGCCGGGCTCGTGTGGGACGTGGTGCGAGTCGACCCGGCCCGCCAGGCGCGCATGGCGGTGAGCGAGACCGCCTGAGGCCGGTGTTCGCCAGCACGGCCGCGCTCCGCCGCGAGATCGAGGCGGCCCTGCCGGCGCGGCCGTTCTCGCTCGACTTCTGGGACGGCACGGCGCTGGCATCGACGACCGGCGACGGCCCGGCGTTCCACGTGCGATCTCCCGATGCCCTTGTGCACGCGCTCCGGGCCCCGGGGCAGCTCGGCATCGGCCGGGCATACGTGTCGGGCCAGCTGGAGGTGGACGATCTCGACAAGGCCATCGAGCTGCTCGACGGCTGGCGGCCGCCGCGGCTCGACCGCGGCGCCCGGGCCCGCCTGGCGCTCGCCGCGCTTCGGGCCGCCGGCATCCGGCGCCCGCCGCCCGTGCCCGGAGCCGAGCTTCGCCCGAGCGGCCGCCGGCACAGCCGCCAACGGGACGCTCGCGCCGTCCGGCACCACTACGACCTGCCGGCAGAGTTCTTCGCGCTCTTCCTCGACGAGTCGATGACGTACAGCTGCGCGCTGTTCTCGCGCGGCGCTGCCACGCTCGAGGAGGCGCAGGAGGCCAAGCTCGAGCTGGTGTGCGGGAAGCTGCGGCTGCGCGAGGGGGAGCGCGTCCTCGACATCGGCTGCGGGTGGGGCAGCTTCGCCATTCACGCCGCGCGGACCCGCGGCGCGCGCGTGCTCGGCATAACCCTCTCCGGGCCGCAGGCCGCCCGCGCGCGCCGGCACGTGGCCGAGGCGGGGCTCGAGGACCGCGTGGAGATCCGCGTGGCCGATTACCGCGAGCTCGCCGAGGAGCCCTTCGACGCGGTGGTGAGCATCGGCATGGTCGAGCACGTGGGGGCGAGCCAGATCGACCGCTACGCGCGGACGATCGCCCGGGTGCTCCGCCCGGGAGGGCGCGTTCTCAACCACGGAATCGCCCGCCTGCGGCACGGCGACCCCGAGGCGGGCCCGTTCTCCGAGCGCTACGTGTTCCCCGACGCGGCGCCGCTCCACCTCTCCCGGGTGATCCTCGCGCTCGAGCGGGCCGGCCTCGAGACCGACCATGTGGAGGGCTTCGCCGAGGACTACGCCACGACGCTCACGCACTGGCTGACCCGTTTCGAGGACCGGCTCGACGAAGCCGTTCGGCTCGCCGGCCCCGAGCGGGTGCGGGTCTGGCGCCTCTACCTACGCGCCGCGCGGCGGGGGTTCCGCACCGGGTTCACGTCCGTGTACCAGGTTCGCTGCCGGCGCCCGACTCAGTCAGACGGCGCGGCGTAGGCCGCCACCGCCGCGAAGTGGGCGGCCGCCGCCACGACCACGAGCACGTGGAAGAGCTCGTGATAGCCGAAGACGGCGGGCCTGGGGTCGGGGCGACGGCGGGCGTAGATCACGGCCCCGACCGTGTACGCGACGCCGCCCCCGGCCAGCAGCGCGAGCGCGCCGAGGCCCGTCCGCTCGATCAGCTGGGGCAGGGCGATCAGCGAGAACCACCCGAGCGCGACGTACGCCGCGGCGGTCAGCCACTTCGGCGCCCGGATCCAGACGAGCGTGAACAGGATGCCCGCCAGCGCGCCGCCCCAGACACCCAGCAGCACCACGTCCGAGAGCGGCTGGGAGAGCACGAGCGTCGCGAACGGCGTGTAGGTCCCCGCGATCAGCACGAAGATCATCGAGTGGTCGAGCCTCCGCATCCACTGCCTGACGCGCGGCCGCCAGGTGACCCGGTGATAGAGCGCGCTCGTTCCGAGCAGGCCGCACAGCGTGACCGCGTAGACGGCGCACGCCACGGTGGCGCGCCCGGCCGGAGCGAGGAGGATGAGCGCCGCTCCCGCCGCGAGCGACACGAAGAACGACCACTGGTGGATGACCCCGCGCAGCCTCGGCTTGACCGGATGCTCCGGCGCCGCGCCGCTTGGCGTGGGAAGGGGCTCCAAATCCGGTTGCTTCGATCGCGGACCTCGCATTACCGCATCAGCGTATTGGCATGCCCGGGATCGCCCGCGCGATCACCAGCCGCCTGGGCGCGCCGCGGGGCCCGTTTTCGGGCCGGCCGGCGTCGGGTAGGAGCGTGCCATGGAGCACGAGGAGCGCGCGGAGCGCCTCGACCGCGAGGCAGATCGGTTCGAGAAGGAGTCCGACCGGGTGGGCGAGCACATCGAGGAGGCTCGCCACGACTGGGAGGCGAAGGAACGGGATCCGAGCGTGCCCGGCGCCCAGCCGGGCCCGGGTGAGGAGGAGGAGTCGATCCCGGGCGTCGAGGCCGACGAGGACGAGCTGGCGGACCAGCCGGGCCCATGACGGAGACCCCTCGCGAGGAATCCGACCAGCGCCCCGAGGAGGCGCCGCCCGAGCTGGTGGGGGACGACGCCGGCGGCCGCGTCCGCGACGAGGCGCAGGAGAGTCCCGGCGTGCCGGGCGAGGAGGAGACGGCGACCGGCAACCCCGACGCCGCGGGCGCGGACGAGCCGGACTGACGGCCACCGCGGCGGCGACCCGCGCCGCGTACCCTCGGAGGTGTGAGGGAAGCGTTCCGAGGACCCCTGAAGGCCGCGCTCGCCGCGGCGTTCCTCGTCGGCGTCCTGCTGCTCCTGCTCAACCCGCCGTCGCTCTCGGGAGCGGAGGGTCTGATGGTCCTCGTGGGCGGCGCTGTCCTGCTGCTGCTGGCGACGGCCTGGGCGACGGTCGCGCTGACCGGCCGCGACGGCATGAGCGAGATGGAGTTCGAGCGGCTCGTGCGCCGCAGCGAGGAGCTCGCCCGCGACCCGGAGCTGCGGCAGGCGGCCACGGACTTCGACCTGATCGTCGCCGAGGCCATCGACCGCCTGCCGGAGGAGTTCCAGCGCGTGCTCGACACAACGCCCGTAGTCGTCTCACACCGCGGCGCCGAGAATCGGGCGTACGGCCACTACTTCGGCGACACCGTGGCCCGCGACGACTATCCGGACCGGATCGTGCTCTACCAGGACACCCTCGAACGCGACTTCGGGTACGACCCCGATCTGCTCCGCGCGCAGGTCGAGCGCACGCTCCGCCACGAGCTGGCCCACCACCTCGGGTGGCGCGAGCGCGGAGTGCGCGAGCTCGGTCTCTGACCAGCTCCCGTCATCTACGCTAGGAGCCGCCCCGGAGAGGTGACCGAGCGGCTTAAGGTGCACGACTGGAAATCGTGTGGGCGGGTCAACTGCCTCGTGGGTTCGAATCCCACCCTCTCCGCCTTCTGATTGCGCGGACAACGACACGGCGGTTTCGCGCTGGTCGGCGACGAGGCGCCCGGTTCCTGCCGCGCGGTCGGCTCCGCTGCTGCTTGTGCCACATGAGCAGCAGCGACCCGGCACGTGAATCCGTGCTGACAGACACTGGGGTTCGTCCCTGGCGAGCGTGAGGGGTCCACCGCCGACGCG
>Ga0081538_10001471_pt1 | contig 24193 bp, 28 predicted proteins | sample TabmetS5T2R1_FD_71022 | JGI IMG/M metagenome (GOLD analysis project Ga0081538, IMG submission 71022) | Tabebuia heterophylla rhizosphere microbial communities from the University of Puerto Rico - S5T2R1 | ecosystem: Host-associated > Plants > Roots > Rhizosphere ... | reverse complement strand
AATGGACCGGGTCCGGCGCGTTCACGATCACCTCGTGGGCTCCCTGCGCCGGCCGGGAGGCGAACAGGTCGGGCTCGCCGCGCCCCCCGGCGAGGGGATCGCCGGCGCCGCCGTCCGCGCCGCCGTCAGAGAGCGCGGGGTAGAGGTTCGGCACGACCCGGACCCGCCAGCCTCCGTTGTCGCCGGGCAGCGTGTAGAGCTCGGGCGGCGTGCGGTCCTCGTGCCCTGCGGCGAACGGGTCGCGCTCGCGCTCGATCGGATCGCGCGGCTGCACGTCGAGCCAGGCGCCGGGCCGCGAGCCCCGCTCGCCCGCGACGATCACCCGCAGGCCGGAGAGGGGGTCGATGCGCAGCTCAGGCAAGGCGCTTCTCCATCGCCACGTGCTCGATCCCCTCCTCGGTGAAGGCCGGCCCGCGCTCCTCGTAGCCGGCGTCGAGGTAGAGCTGCAGCGCGTAGGTCTGGGCGTGGAGCGAGATCGAATCGGCCTCGTTGCCGAGCGCCACGTTGTCCGCCTCGCGCAGGATGGCCGCGGCGATCCCGCTGCCGCGCCGCTCGGGCTCCACGGCCAGGCGGCCGAGGCGCGCCACCCGCCCTCGGAAGAGCAGCCGGCAGGTGCCTATCACGCGCCCCTCCTCGACCGCCACGATGTGGGTGGCCTCTGGGTCGCGACCGTCACGGTCGGCGGCCGCGGACACGCCCTGCTCGACGCAGAAGACGCGCTCGCGCAGGGCGAGGGCGGCGTCGATCTCGGCTTGGCTCTGTACGGGCCGGATGTCCAGGGGTCAGCGAGCGTATCGGTCGATGTCCTCGGCGAGCTGCTCCTCGCTGGCGTAGCCACCGAAGTGCACGAACTCGCGCTCGCCGTCGGCGCGGTAGTAGGCGGTCACCGGGAAGCCCTGGACCCCGTTGAACGACGCGGCGATGTCCTGATCGGGATCGAAGAAGTGCTTGTACGGCACGGGGTGATCCTCGAGGAAGCTCCGGGCGTCGCCGCGGTTGTCGTCCGAGTTCACCCCCACGAAGACGATCTCGCCCCGTCGCTTCCTCGCCTCGCTCTCGAAGAACGGGAACTCGTGGCGACATGGCCCGCACCAGGATGCCCACTTGTTGACCACCACGGGCTTCTCCTGCTTCGCGACGAAGGCCTCGAAGGCGTCGCGGCCCCCGTCCAGGTAAGGATCCGGCCCGCGGGAGGGCTCCCCGCCGTCGTCGGATCCGCATGCCGCGAGCGCGACTCCTGCGAGTGCGATCGCGAGCAGGCGCATTGCCCGAAGGTTGGCACACCCAGATCGGCGTGGGTGTGCTGTAATAGGAGTACGCCGATTGGCCCCCCCGGCCTTCGGTGCCCCGCCGCTCGCGGGACTCTGAGAGCGGCAACACGACGGGCGGGACCTGCTGGAACCGAAACGGGCCCCGTTCATTTCGGCCACAGCTCGGCCCGTCCCTTCTCATTAACAACGCCCTAACGTGGCTGACGCAACCGCTGCCCTCGCCGATGCGCCGGTTTCCGGCGACCTCCTCTCGCGCGCCGAGACGTTCGCGCGCGAGTCCTTCGTGCTGCCCGGAGAGGACGCGGGGCTGGCGCTGGCCGAGGGCACCGCTCGGCGCCACGCCCTCGACACCGCGCTGGCGGAGATCGAGGCCGGCCGCGAGGAGCCCTCGGTCGAGTGGCGACGCGACTACTCGCTCCTGCTGGGGCTCGAGCGGCTGCTCTCGGAGGAGGAGCCGCACCTTGCCGACGGCACCCAACTGAGCCAGCACCAGGTGGACGCCCTGTCGGGCACGCTGGCCGCGCTCAGCTCCGAGCTCCAGGAGGCGAACGGCGTGTCCTCGAACGGGCGGCCCGCCGAGGAGCTCCACTCCGGAGAGGTGGAGGTCGAGGGCGACGAGCTCATCGACGAGGAGCCGCTCGACTGGGACCCGGCAGAGGAGGCCGAGGAGGAGGCCGCGGCCGAGGCGCATACGGAGGACCCCGGCGAGGGCCGGCGCTTCTGGTTCGAGCACGCCACCGGGGCCGGCAAGACGGTCGCCGCGCTCGGCTTCGTCGAGGCCTCGCGCACCGGCGGCATCCTCATCCTCACCCACCGTCGCAACCTCGTCGACCAGTTCATGGGCGAGCTCCGCACGCGCGGCTACCGCAAGCGGATCTCCGGCCCGCTGCTGAAGAACGGCTCCGGCGAGCCGCCGGCCGGCGGGCCGGTCACGGTCGAGACCTACCAGTGGTTCGTGCGGAACGCCGGCAAGGTCTCGGACGCCTACACGATCATCATCTGCGACGAGGCCCACACCGCGCTTGGCGAGAAGACGAGCGCCGCGATCCGGCAGTGGATCGGCCCCGTGTTCATCGGCATGACCGCCACCGGCGCGCTGATCGCCCGCCACGTCACCGACCTCTTCCCGACCCAGACCTCCCGCTTCGACCTCGCCCAGGCCGCCCGCCGCGGCGTGATTGCACCGCTCCGCTGCGTGCGGATCCCGCCGGGGGTGGGGGTGCGCTCGATCGCCAAGGTGCCGCTGCGGCGAGGCGAGGTGGACCAGGACTTCGACCAGGAAGAGCTGGCCGCCCTGCTCGACCAGACGCCGTTCAACATGGCGGTCGCCGATCTCTACAAGACGCGCTTCAAGGACCTCCCCGGCGTGGTCTACTCGGCCGGCGTGCGCCACGCGCACAACGTGGCCAAGGCGTTCAAGGACGCGGGGCTGAAGGCGAAGGCGGTCTCGGGCGAGACGCCCAAGCGCGAGCTGGCCCGGATCCTCGCCGCCTACGAGCGCGGCGAGATCGACGTGCTGGTGAACGCGCAGCTCCTGGCCGAGGGCTGGAACTCACCGCGGGCGACCGTCTGCATGCACCTGGCGCCGACGGCCTCGAAGCGGATCTACCAGCAGCGCGTCGGCCGGGTCACCCGCCGCACGCCGGGCAAGGAGGCGGGCATCGTCGTCGACTTCGTCCACCCGGCCACGCCCAACGACGACCCCGTCGTGACGCTCCACTCGCTGCTCGACCGCGACGTCTACCGCGGCGGCGCCATCGTGGTCGGACCGGTGCGCCGCGGGCGCGGGCGGCGGCTGCGCGTGGAGCGCCGCGTGGTGCCGGTGACGGCCGACGAGGAGCGGCGGGCCCAGGTCTTCGAGCGCGAGCTGTGGCGCATGGCCGTGGAGCACCTGACCTGGGGCCAGCAGCAGGCCTGGGCCATGCTGGCGGGCGCCCGGGTCGCGTCGAACAACTGGCGCCGCGCCAAGGCCATGCTCCATTTCGACTCCACCGGCGAGCTGCGCCGCCTCTTCCTGGTCACCTGCCTGCGCCGCAACCGCAACACGCAGCTGCGCCTGCGGGCGCTCGGCGAGGTCGGCAACCTGCGCGACGCCGAGGCCTTCGACGACGCCGTGGAGATCGTGGGCGGCTGGTCGCGCGACGAGCGTCGCGAGGGCGTGAAGGTCCTGCTCCAGGCGCTGACCGAGAAGCAGATCGGCCGCCGCGATCAGGCCGCGCGCTGGCTCTGGCACCTGGCCGAGTACTCGCGCGAGGTGCACGAGGAGTACGCCGTGCAGCGCTGGCCGGAGACGAAGCGGCTGCTCGGCCTGCTGGTCAACTCCGCGGGCGCGGCGCACGCCCGCAACGCGCGGCGGCTCGTGCAGGCTGCGCGCAAGCAGGACCGGAGGCTGTCGGCGGCGCTGCTGGCGGCGGCGCTGGCGCACACCCCGGAGGCGCAGCAGGTGCTGGACGGGGCGCGGATGCGGATGGCCCGCAAGCCAAGCGCGCTGGCCCGCGAGCTGCTGAAGAACTTCCCGAAGGGAAAGCGGCGGCGCGGCGGGCGTCGGCGGCGGAAGAAGGGCGCTTCGTCTGAGGGCGCCGACGGCGCGGAGGCTCCGGAACAGCAGCAATCAAGGGTGGACGAGACGCCCGGCAAGGAAGACAGCGACGAGCAGGACGCGCCTGGCGAGGAGCAGGACGCCCCCGGCGAGCCCCACGACGAGCCGGACGAGGAGCGCGACGCGGCCTGAGCCTCACCTGAGCAGGTGCACTTCGCCGGCATCGAGGGCCACGACGCCCGAATCGGTGTCCACCAACAGAGCACCGGCGTCGTCGATACCCACCCCTTTACCGCTGCCGTTCTGCCAGCGCACCGCCTCGCCGAGAAGCGCATCGCGAGAGCGCCACGCGGTCAGGACCTCGGGGAGCGGCCGGCGAAGCCAGCCGCCGAGGGCAGTTAGGAGTCGGTCGAGGAGGTCCTCGACGCCGACGGCGCCGCCGAGCGAGGTGGCCTCCGGGAGCGGCGGCGCAGCGGAAACGTTCACCCCGATCCCCAGCACCGCCCATCCCTCCTGTGGCCGCCCCTCGACCAGGATGCCGGCAACCTTCCGTCGCTCGATCCAGATGTCATTGGGCCACTTGATTGCTGCCTCGACCGGCAGCGCCTCGCACACGGCAACCGCGGCGGCCAGGGGGAGCGCCTCCGGCGGATCGCGCAGCACGAGCGACATGAGCAGGGCCGAGCCCGGCGGCGCGGCCCACGTGCGCCCCTGTCGGCCCCGCCCCGCCGTCTGCTCGCCCGCGGTCACCAGCGTCCCGTGCGGCGCCCCCGCCGCCGTCAGCGCACGCGCGCGCTCGTTGGTCGAGTCGGTGACGCGGTGGTGGACCCGCGGCCGGCCGATCATCGCGGCCGCAGGCGCACCTCGGCGTCCGGTGCCAGGCCGAGCGTGCCCGCCGCGTCGCCGCGGTTGATCGCCACGGCGAGGGTCCGGTACGCGTCCTCGTAGACGAGCAGCTCGCCCGGCCGGACGTCGGCGAATGTCTGCGCGTAGGTGGCCAGGTAGCGCTCGCCGCCTGCCTCGATCTCCACCGTGCAGCCCAGCGTGATGCCGGTGCCGGCGGTGTCGTCGTGGTCCGCGTCGAGCGCGACGTTGCCGAAACGGTCCACCACCAGGGCGTGCGCCACGAGCAGACCGTCCTCCGCGTGCGGCTGGGGCAGCGCGGCCACCACGAGGTCGGCCGGGTCGAGCGGCTCGCCCGCGTCGGCAAGCTCGGCGCCCTTCGCGAGGTGGGCGGCGACCGGGGCGAAGATGTCGCGTCCGTGGAATGTGGCCGACACAGGCTCGAGCCGGTGCGGCGAGCGGGTCACGTCCGCCGCCAGCTCGATCCCGCCGCAGCTCTCCCAGGCGAGGCTCAGCAGGCCGTTGTCCGGACCGACGAGGATGCGTCCGTCGGCCGTGCGCAGCGCCACCGCACGCCGCTCCGTCCCGACCTGCGGATCTACAACCGCGACGTGCACGCCGACCGGCATGTAGGGCAGCGTGTTGCGCAGCACGAGCGCGCCCTGCCGCACGGCGTAGCGCCTGATGCCGTGAGTGATGTCCACGATCTGCGCCTCGGGATCGATGGAGTGGATCACGCCGTGGCAGACGCCCACGAAGTCGTCGTCGCGGCCGTAGTCGGTGAGCAGCGTGACGATCACCGGCCCACATCCTCCACGATCGCCTCCACGAGGCCGTCGATGTCGTGCCGCTCGGCCTCCACGTGCGGCTCGATCCCGTGCTCGCGCAGCGTGCCGCTCGTGACCGGTCCGATCGAGACCACCCGAGCGCCGTCCGATACGGCGCCGCCGCCCTCCAGGAAGAAGCGGACTGTGGAGCTGGACGTGAACGTGACGTAGGTGGCCTCCTCCAGAGCCCGTCGCTCGTCGGCGGAGAGAGGCTCGGCGACGGTGTCGTACAGCGCCACCACGTCGACCGACGCGCCCCGATCCCGCAGCCCGTCCGGCAGGGCATCGCGGGCCTCCGCCGCCCGGGCGACCAGCACGCGCTTGCCGCGCACGTCCGGCAGCGCCTCGAGCAGGCCCTCCGCCACGAAGCGCTCCGGCACGACGTCGGCCCGGACCCCGTGCCGCTCGAGCTCCGCGGCGGTGCCGGGACCGATCGCCGCCACCTGCGCGCCCGCGAGCGAGCGGGCGTCGCCGGGCAGGGCCTCGAAGAAGAGGCGCACGCCGTTGGGGCTCGTGAAGCAGACGAGCGAGTACGGGGTGAGGTCAGGCGGCTCGACCGCGCGGGGCTCGATCCTTATGGCCGGCGTTTCGAGCACCTCGGCGCCGAGCTCGCGCAACCGGGAGGCGAGCCCGCTGGCCTGCGCGCGGGCGCGGGTGACCGCCACCGCCTGGCCGTGGAGCGGGCGGCGCTCGAGCCAGGCGAGCGTCTCGCGCAGCCCCGCGACGGGGCCGACGACGGTGACGGCCGGCGGCCGCAGGGCGGCCTCCTCCACCCGCCCGGCGATCTCGGAGAGCGGCGCGGCGACGGTGCGCTGGCCGGGGAGCGTGCCGCGCGCCACCACGGCCGCCGGCTGGGCGCCGTCGCGGCCGGCCGCGATCAGGCGGTCGGCGATGAGCCGGAGGTTCCGGACGCCCATGTAGAAAACGAGCGTGCCCGGGAAACGGGCGAGCGCGTCCCAGTCGAGTGCCGAGCCCTCCTTGGCGGGGTCCTCGTGGCCGGTGACGAAGGCGACGGCCGAGGCGGCGTCGCGATGGGTGACCGGGACGCCCGCGTAGGCCGGGGCCGCCACCCCCGCGGTCACGCCCGGCACCACCTCGAACGGCACGCCCGCCGCCGCGAGCGCCTCCGCCTCCTCGCCGCCGCGGCCGAACACGAACGGATCGCCGCCCTTCAGACGCACCACGCGCTTGCCCGCCCGTCCCAGCTCGACCAGCAGCGCGTTGATCTCCTCCTGCGCCATGGCGGGCCGGCCGGGCTCCTTGCCGACGTAGCGGAGCTCGGCGTCCCCGCGCGCGCCCTGGAGCGCTCCGGGCGGGATCAGGCGGTCGTAGAGGATGGCGTCGGCGGCGGCGATCAGCTCGAGCGAGCGGCGGGTCATCAGGCCGGGGTCGCCCGGCCCGGCGCCCACCAGATAGACGACGCCGTCGTCCATCGCGCGAACGCTACCCGCCCCGCGCCCCGCGACGGCGATGAATTCACAACCTTCTGCTTGTCTGAGGGGTGATGAACGAAACCGAATTCCCGGCCGTCGTGGCCGAGGGTCTCGTCAAGCACTACACCGGGCGGGAGGGCGCCGTCGAGGCCGTCCGCGGCGTGGACCTCGAGGTCTCCACCGGCGAGGTGTTCGGCTTCCTGGGGCCAAACGGCGCCGGCAAGTCGACCACCGTGCGCATGCTCACCACGCTGCTCACGATCACCGATGGGCGTGCGGAGGTCGCGGGCATCGACGTGGCCGGCGATCCCGACAGCGCCCGGAAGCGGATCGGCGTGGCGCTCCAGGAGGCGGGCCTCGACCCCCGCCAGACGGGCCGTGAGCTGCTCCATCTGCACGGGCAGCTGTTCGGGCTGAGCCCGGCGGCGGCCAAGGAGCGCGCGAACGAGCTGCTGGCGCTGGTCGAGCTCGAGGAGGCGGCGGACCGCGTGATCAAGGGCTACTCCGGCGGCATGCAGCGCCGCCTCGACCTCGCCGCGGCGCTCGTCCACGAGCCCGACATCCTCTTCCTCGACGAGCCGACCACAGGCCTCGACCCGGCGAGCCGCCTGACGATCTGGGACGAGCTGCGCCGCATCAACGGCCACGGCACGACGATCTTCCTCACCACGCAGTACCTGGAGGAGGCGGACCAGCTCTGCGACAGGCTGGCGATCATCGACGACGGCCTCATCGTCCGCGAGGGCACGCCCAGCCGGCTCAAGGCCGACCTGCGCGACCGGCTGGGCACCGACGAGGAGCCGACACTCGACGACGTCTTCCTCGACGCCACCGGGCGCACTCGCGCCAGGGCGGCCGGCGAGGTCCAGGAGGTGAGCGTGTGAACGCCACGATCGCGCTCGGACGGCGCTCGCTGCGGGAGGCGATCCGCCAGCCCGACGCCCTCTTCATGACCATGTTCATCCCGATCTTCTTCCTGGTGGTGAACACCGGCCAGGCCGCCGAGATCTTCCCCTCCGACACGACCGGGTTCCTCGAGGGTCAGGGCTACGGCGCCTTCCAGCTCCCGATCACGCTCCTCCTCGCGGCCTCCTTCGGAATGGCCGCCCTCTTCCTGGTCGAGGAGATCGAGGGCGGCTACTTCGACAAGCTGAGGGCGATCCCGATACCGCGCTACTCGATCGTCCTCGGGCGGCTGGTGGCGGAGGGAGCCAAGGGCGTCGTGATCTCGGTCCTGATCGTGCTGATCGCGCTGCCGTTCGGAATCACCATCGCGAGCGGCCCGCCCGGCTTCGTCCTGCTCATCGCGCTGACCGCGCTGTGGGGCGTGGTCTACGCGGGCTTCATGCAGCTGATCGCGCTGAAGACACGGAGCGCGGCGGCGACCAACTCCGGCGGGCTGATCTTCTTCCCGCTGCTGTTCCTGACGCCGAACTTCGTGCCTCGCGACATGCTGACCGAGCCGATGGAGGTGGCGGCGACGATCAACCCCGTCACCTACCTGATGGAGGCGATGAGGTCGCTGATCCTCGACGACCTCGCCTGGGCGGACATCTGGCCCGGCTTCGCGGTCGTGGCGGTCCTCGGCGTGGTGATGCTGGTGCTGAACGTGCGGATGATCCAGGCCTACGACTAGGGGCGGGCAACCGCCCGCTCGGCCTCGGCGAGGAGCTCCGCGGCGCCGGCGGCCTCCAGCCGCACGGCCACCTCGCGGCCGAGCCCGGCCGGATCGGCGGGGTCGCCGTCGAGCTCGTCGCGGATCCAGTGCGAGCCGTCCGGGAGTCCCACGAAGGCGGTCAACCCAAGCGCCTCGCCGTCCTGCTCGGCATGCACCCCGATGGGCGTGTTGCACGTCGCGCCGAGCGCCGTCACCACGGCGCGCTCGGCCGTGAGCGCGACGAGGGCGGTCTGCTCGGTCAGCTCGGACGCCGCCTCCGCCGTCGCCTCGTCGTCCGAGCGCGCCTCGAGCGCCAGGCAGCCCTGCCCCGGCGCGGGCACCAGCTCGGGCAGCGGGACGCCCTCGCCGCGGCGGCCGAGGCGCTCCAGGCCGGCCAGGGCGAGCACGATCGCGTCGAAGCCGCCCTCGGCCAGCCGCCGCAGTCGCGTATCCACGTTGCCGCGCAGCTCGCGCACGTCGAGGTCGGGCCTGAGGGCGAGCAGCTGCGCGCGGCGCCGCACGCTCCCCGTGCCGACGACGGCGCCCTCCTCGAGCGAATCGAGCGAGGACGCTCCGCACAGGGCGTCCCGCGCATCCGCGCGCTCCGGCACCCCCACGATCGAGAGGCCCGCGGGCAGCTCGGCCGGCACGTCCTTGGCCGAGTGCACCGCCAGGTCCACGGCGCCGGCGAGCAGCGCCTCCTCGATCTCCTTGACGAAGCGGGATTTGTCTCCCCCCGGGGGGAGGGTCAGACCCTCCCCCCGGGGTGAGGCTCTGTCCCCGGAGGTCGTGATCGGGACCACCTCTGTCTCGCCGGGCAAGCGCGCGGCCACCCAGCGGGCCTGCGCCAGCGCGAGCGCGCTACCGCGCGTGCCGAGCTTTGTCATGGAGCTGGATGACCTCGGCCTCGACCGGCTCCAAGCCGAAGAGCTCCCGCACGGCGTGCACGTCTCGATACGAGCTTCGATCCCTCAGGCGCATGGTCGGCTCGTGCAGCAGGCGCGACACCACGGCCCGCGCCATCACCTCCACCCGCTCGCGGTCGGCGGGCGAGAGCGACTCCCAGCGCGACTCGTTCTCCCGCAGCACCTGCTCCACGACCTCGTCGGCATGGCGTCGCAGCGCGGAGATCGTGGGAACCACGTCGAGGCTCGCCAGCCACTCCTGGAAGCGGGCCACCTCCTCCTGCACCAGCACGCGCGCCTCGGCCGCCTCGGCCTCGCGGGCGTCCATGTTGCGCGCCACCGCCCGCTGCAGGTCGTCCATGTCGTAGAGGGCGATGCCCGGGCAGTCGCGCACGCTCGGCTCGATGTCGCGCGGCACGGCCAGGTCGATCAGCACGAGCGGCCTCCCCATCCGCGAGGCGGCCACGAACTCGAGCTCCTCGCGCCCCACGATCTGGTGCGGCGCCCCGGTCGAGGTGACCACGATGTCGGCCGTCTCGAGCTCGCCGGGCAGGTCGTCGAAGGTCACGGCGCGGCCACCGAAGCGCTGAGCCAGGCCCAGCGCGCGGTCGTAGCGGCGGTTGGCCACGAACAGCGTGTCCACGCCCTTGTCGCGCAGCGCCCGGGCGGTCAGCTCGGCGTTCTCGCCCGCCCCGATCACGAGCACGCGGCGATCGGCCAGCTCGCCCAGGAACTGCGCCGCGAGCTGCACGGCCACCGTCGACACGGAGATGTTGGCGCGCGCGATGCCGGTCTCGGTGCGCACCCGCTTGCCCGCGGCGAGCGCGTCCCGGAACAGGCGGTTCGACACCGGGCCGCTCACGCCCTCGACCAGGGCCATCTCGTAGGCCCGCTTCACCTGCCCCTGGATCTCGGCCTCGCCGACGATCATCGAGTCGAGCCCGCCGGTCACGGCGAACAGGTGCTCCACGGCCTCCTGCCCGCGCAGCGAGTAGAGCGACCCGAACAGCTCGGTGGGGCGGAGGCCGGCCTGCCGCGACAGGATCGCCAGTGCCGCGTTCTCCGCCTCCACCGGGTCGGCGGTAACGAGGTACAGCTCGGTGCGGTTGCAGGTGAAGAGCGCCACGGCCTCGTGGATGGCGTCGTGCTCGGTCAGCTCCGCGAGCACCCGGGCGGCGCGGCCGGTGGGCAGCGCGATGCGCTCGCGCAGCTCGAGCGACGCGGTCTTGTGCGAGGCGCCCAGCGCCAGCAGGTCGCCCGTCATTCCTCGTCCTCCGCGGCCAGCTCCGTGATCTCGCGGTCGATGCGCGCGATCTTGGCGCCCAGGATGGCGACGTAGACGACGATCAGCGTCAGGAACACCACGTAGGCGCCCGCCACGTACTTGCCGGCCTCGTCGAGCGGCAGGGCGGGCATCAGGCGGTCACCGCCTCGCGCTCGGCCAGCTTGCGCCGCAGCCTCTTCAGCTGCATCGAGGCGTGCTTGGCCGTCAGCTCGAGCTTCCACAGCGTCACGAACAGGAGCGCCATGGCCAGCAGCGAGACCAGGAAGGTCAGTCGCATGTCGCCGGGCAGGCTCCCGCCGGTCTGGGACAGCACGCGCGGGTGCGTGTACGACTCGGCCAGCCGGACCGCCGCGAAGTTGAGCGGCACGAAGGCCCCGGCCACGATCGCGAACACCGACGAGTAGCGCGCCTGGCGCTCCGGGTCCTCGATCGAGAAGCGCAGCGGGTAGTAGACGCAGTACAGGAGGAACACCACCAGGAAGGACACCAGCACCGGCTCGTCCCACACCCACCAGTGGCCCCACGACGCCTTGGCCCAGATCGAGCCGGTCACGAGCACGCCCACTCCGAGGATGATCGAGATGTGGATCGCCACGTAGGAGCGCATGTCCCACGAGCGGTCGCCCGAGCGCAGGTGCCTGATCGCCATCACGCCGCCGGCCACGAAGCCGCACAGCGCCACGATCGCCATCGGCACGTGCACGTAGAAGATCTTCTGGACGAAGCCCTGGTCCGCGTCGAGCGGCGCGTAGAAGAAGACGAGCGCCATCGCCGTCGCGAGCGTCACGACGGTGGCCACGGAGAGGGGCTTGAGGCCCTTCGAATACATCAGTCCTCGAGCAGGTAGTCGAAGACGGCGACGGAGACAAGCACGAACACCACATCGTAAAGAGTGAGCAGCGCAAGCCAGCGATCCAGGTCCTCCGGGCCCTGGTCCTGGCGCAGGAACGGCTCCGTGGCCTGGGCGCCCGCGATGAGGAGCGGGACCAGCAGCGGGAGCAGCAGCAGCGGCACGATCAGCTCCCGGGCGCGCGTCTCGGCCGCCAGCGCCGCCACCAGCGCGCCCACCGAGGCCACGCCCAGGTTCGCCAGCAGCAGGATCGCGACCAGCTCGGGCAGGGTGCCGCCGAGGCCGGGGCCCAGGAGCAGCAGGCCGAAGGCGGGCACCGCCACCAGCTCCACGGCCACGAGGAACAGGAACAGCGCGCTCGCCTTGGCGAGGAAGAGCGCGGTGCGGTCCACGGGCGCCAGCAGCAGGGCGTCGATCCCGCCCTGCTCGCGCTCGGTCGCGAACAGCCGCGTCACCCCGATCACCGCGGCGAGCAGCAGCGTGACCCACAGGACGCCGGCGGCCAGCTCGCCGTCGAGCGAGTCGCGGTCGAGTCCGAAGTGGAACAGCACGTAGACCGTGAGCGTGAACAGCGTCATGGCCGGCACGGACTCCTTCGTGCGCAGCTCGAGCAGCAGGTCCTTGCGCAGGATCGCTCGGGTCGCGCGGATCACCGGTACAGCTCCTCGTCCTCGCCGACCGGCCTGCCGCGCTTCAGCCGCAGCACCTCGTCCGCCTCGGCCAGCGCCCCGCGCACGTCGTGGCTCACGAGCACGCGGGTGCGCCCCGAGGCGCGCCCGATCAGCGGCTCGAGCAGCTCGGCCGCGGCGGGGTCGAGGCTCGCCCGCGGCTCGTCGAGCAGGAGCAGCGGCGGCTCGTGGAGCACGGTCCGGGCCACCGCCAGGCGCTGGACCATCCCACGCGACAGCTCCCGGACCGGGTCGTCGGCGCGCCGCTCCATCCCCACCGCGGCCAGCGTCTCCTCCACACGCGCGGGCGCCACTCCGTGCAGCCGCGCGTGGTACCGGAGGTTCTCGCGGCCGCTCAGCTCGCGGTATAGGAGCGGCTCGTGGCCGAGATACCCGACCCGGCCGGGGAGCTTCCAGCGCTCGTCCGGAAGCGATGCCCCGAGCACGGCCGCGCGGCCGCCGTGCGGGCGCAGCAGGCCCGCCAGCACGCGCAGGAGGGTGGTCTTGCCGGCCCCGTTGCCGCCCAGCACGGCGAGCGTCTGGCCGGCCTCGATTCGCACGCTGACGCCGGCGAGCGCGACCCGCTCGCCGAACCGCCGCTCGAGGCCGTCGAGCTCGATCGCCGCCACGGCGGGAAGCCTATGCTGAGCCTCATGGCACGCATGGTCGGGATCAACCACGTGGTGCTCGAGGTGGGCGACCTCGAGGAGGCACTCGAGTTCTACGGGCGGATGTTCGAGTTCGAGCTGCGCGGCCGGGTTCCAGGGATGGCGTTCCTCGACATGGGCGACCAGTTCCTCGTGCTGGCGGAGGGCAGCTCGCACGCCCACTTTGGCTTGGTGGTTGACGCCGGCGAGCAGCTCGAAGAGCGCAACTTCCGCGACCCCTGGGGAAACTGGGTGCAGGTCGTGCAGTACTCGGACATCCAGTTCTCGAAGACGCCGGAGGTGCTCGCCGGGATGGGCCTGAACGGGCTCGAGAAGACCGAGTCGGCCCGACGCGAGCTCCGCGAGAAGGGCCTGATCTAGCTGATCGAGCCCGGCCTGCTCGGCCCGCTGATGCTGGGGGGCGCTCGTCGCCACCTGTCCGCCGCCAGCGGCGTCGTGCGGCACGGCGAGACGCTGTACGTGGTCGCCGACGACGAACCCGCGATCGCCGTGTTCGACCTCGACCGGCAACCCCTCACCGGGAAGCTCGTCCTCCTCGACGACGCGGAGCTGCCGGTCGCGCCCGAGGAGCGCAAGGCCGCCAAGCCCGATCTGGAATCGCTCTGCCTGCTCCCGGGCGACACGCTGTTCACGCTCGGGTCCGGCGCCACCGAGAGGCGCGAGCGTGGCTGGCTCCTGCCGGTGGGCGGCGAGCCCTCAGAGGTCTCACTCGCGCCGCTGTACGGAGCCCTCCGCCAGGAGCTCGCCGACCTGAACATCGAGGGCGCGGCCGTCACGCGCGAGAGTCTCTGGCTCGCCCAGCGCGGGAACGGCAAGGAGGGCGAGAACGCGCTGGTCGAGCTGGACCTGCAGGTGGTGATCACCACGCTGCGGGAGCGGCGGCTGGTCGATCCGGCGGCCATCAAGAGCATCAGTCGCCATGAGCTGGGCGAGTTGGACGGCGTGGCGCTCAGCTTCTCCGACCTCTGCCCGCTGCCCGACGGCAGCCTGCTGTTCTGCGCCGTCGCGGAGGCCGGCGAGAGCACCTACCTCGACGGCGATTGCCTCGGTGCCGCTCTCGGCGTGTGCGGGGACGGCGGCGTGGCCAGGCTCGAGCCCCTGGCCCAGCCGTACAAGATCGAGGGCGTCAGCCTCGCCGCCGGCGGCGACCTCCTGCTCGTGGCGGACGACGACGACCCCGCCACGCCCTCCCCGCTCCTTACGGCGTCATTCCCGCTCTAGCGTCTCGGCTGCGTGCCGCAGGGTGGGCTCCACCACCGGCCACGACTGGTCGATCGCCTTCGGGTTGCCCGGGAAGTTCACGATCAGCGTGCGGCCTCGTACCCCCGCCACGCCCCGCGTGAGGATGCCGAGCGGCGTGTGGTCGCGGGCGTCGGCGCGGATGGTCTCCGCGTAGCCGGGCGCCTCGCGGTCGATCACGTCCAGGGTCGCCTCCGGGGTCACGTCGTCGATCGTGAGCCCGGTACCCCCGGTGGTGAAGACGAAGCGCACGCGCTCCTGGTCGGCCAGGCGCTTGAGCACGGCGGAGATCTTCACCCGATCGTCGGAGACGGTCTCGTGTGAGACCTCGAGCCCCGCCGCCTCGCACAGCTCCACCAGCCGCGGCCCGGACCGGTCTTCGCCCTCGCCGCGCGCGAGCGTGGTCGAGACGGTCACGACCGCAGCCCTCACGTCGCGGCCGCCGCCTCACGCGCCTGCTCGACCGAACCGAACTCGCGCAGGCTCTCGATCCGGTCGTCCCGCGCCGTCCAGAGGTGCACCTCCTGCCGGTCCACCCTGACCCCGCTCGCGGCGCCGCGCACCCTGTGGCGGACCACGCAGATCATCTGGTCGGGACCGAGGTCGATCTGTTCGAGGACCTCCGTCTGCAGCTCGTCGAAGATCTCGAACAGCTCACGCGAGTAGGCGGCGAGCTCCGCGCCCTCGAGCCTGCCGGGCGAGTCGAGCTCGTCCGAGTTGGACTCCCACGTGAAGCCGGGATGCTCGGCACGGAGCTCGCGCAGGGCCTCGACGTCGCGCCGGTTCATCGCGTCGTAGAGGCGCTCGATGTGCTCGAGGAGGTGCGGCTTCACGCCTCGCGCCGCCAGTCGCCGCTCTTCCCGCCCGACTTCTCGAGCAGCTCCACCGACTCGATCGAGACGCCGCGCTCCAGCCCCTTGACCATGTCGTAGACCGTCAGCGCCGCCACCGACGCGGCGGTCATCGCCTCCATCTCGACGCCGGTCTGGGCGCTCGTGCGCGCCTCGGCGGTGAGGACCACCGCTTCGCCGTCGAGGTCGGCGGTCACGTCCACGAACGACAGCGGCAGCGGGTGGCAGAGCGGCACCAGCTCGGCGGTTCGCTTCGCCGCCTGGATCCCGGCGATCCGCGCCGTGCCGATCACGTCGCCCTTCGGGGCCTCCCCGCGTCGCACCGCCTCCAGCGTGGCGGCCGACATCCGCACCACGGCCCGCGCCACCGCGCGCCGGTCGGTCACCTCCTTGCCGCCCACGTCGACCATCCGGGCCCGCCCGGCCTCGTCGAGGTGTGTGAGCTCGTCAGGCAGGTTGGTGGGTCCGCTGCGCGGCTGCGATCAGGTCGCGCACCGCGGCCTCGTCGCCGCGCCGCAGCAGCTCGACCGGGTCGGGCTCGCCGTTCACGATCGACTCGAAGAACATCTTGCGGTCCTGGTAGGTGGGCAGCGTGCCCTTGGCCCAGCCGCGCACGTCGTTGAGCAGCACCGCCAGGCGCGCGTAGGGCTCGCCGTACTCGTCGGCGATCTCATCCCGGATCCGCTTGGCGAGGGCCGGCGAGGCGCCGGCGGTCGAGATCGCGATGGCGAGCGGGCCGCTGCGGATGATCGCGGGCAGGATGAAGTTGCAGAGCGGGGGCACGTCGACCACGTTCACGAGCATCGCGCGCCGCTCGGCGTCCTCGTAGACCGCGATGTTCACGTCGGTGTCGCTCGTGGCCGCGATGACCATGAAGACGCCCTCGAGGTCCGGCGCGCCGGTGTAGGTGCGCCGCTCCCAGCGGATCGAGCCCTCCCGCGCCAGCTCCTGCAGCGGCTCGATTGCGTCGGGCGCGATCAGCGTCACGTCGCCGTCGCAGGCGAGCAGCCCCTCGACCTTCTCGAGGCCCACGTCGCCGCCGCCGACGACCAGGCAGCGCCGCCCGCTGAGTCGCAGGCATGCGATGTAGAAGGGCGTGTCGAGCATGCCCTGCACGCACGACTGGTCGCAGATCCCCTTGCGGAGCTGGCAGACGCACTCCTTGCCGGCATAGGCCTGGGCGGGCATGCCTCAGAGTCTAGGCAGGCGCCGGAGCGCCCCCGCCGCCGAGGCGCTGGAGGGGAGTCGGCCTCAGGCGGCGAGGGGACGGCGCGGGCGCTGCAGGCCGGGGAGGGCCGGCAGGCGCCGCTTGCCGCTCGGCAGGCGGGGGAAGCGCCTGCGCTTGGCGGCATCCGCGAGCAGGTCGTTCATGTGGGCCTGCTGGGCGGCGTATGTGAGGGCTCCGGTCATGGAGTCGAAGGTACGGCTAAGACCGACCCCTTACATCGGGAAGATGCCTAGACGTGGGCCTTAGCGGCGGCGTCGGAGCATCCGGCCGCCCACGCGCAGCAGCGGGAGCAGGCCGCGCCGGAGGGCCCCCGGCTTGTCCGCGTCGCGGCCGTAGAGGAGCTTGGCCGAGGCGTCCATCGCCGTACCGAGCGAGCGGTCGTAGGGGTGCCACCAGAAGTCACGCGTGCGGGACGGCTCCCACGTGACCAGCTTGATGTTCACGCACTCCCACAGGCCGAACTTGGAGTGGGAGCGCCCGAGGCCCGACTGCTTCACCCCGCCCCAGGAGCAGGAGCAGGCGCCGTGGCTGAACATGTGGTCGTTGATCCAGACCATGCCGGACTGGAGGCGGCCCGCGATCCGCTCGCCCTTGGCGCGGTTCATCGTCCAGACGGACGCGCCGAGGCCGAACTCGGAGTCGTTGGCGAGGGCGATCGCCTCGTCCTCGGAGGCCACGGTCACGATCGGCACCACCGGCCCGAAGATCTCCTCCCGCATGATGCGCATGTCGTGCGTGACGCCGGTCAGGACGGCGGGGCGGAAGAAGGGCTCCTCGGCGCCGCCGCAGTGAAGGGTGGCGCCGTTCGCCACGGCGTCGTCCACCAGCTCCTTGACCTGCGCCAGCTGCTCCGGCGAGACCATGGGGCCGACCTCGGTGTCCCACTCGAGCGGATCGCCGATCCGCAGCCGCTCGGCGCCCTCGACCACGCCCTCGACGAACCGCTCGGCCACCTCCTCGACCACGTAGACGCGCTCGATCCCCGAGCAGGTCTGCCCGGCGTTCGCGAAGCCGCCCCAGAGGCAGCCGGAGATGGCGTTCGGGAGGTTGGCGTCGGCGCACACGATCATCGGGTCCTTGCCGCCCAGCTCGAGCACGGAGCCCTTCATCCGGCGGGCGCACTCCTCGCCGACGCGCCGGCCGACCTCGACCGAGCCGGTGAAGAAGATCTTGGAGGCGGTCGACTCGACCAGCGCCTGGCCCACCGCGCCGCCGCCGTGCACGGTGCGCACGAGGCCCTCCGGGACCCCGGCGCGCTCGAAGACCTCCTGGATGCGCTGGCCGATCAGCGGGGTGAGCGAGGCCGGCTTGAGCACCACGCCGTTCCCGGCCATCAGCGCGATCGCAACCTCGCCGAACGGGATCGACCACGGGTAGTTCCATGGCGCGATCACCCCCACCACGCCGAGCGGCTCGAAGGTGAAGCGGGCCCGCTTCTGCTTGATGAAGACCGGCAGCGGGATGCGCTCGTCCTCGAGGATGCCGGGGCCCGCCTCCGCAAGCCAGCGCAGCGAGTCGATCGTGGGGAGCAGCTCCATCACGTAGGACTCGTTGAGCGCCTTGCCCTGCTCGCGCGAGAGCAGCTTCGTCAGCTCGTCGAGCTGGTCGATGATCGCCTGGCCCGCGCGGCGCATGTAGCGCGCCCGGTCCAGCAGCGGCAGCTGGGCCCAGAAGGGCTGCACGGAGGCCACGTCGTCCACGACGGACTGCACCTGCTCGGGCCTGACCGTCTCGACCGCGCCGAGCCGCGTGCCGTCGAGCGGGTTGAACGACTCGAGCGGCGGCGAGATCGGAGTGACCGCGGCTTCCATGAGCGCCATTCTGGCAGGGGGTCAGACCCCTTGAGTCGGGCGGGCTTAGATCTCGCGCCCGCGGGCCCGCTGAATTCGCTCGAAGCGCTCGCGCATGGCCCGCTCCTCGCCGTGCTCGCTCAGCTCCAGGAAGCGCTCGCCGATCGCCTCGTCCGGCATCAGCTCCATCTCGGACACGCCCTCGGGGCGGTCGTGCGGGTAGTCGTAGCCCTCGCCCCGTCCCAGCTTCCTCGCGCCGGGGTACGCGGCGCTCCGCAACGCGGCCGGTGGCTCCGGCACGCCGTGCTCACGGACCCAGTCGCGGGCCCTGCCGAGCGCCTTGTAGGAGGCGTTCGACTTCGGCGCCAGCGCCAGATAGACCGAGGCCTGCGCCAGGTTGAGGGCGCACTCGGGCATACCCACGTGCTCCACCGCGTGCGCGGCGTTCACGGCCACCTCGAGCGCGCGCGGGTCGGCGTTGCCCACGTCCTCACTCGCCAGGACGACCATGCGGCGGGCGATGAAGCGCGGGTCCTCGCCGCCCTCGAGCATGGCGGCCAGGTAGAGCAGCGACGCGTCCGGGTCGGAGCCGCGCGTGGACTTGATCCAGGCCGAGATCAGGTCGTAGTGCTTGTCTCCTCCCTTGTCGTAGAGGATCGCGCTGCGCTGCAGCGCGTCCTCGGCCACGCGCAGGGTGACCGTGCCGCCCTGGCCCACCGTCTCGCAGGCGAGCTCGAGCGCCGACAGCGCGGTGCGGGCGTCGCCCACGGCGCGGGCGGCCAGGAACTCGAGCGCGTCGTCCTCCACCGCCGGCGCGTCGGCGATGCCGCGCTCGTCCCCGAGCGAACGGCGCAGCAGCGCCAGCACGTGGTCGGTCTCGAGCGGGCGCAGCTCGTAGACCCGGCAGCGCGACAGGAGCGCCGAGTTGACCTCGAAGTAGGGGTTCTCGGTGGTTGCGCCCACGAGCACCACGAGGCCCTCCTCCACCGCCGGCAGCAGCGTGTCCTGCTGGGCCTTGTTGAAACGGTGGATCTCGTCGAGGAAGAAGATGGTTCCCTCGCCCGAGGTCTGGCGCCGGTGCTCAGCGCGCTCCAGCACCTCGCGCACCTCGGCGCGCCCGGCGTTCACCGCCGAGGCCTCCTCGAAGGCCGCGCGTGCGTTGACCGCGAGCAGCCGGGCGAGCGTCGTCTTGCCCGTGCCCGGCGGCCCGTACAGGATCATCGAGTGCGGGCGGCCCTCCTCGATCGCGGTGCGCAGCGCGGAGCCACGGCCGAGCAAGTGCTCCTGGCCCACGAACTCGCCCAGCGAAGCCGGGCGCATCCGCGCGGCAAGCGGCAGGTCGCCGGCCGGTACCGCCGTCTGCTTCCCAGCCGGCGAGTCCTCTAGGTCGAAGAGCCGCTCCACGTGGCCAATTCTCGCAGCGCTACCGGGATTCGAGGCGCTGCAGGAAAGCCGTGGTCGCCTCAGCGCAGCGCTCCGGGGCGTCCTCCCACACGAAGTGCCCCGCGCCGTCGATCACGATCAGCTCGGTGTCCGGCAGCTCGCGCTCGAAGCGGTGGGCGCCGGCCACGGGCGCGAACTCGTCCTTCTCGCCCCACACGAGCAGCACCGGCACCGCGAGGTCGGCGAGCCGGTAGCCCGCGAGCTTCGCGAAGTCGCCGGAGCGGTACAGCTCGAGCTGGCCGCGCCGGCGGGTCTCGTCCGCGAACGCCTTCCAGTACTCGTCGATTGCGTCGTCGCCGAAGGCGGGGCTCGCGCTGCGGAGCACCGCCGCGAAGCCGTCGCGATCGAGCCCGTCCACCAGCTGCTCGCCGGTGCCGGGCTCGCGCATCGCTTGCGCCATCCCGTGCCACTTGCCGTCGGGGAAGAAACCGGTCGAGCTGATCACGAGCGCCTCCACGGCGTCGGGGTGCTCGCAGGCCCAGCGCAGCCCGATCAGCCCGCCCCAGTCGTGCACGACGAGGAGACAGCGCTCTATCCCCTGCTCCCGGCGGAAGCGCTCCACGGCCTCCACGTGCCGCTCCCACGTGCCCGGGGGGTCGGGCTCCGAGTCTCCGAAGCCGGCCAGGTCCGGCGCCACGGCGCGGCGCCCGGCCGCGGCGAGGGCGGGCATGAGCCCGCGCCACATGTACGACGACTCGGGGAAGCCGTGCAGGAGCAGGGCCACCGGTGCGTCCGCCGGGCCCTCCTCCCGGTGGGCAAGGCCGGAAGCGCCCGGCTCGGCCGGGTGCGCACGGTGCGGATTCACGCGGGGACGCCCTCGGCGAGGCGCGTGAAGAGGCGCTCGAGGGCGGGGCGTAGCACGCCCTCCTCGAAGTCGTCCACGGGGTGCACGAGCTGGCCGATCATGAAGCCGGTGATGGCCGCCACGACCAGCGGGGCGTCGCCGCGCGGGTCCTGCCCGCCGGCGGCCCGGAGGCCGAGCTCGGCGAGCCGAAGCTGTGCCTCGTGCCAGCGGGCCACCTCCGCGCCCAGCCAGGGGCGCCGGGTGCCCTCGAGCACGAGCTCCGTGAAGGCCACGTGGCGCGCCGGGTCCGACTGCAGGTCCTCGGCGAGCACGGCGGCGACGGCACGGGCCCATTCGAGCACGTCCAGCTCGCGGGGGGCAAGCTCGAGGACCACGCGCTCGATGCGCTCGACCTCCTCGCGGGCGGCCAGGAGGAGCGTCTCCTGCAGCAGCTCCTCCTTCGAGGCGAACCAGTAGGTCGTGGCCGAGAGCGGAAGCCCGGCCCGCTCGGCGACGGCGCGGTGGGTGACGGCGTCCGGGCCGCGCTCGCCGATGATCGCGAGGGTGGCGCGCAGGATGGCCTCGCGGCGAGCCTCGCCGCGCACCTCGCGCCCGCTTGGCGCGGCTGGTACATTTGTTCCGCTCATGAGTACAAATGTACCGATGCGGACGGCGTCCGACCGAATCTCCTACGACGACCTCTACGCGCGATGGGAGAAGGGCAACTGGCGCGCCACCGAGATCGACTTCACCGAGGACGCCCGCCAGTGGCGCGAGGAGTTCTCGGACTTCGAGCGCACGGCGGCGCTCTGGAACTACGCGCTCTTCTTCTGGGGCGAGGACGCGGTGGCGGACGGCCTGTCGCCCTACATCGACGCCGCGCCGCTCGAGGAGCAGAAGTACTTCCTCGCCACGCAGCAAGTCGACGAGGCGCGCCACGCCGTCTTCTTCAGCCGCTTCATGCACGAGGTGGCCGGGATCGGCGGCAGCGACATCGGCTCCCGGCTGGCCGCCATCGAGCCGCAGCTCACCTGGGGCTTCCGCCAGGTCTTCGGCCGGCTCGAGACGATGTGCGCCGAGCTGCGGCGGAAGCCCACCCGGCCCAACCTCGCCGCGGCCGTGACGCTCTACCACGTGGTTATCGAGGCTACGCTCGCCCAGCCCGGCCAGCACTTCATCACCAGGTACCTCGAGGACCGCGACCTGCTACCCGGCTTCCGCGCCGGCATGGAGCGGGTGGCCGCCGACGAGCAGCGCCACATCGGCTTCGGCGTGAAGCTGCTGGCGGACCTGTGCCGCGATGACCCCGACTGCAGGCACGCGGTGGCGGACATGCTGCGCGAGGTGATCCCGTACACGGCGGCGGTGCTGGTGCCGCCGGGCTGGGACCGGCGCTACACGGAGGTGTTCGGCTTCACGCTCGAGGAGATCGGCGCCGAGGGCGCCGCCTCGATCGAGACGAAGCTGCGGAGCGCCGGCCTCCCGATGGAGGAGCTTCCCGGCCCGCCCATCTTCTCGCCCGGGCTCGAGCCGATCGAGCGAGCCCGGCTCGGGCAGCGGCTCGTCTACGGCGGCGTGCTCGGCGAGAAGAACGGACCGGCGCGGAGCGACGTGGAGACGATGGCCGCTCTGTTCGAGCTCGTCCGCGGCGGCCTCGACAAGCGCGAGGCGCCGGCCGAGCCCGGCACGATCCAGTGGGACTTCGAGGACGCCGAGCCGTGGCACCTGGTCGTGGCGAACGGCGACACGCGCGTGGCGCCGGGCAGAGCCGAGTCTCCCACCGTCACGCTCGAGTGCCGCTGGGAGGACTGGGCCGACCTGATCGGAGGGCGTGAGAACGGCCTGCGGCTGGCGGCGACCCGGCGCCTGCGGCCGAAGGGCGACTTGCGCTGGCTCTGGCGCGCCCGCAAGATGTTCCCGCGCTAGCCCCATAAGCTTGGGTCATGACCGCGCCGGTCCCCGAGGACAAGCTCCGTCTCGGCGGCATGGCCCTTCGCAACGGGCTGCTCGTCCACGGGCCGACCCACTGGGCGGCGGCCGTGCGCACGGCCGCCGGCGAGATCAAGGTCGCGTCCGGGCGCAAGCCGGACCTCGGGGCGCGTGCCGCGGAGAAGCTGCCCGGCGTGCGCGGCGTGGTGAAGCTCGCCGAGGCGATGGCGGTGATCCCGCTGGTCAAGCGGGCGCTGCCCGAGGCTCGCCTGCCGATGCAGGACGTGAGGACCGTCGGCGCCATGGGCGCCGCCGCGCTCGGCGGCCAGGCGATCCGCACCGCCGGCCGCGGGCTCGCCCGCGAGGCGGCAGTGGCGATCGTGAGCGTCGCCCCGGCGCTGCTGGCGCTCCGCAGCGGCGACCTCGCCGCCTACCACGGCGTGGAGCACAAGGCCATCGCCGCCTACGAGGACGACTCGGACGCCGCCGATGCCACCAAGGAGCACGACCGCTGCGGCTCCCACCTCGTGGCCCCCATGCTCACGGCGGCCGCGGTGGGCAACGTGGCCGCCCGCCGCGCCGGCCTGCGCGGACCGGTGGCCGAGGCGGCGGTCGGGCTCGGTAGCGCCGCGGTGGCGGTGGAGGTGTTCGCCTGGTCCGAGCGCCACCCGGACAGCGCGCTGACCCGCCTTTTGCGCGTGCCCGGCCACGAGATCCAGCGGGCGATCGGCACGCGCGAGCCCACGGCCGAGCAGCTCGAGGTGGGGCGCGCGGCGCTGGAGGAGATACTGCGTGTCGAGCGCGACGCGTGAGCGGCTCGATCCGGCCGTCTTCCGCCTCCCGGTAGAGCGCATCCGGTCCGGCTACTACTCGGACGCCTACTTCAACTTCACGCGGCAGCTCCTGAAAGAGCGCGGCGCCCACCCGCGCGTGACGATGCAGGTGTTCCAGAAGCACCGGTCGGTGCTGGGCGGCATCGACGAGGCCGTGGCGATCCTCAAGCTGTGCAGCGACGACTGGGAGGCCCTGGAGGTCCAGGCGCTCCACGAGGGCGACGAGATAGCGCCGATGGAGACGGTCATGACGATCGAGGGCGACTACTCGGTATTCAGCCACCTCGAGACCGTCTACCTCGGCTGCCTGGCGCGCCGCACGCTGATCATGCGCAACGTGCGCGAGGTCGTGGACGCGGCGCACGGCAAGCCGATCCTGTTCTTCCCGGCCCGCCACGACCACTGGCTGGTCCAGACGGGCGACGGCTGGGCCGCGCACGTGGCCGGGGCGATCGGCGTCTCCACGGACGCCCAGGCCTCCTGGTGGGGCGGCGTGGGCGTCGGCACCGTGCCCCACGGCCTGATCGCCGCGTTCGGCGGGGACACGGTCGAGGCGGCGCGGGTGTTCTCCGAGCGCTTCTCGGACCAGATGAACGTGACCGTGCTCGTGGACTTCGAGAACGACTCGGTGCGGACCGCGCTCGAGGTGGCGGACGCGCTCGGCGACCGGCTCTGGGGCGTGCGGCTCGACACGTCGGAGCGCATCGTGGACCGAGCCCTCTGGCACGAGATGGGCGACTTCAAGCCGACCGGCGTGAACGCGGTGCTGGTGGAGCGGGTGCGCACCGCGCTCGACGAGGCGGGGCACGAGCAGGTGCGGATCGTCGTGTCGGGCGGGTTCGAGGCCGCCAAGATCCGCGACTTCGAGGCACTCGGCGCGCCGGTGGACGCCTACGGCGTCGGCTCCTCGCTCGTGCGGGGCGAGAACGACTACACGGCGGACGTTGTGCGAGTGGACGGCCGGGATTGCGGGAAGGCCGGCCGGCGCTTCAAGCCCAACCCGCGCCTAGAGCCAGTGGAGTGACGCTCAACCAGACAGCCCAGGTTGCCGATTGGGGTAGGAGATGAGGCGGGCGACCCTCCTGTGCATTGCTGCTGCCCTGCTGTCCAGCCCGGCGGCAGCGCAGGCGCAGGGAGGATCGGCGCAGTG
>Ga0081538_10001470_pt1 | contig 24193 bp, 22 predicted proteins | sample TabmetS5T2R1_FD_71022 | JGI IMG/M metagenome (GOLD analysis project Ga0081538, IMG submission 71022) | Tabebuia heterophylla rhizosphere microbial communities from the University of Puerto Rico - S5T2R1 | ecosystem: Host-associated > Plants > Roots > Rhizosphere ... | reverse complement strand
GGCCCGTCGTGCCGCCCGTCTTCCGACTCGGTCGCGAAGCCCACCAGCCGCTCGCCGGCCGGGCCGATAGCCGCCACCCGCCAGGCGGCTCCGTGGCGCTCGCGCAATCGCCGCTCCGCCTCTTCGGCGGGGAGTCCCCAGAGCTCGCCGGCGGGCTCCACGCGCGCGCCGCCCGCGTCTACAAGCAGCACCGAAGGCTCCTCGCGGGCGCCCCGGATCACGATCGCGTCGTTTCCCGTCAGCTTTCCGGCGATCGCGAAGTGGCTGGAGGCGAGCGCGTCGTTCAGCATGCCGGTGAGCGGCGACTTCGACACGACGGCGAACTTCGCGCTCGTCGTGAGTGGCGTTCCGACGAGCGGCGAGAAGACAAACGCCAGCGGGGCCTCCGGCGCGAGCGGATCCACGCGCGGCGGCGCAAGCCGGTGCATGAGCCATGCGGCGAGTCCGGCGCCGCCGATGCAGCGACGGAGCACGGTCTCCGAGAGCGGCAGCGGCTCCGCCCCTCCGTCCCCGACGTCCACGATCAGGGCGCGGCCGAAGTATCCGCCGGGCGTGCTCATCGCGTTCTCAGCCTCCCGCGTCCGCGGCGATGAACGCCAGCACGTCGCGGGCGGCCAGCGGTAGCTCCGGATCACGGCTGATCTGGTCGCCGTTCAGCGCCGCCACGACGTGACGGTCGAGTGGAACGCCGGCGCCCGCTGCCGCCGCCCTGAGCGTCGCGGCGCGTAGCGCGAGCGGCTCCCTGTCGCGTGCCGGCGCGAGCGTGCCGAAGCGCCGCACCGTGACCGGCGGCGCGGGACGCGCCCGTGCCTCCTCGTACTCGGCAGGGTTGTTCAGGTTCCGCAGGGACAGCAGGTCGGGGTCAGCACGGGCGAGGCGCGCATCGCGCAGGAGGTCGCTCTCGCCCAGCTCGCTGACCCGGCAGCGCTCGAAGAGGAAGGCCGGCCGCATTCGATCGCTCATGATCAGCTCCTCCACGTCGGCGAGCAGCGAGGTCCGATACGCCGCCGCAAGCGGGTGCTTGAAGCCCTGTGCCACCGGGAGCGCCACGTCCACGTCCTCCCGGTCCGCGTGGGCGAGCACCGCCGCGACGAACGCGGGGTGGAGGAGCGGTACGTCCGTGGACGACACATAGGCACGTTCGGCGTCCCCGGCTACAGCCCTCAGCCCCGCTGCGAGTCCCTGAAGCGGGCCGCGTCCCTCACGCGCGTCCTCGACAACGCGCACGCCGCGCGGCAGCGACGGAAGCTCCTGGCCCGGCGCGCGAACCACGACCACCGGACCGTCGACGGCGCGGGCGACGATGCCGGCCACTCGGTGAAGGAGGGTCGACCCGTGCCACTCGAGTGACGCCTTCGGCCTTCCCATCCGTGTGGAGCGCCCGCCCGCCAGCACAACCCCCGCCGTGCGGGCGCCGTTCGCCCCTGCCCCACCCTCTCGTGCCGGGCCGGGAACGCGAATGTCCTCCAGTGGGCGCATGCCAGCCAGCCCGTCGAAGTGTACGTATTCGTTTCAAGGGTTCGAGATTGGCCAAAAAGTTCGTTAGCAGGGGCGCAACACCGGCGGCCAGACTCGTGTTTGAAATATCTAAAGGCGTCGCGCGTATAAGCCGAAGAAGCTCGAGGACCCAGACCTGGCCCCCGACCACAGGGGTGACCCGCCCCCGATGACACCCACCACGACCGCAGTCCAACCCCGGCCGCTCGCCGGCGGCCCGCGCCGCCGGCTCGTGATGGCGGGCGGTGACCAGGCGCCCGAGCGCGCCCGCGCCTGGCTGAAGAACGTGGCACGCTGGGTCGACCGCGAGAACGAGCAGACCCTCGCGCTGCTCGTGTCCGAGCTCGTCAACAACGCCGTCCGACACGGAGGCGCCGGCTACCGCGAGCTGATCGAGCTCGAGCTGCACGAAACGGAGAACGGGGTGGGAGTCGCCGTGAGCGACCCCGGACCCGGCTTCACACCCGCCCGCCGCGAGGGCCCACTCGACGAGCCGGGTGGCTGGGGTCTTGTACTGGTGGACCAGATGGCAGAGCGCTGGGGCGTGCTCCACGACGGCCGCACACACGTCTGGTTCGAGCTCGCGACCGCGGACTGACCTCCCTCACTGCCGTGGAATCGGGTGGTTCGCCCGGAACAGGTCGCCCGGGTCGTACTCGGCCTTGGCCGCGGTCAACCGCCGCCAGACCTCGGGACTGAAGAACGCCGACACGTCGCCCGGTCGGTCGGCGAAGTTCAGGAAGCGGCGACCGGTCGAGTACGGCGCCAGCTCGCTGAGCACGAGGTCCAGGTGCTCGTCGACCGCGGCTCGGGCCGCCTCGTCGAACGCGGCGCCGACACCGAACACAATGTGCTCGCCGTCGACGCTGCCTAGCGCGCCTGCCCCGTCCGGCTCACGGCCCAACGCGCCGCCGAGCTGGCGGACCTGGAAGCCGAGCAGCGGGCTGCCGGAGTCCATCCCGCCCACGCGCACCAGGGCATCCGCGAGTTCGGGGGTCAGCTCGCCCAGCAGCACGTGGTCGCCGATACCGGGAACCGGCTGCTCGGGGTCCATCGCGAGCTGGCGCAGCGCCGCGGCCGGCTGGACCTCCCAGGTGTCCCACACCGCGCCGCCGATCTCGCGGAGTGGCCGCATCAGTTCCTCGCCCGCGGCCGGGTCGCCCACGAAGGCGCCCGTCACGTCTACGAGCGAGCGTCCACGCAGCGGCTCGGGCAGGTCGGGCAGCGGCGGCAGGTTGAGGAAGCGGAGGGCGGCCGTGATCTCGTCGGGCACGTTCGCGAGCCAGTCGCCATAGGCGTGAGCGATCTCCCCGGCCATCTCCGCGGGCCACGCGACCGTGCCGGCGTAGACGTCGGCCACCGCGAAGAGCTCGACCTCGATCGCCGTGACGGCGCCGAACGAGCCGCCGCCTCCTCGGAGCGCGAAGAAGAGCTCGGCGTCGTTCTCGGAATCGACGCGGCGCTGCCGGCCGTCCGCGGTCACTACCTCGATCGCCTTGACCGCATTCGAGGCGAGGCCGTAGCGGCGCCCGAGCCAGCCGACGCCGCCCCCGAGCGTGAACCCGATGACTCCCGTGTCGGGCGATGAGCCCAGCAGGGCGGCCAGCCCGGCCTCGCCGGCGCTGACCGCGACGTCCGCCGACAGCGTCCCGGCCTCGATGCGGGCGCGGCTGGCAGCGGGGTCGATCTCGACTCCCGTCAGGCGGTCGGTCTTGAGCAGGACCGTGTCCTCCAGAGGGCCCATCGCGCCCGCGCCGTGCCCGGTGGCCTGCACGGCCACGCGCAGGCCGTGCTGGCGGGCGAAGTCGATCACGCGCGCCACGTCCGCGGCGTCAGCGGCATGGGCCACCGCGGCCGGGTGCTGGTCCGCGGCCAGGTTCCAGGCCTGGCGCGCGCTGTCCCAGGTCTCGTCGCCTGGCAGCACCGCGTCTCCGTCGAGGCTGCGGCCCAGGCTCTGAAGGTCGAGGGTGGAGGGGGTCGTGTCAGACACTCGTAGCTCCTGTTCGGGTTCACCCATCAGAGAGTCAGTCCCTCAGGGTGGCAGCCGAGCGCCGTCAGTGAATGACGATCTTGAGTACCACCAGCAGAAGGCCGAGCGTCGCGCATCCCACCGACGTCAGCGCGATGCGCGCCAGCGAGTCGTGCTCTTGCATCCCCACTACGAAGCCCCAGGCCCCCAGCAGCACCACGCACGAGCAGGCGGCGATCAGGATGGCGGTCTCGTCCTTCGCCCCGAGGAGGGCGGCCAGGAGCATCACCGCCAGTGGCGGGAAGGCCGCCTGCACGAGCGGCCAGTGGTGGGCGAGCGAGTGCCCGAGCCCGCCCCCGGGCGTGAGGCCGGTCGCGCGGCGGGCGATCGACAGGGACCAGGAATGCGCGAGCCAGAAGACAACGACGGTCACGAGCACCCAGAGCGCCGTGGGCCAGATCTCGGGGTCGTCGTCGGGACCGGTGGCCGCAAGGAGGCCGGCGACGATGATCGTGCCGTAGATGGCACCCGAGAGCTGATCGGCCCGGCGCTCGAGATCGCGGGTGGCGCTCACGCCGGCCCCCGGTCGTCGTCCGTGTATGTCCAGTGTCCGCCGAGCATCGTCGCCAGCACCCGGATCTCTCGGAGTTCCCCGGGCGGGCAGTCGAACGGATCGCGGTCGAGCACGACGAGGTCGGCCAGCATTCCGGGGCGCAGCATCCCACGCCGATGCTCCTGGTGTTCGAGCCAGGCGGGCGCTACGCAAGCCGCATGCAGGGCCTCCGCGACCGTCAGCGCCTGCTCCGGCCGCCAGGCCGGCCGTTCGTCGAGCGTGCGCAGCACGCCGGCCGCCAGCCCTGCGAGCGGGTCGAGCTCCTCGACCGGGGCATCGGAGCCGTTCGCCAGGCGCGCGCCCCCGTCGAGCAGCGAGCGATACGCGTAGGCGCCGTGCCTGCCATCCCAGAGCCTGTCGGCGAGGTCGCGGTCCGAGGGCGCGTGGCTGAACTGGACCGAGGCCGCCACCCCGAGCTCTCCGAAGCGCCCCATGTCCTCCGGCGCGAGCAGCTGGGCGTGCTCGATGCGCGGCCGCAGCCCGCACGGCTGCCAGTCTCCGCGCGTGGCCTCGAAGGCGTCGAGCGCCGCGCGGTTCGCGCCGTCGCCGATCGCGTGCACCGCCACCGGCCAGCCCGCCGCGGCTGCGCGCCGGACGAACTCCTCGAGCTGCGCGCGGCTAGTGATCTCCACCCCCGAGCCGTCAAGCAGCCTTGCCGTTGCCGACCCCAGCGTGCCGTCCATGAAGCCCTTGAGATAGCCGAGGCGCAACATGTCGTTGCCGAAGCCGGACCGGAGGCCGAGGGAAACGAGCTCGTCCAGGCGCTCCCAGGGGAACGACTGCCAGACCCGCACGCGCAGGTCGCCGTCCGCGAGCAGGCGCTGGTGGACCTCGAATGACCCGAGCCAGCCGTCCTTGTCGTGAACGGCGGTGACCCCGCGCGCGGCCGCGATCCGCATGCCCCCGCGCGAAGCGTCGACCATCTCTTCGAGCGTGGGTCGCACGTGACGGTCGCGGAACGACCAAGCCGCTGTCTCGCGCAGGACGCCGGTGGGCTGCCCGTCCTCGTCGCGCTCGACCACCCCGCCGGGGCCATCGGGCACCTCGCCCGCGCGCTCGAGCCCCGCGCTGTTCACCCACAGCGAGTGGTAATCCCTGGACATGAGCGCGGTCGGGACCGGGCCGGTCACGCGGTCGAGTGAATGTCTATCGGGCGGGTCAGCCCAGTCGCCCTCGCGCCAGCCGAGGCCGCGCAGCCAGCCGCCCGCCGGCACCTGCTCGAGCGCCGCCGCGACCCTCGCCAGCGCCTCGTCGCGGGAGCGCGCGTCCTGGAGGCGGGCCTGGCGCAGGCCAAGCGACCAGGTCGGGAAGTGGACGTGGGCGTCTGCGAACCCGGGCAGCACGCAGCCCCCACCCAGGTCGATACGGACGGCGTCCGGTGCGGCCCGGTCGGCCACGACTCCGCCGGTCACCGCGAGCTCCCGCGCGAGCGGACGCTCCGGGTCGAGCGTCCGCACCGTCCCGCCCTCGAACACCGAATTCACGGGCGGCATCTTCGCCGAGGCGAGCTCGGCGTGGCCTGGTTACGAGCCCGAGGACACGGGCCGCTTGTAGTGGAGCGGCTTGACCGCCGCCTCGATGTCCGCCCTTCGCGACTCGAGGAACGGCGGGATCGAGAGCTTCTCGCCGAGCGTCTCGAGCGGCTCGTCGATCGTGAAGCCCGGACTGGGCGTCGCGAGCTCGAACAGCACCCCGCTCGGCTCGCGGTAGTAGATCGAGCGGAAGTAGTGGCGGTCGATCACCTCGGTGGGATGCCCGCCGTGCCTGCGGATCTGGTCGCGCCAGGCCGCGTGCTCCTCGTCCGTCGACCCCCAGGCCACGTGGTGGACGGTGCCCGCACCCTGCAGCCCGCGCTCCGCCGGCGGAGCGTCGTACGCGTACTCGCCGCCGCGGCTCTCGCCGCGCGTCTCCCAACCGTCGGTGGTCGGGCCGAAGCCCATCCCCTGCTCGAGCAGGTAGCGGCTCTGATCGGGGTTAGAGCTGTAGGCGCGAACGCCGTGGAAGCCCTGGAGCGCGTGCTCAGCCGGAACCTCGGGGTGCTCCGCGATCAGCGGCTCGTCCGGGACGTCGAAGACGCCGAGCTCGTGCTCGAGGCCCTCGGGGTCGCGGAAGCGCAGCCGCTCGCCGTCGCGCCCGGTCTCGATGCCCGCGCCGCCGAGCCGCGCGGCCCAGAAGTCGAGCGCCGCCGGTCCGCCGACGCGCCAGACGATCCGGTGGACCATGCCCTCACCGGCGCGGCCGGGCGGGGCGCCCGGATACTCGAAGAACGTCAGGTCGAGGCCGGGCTTCGCGTCCTCGTCCCCATAGAAGAGGTGATAGACGGTCGGGTCGTCCTGGTTGACGGACCGCTTGACCATCCGCAGGCCGAGGACGCCCGTGTAGAAGTCGACGTTGGCCTGGGCGTCGGCCGTGATCGCCGTGATGTGATGGATCCCGTTCAGCTTCATCGCGTTCTCCCTCTCATTGCGTTCTCCGTGGAGCATCCCCGGAAAAGTGATTGCTCGTGCAACTATATCATTGTATGGCTTTACGTCGAGCGAAGGACGGCTAAGAGGGGTAGGGACGGGTGTGGGGTAGGGGTGTTTGACGCGAAAGTTGCGCTATGCGCGACTAAGTCGTCACGCACCCGCGGCAGGAGCTACCCCCGCGCCCACCTCAGGCCTCGGCGCCGAGGGCCTCCCTCGCCGCGGTCAGTCGCCGGTCCTCGAGCCCGCGCTGGTGGCGTTCGGCGCGCTCGATCAGCCGTTCCAGGGCGGGGCCGTCGAGCGCGGGCTCGCTCTCGGCCAGCAGCCGCAGCGACTTCCAGAGCGCCAGCTTTCCCGTCACGCCGAGGGCGAGGGCTTCGAGCTCGACCAGTCGGCTGAGCGGTGAGTAGCCGGTGAGCTGACCGTTCAGCTTGAGTCGCCCGGCCTTCTCGCCGATCCAGCCGGCTGCGACCTTGGCGGGGTCCTTGCGGATCCCGAGGTCGTCCATGATCCCCTTGAGCGTGTCGCGGTCGGCTTCGATCTCGTCCGCGATCGTGCTCAGGAACTCGCCGTAATCGCTGTCACGGTTCTGACCTCGTGCGCGCTTGGCGAGCTCGAGGCCGACAGTCGAGCCGGCAAGGTGGTCGTTCAGGTAGATGCCGAGGAGCTTCCTGTTCATCGGATTCCGAACGTACCCGCTCACACGGAGAAAATGCGACGCTGCCGCGATGGCCGAGGGGCCGACCGAGCTCGAGCGGGCGCTCGCGGACGCCGGCGGGGCGGCGGCTCCGCGCAGGTTCTCCGCGCGCCTGCGCTCGCTCCTCGACGGCGAGCTGCGGCGCGGCGCGGTCGAGCTCGACGAGAGGCGCACTGGCTACGAGTCACCGGTCGCGGTGGCCGTGGCGCCGGGCGAGGGCGTCGTGCTCGCGGTGCTGCCCGTGCCGAAGGAGCTGCGCGCCGACACGGGCGTGGTCGGCGACCGCGCCGCCGCCCTGGCCGCGGCGGCGGTCGAGCAGCTCGTGGTGGGAGCCTCGCCGGGCGTACCCGGCAGAGCCGCCGACCTCGGGCTCGAGCTGGGAGGGCTCGGGCCGATGCTCGTGCTCTCGTACCCCGCCGCCGCTCCGCTCGAGGCGGCCGAGTACGCACAGGAGGCGCTCAACTCCGACTTCGAGCACAAGCGGATCGACCGCCTGCGAGCACGCGCGCAGCTGCTCCCGGGCCACGTGCTCGAGGGGATCGAGGACGTGCGCCCGCCGCTCGACGCCACCCACCCGCTGCGCGTGGCGGAGGCGGTCACGCGCCTCGGCGGGTCGCCGCTCGAGGAGGCGAGCATGGACGCGCTCGAGCCGCAGCTCCTGCAGCTGCTCGAGCCCGCGGGCTCGGTCGCGCGCGCGCACGAGGATCCCGACCTCGGGCGGCGCGTGACACGCCGGATCCTGCAGCGGCTGGACGGCATGGGGAAATGGGGTGGCTACCACACCGCGTTCGACCATCTGGCGCGCGGCTTCGCGGGCAACGAGCGCGCGCTCGCGCACGAGATCGGCGAGGCGCTGCTCGAGGCGGGCCTGCTCTCAGAGAAGCCGAGCGTGGGTCAGCGCCACGTCTGCCTCAACCCGAAGCGGAGCGGCGACATCCGCCGTCTGATCGACGACGGCGTCGTGCCGAGCGGGCTGCGGTTGCCTTAGGCCGCTAGAGCGCGTCCACGCGCAGGCGGCCATCCTGCGCCACGCTCAGGCTCCGCCGGCCGGCCGCCAGTTCCCGGAGCTCGTCGCCCACCAGCTCGCGGCGCCAGCCTCTGGTGACCCGCAGGTGGTCACCGTCCTCGCCGCGCCGTAGAGCGGACATCAGGGACGCGAGCTCGGCCTGGGTGGCGATCAGTTCCACGGCAACTCCGGACTCGATCGAGCGATGACGGACAAGTGCCTGGGCGAGCGACACCACCGGCGCGTCCGAGGAGTCGCGCGCCGGCGGCTCGGGAGGCGGCGGGGGCGGCGTGCGCTCGCGGCCGCGCGCAATTGCGTGGAGAAGCGTATCGCCGCGGCGGTGGAGCGTCTGCGGCGGCAGTCCCCGGATCTGCTCGAGGCCGTGGCGATCGCGCGGCGTGCGCCGGGCGAGCTCGATAAGGGCCTGGTCGGGCAGCACCGTGCTGGGCGGACGATCGGCCGAACGGGCGCTCTCCTCGCGCCACTCGGCAAGCTCGCGTGCCACGGCGCGCGCGGAGTCGCTCAGGCGCCCGAGCCGGGGCAGTCGCTCGTAGGCGCGCTCCGCGCTGCGCTCGTCGCTGGACTCGGCCACCGCCTGACATTCCTCACGGGCCCAGTCGAGCCTGCCGCGCTCCAGCAGCCGGCGCTCGATCTCGGTGCCGAGCTCCAGCAGCAGCCGGGCGTCGTCAGCGGCGTACTCGAGCTGCTGTGGGCTGAGCGGCCGGCGGTCCCAGCGGGTGAAGCCCTCGCTCCCCTTGAGCGTGACCTTCAGCACCTTCCGAACGAGCGACTCGTACCCCTCCTGGTTCCCGAAGCCGAGGAAGCCTGCGGCCACCTGCGTGTCGAACACGTTCGTGACGTCCGTTTGCCAGCTGCGGCGCAGGATCCCCACGTCCTGCCGGCCCGCGTGCATCACGATCTCGACGGCCGGGTCGGCCAGCACCCGCGCCAACGGCCGCGGGTCGAGGTCCTGCTCGATCGGGTCGAGCACCTCGGTCCGGACCCCGCCGGGAGCCGCGGGATCGGGAACGGCCACCTGGGCGAGGCACAGCAGCGCCTGATAGCGGCGCTCGGAGACAAACTCAGTGTCGATGGCGAGCCGCCCACCGGCGACGGCCTGCTCGGCAAGCTCGGAAACCACGGCGATCTGACCTGACCCTAATTGTCAGCGCCGCGAGATCAGGAAGAAATAGATGAGCTGGCCCAGCGACGCCACGAAGCCGGCCACGTAGGTGAGCGCGGCCGCGCGCAGCACCGCGCGGGCGCCGTCAACCTCGTCGGGAGCCAGCAACCCCTGCGAGTCGAGGGCCACCAGGGCGCGCTTCGAGGCGTCGAACTCGACCGGCAGCGTCACGAGCTGGAAGAGCACGACGGCGGAGAACAGGATCAGGCCCACGGTCACCAGACCCGTGGCGCCGATCACGAGGCCGATCAGCACCGGCAGGAACCACAGCGACTGCCCGAACTGCGCCGCCGGCAGCACGGTCTGGCGGAGGCGCATCGGCGCGTAGTTGCGCGCGTCCTGGATCGCGTGGCCGGCTTCGTGGGCGGCGACCCCGAGCGCCGCCACGGTTGCGGCTTGGCCGACGCTCTCCGACAGGTTGAGCGTGCGCGAGCGGGGGTCGTAGTGGTCGGTCAGATGGCCCGCCACGGGGCGGACGGTCACGCCATCGAGGCCCGAGTAGCGCACCACGGCTGCGGCCGCCTGCGCCCCGGTCAGGCCGTTGCGAGTCGGCACCTGGCTGTAGCGGTTGAAGGTGCTCTTGACGCGCATCTGCGCCCAGAGCCCGAACAGCAGCGGGACGCCTGCGCATATGAGCCAGATCCAGAGCCCCTCCATGGCGACCTGACCCTAGCTGACCTGGGACCGGCCCAGTCCGGTCTGCCGTAATACTCGCTGGCCGTGCTCCTCGCATCGATCCTCGCCGGCCTCGCGGCGCTCGCGCCCCAGCCGGCGCTCGCCCCGCGCCCGACGCCGCCCTTCCCGTCCGCCTCGGCCGAGGTCATCGGGACGTCCGCCGAGGGCAGGCCGATCCGCGCACAGCTCGTGGGCAGCGCGCGCGCCCCGGTGAAGCTCCTCGTGGTGGGCACGCTTCATGGCAACGAGCAGGCCGGCACGACGATCACACGCCGGCTGCGCCGCGTGCGCCCGCCGCGCGGCACAGCGCTCTGGATCGTCGACGACGCCAACCCCGACGGATCGGCGCGGAACTCCCGCCACAACGCGAACGGCGTCGATCTGAACCGCAACTTCCCGTACCGCTGGCAGCCCCAGGACGGCGTCTACGAGTCGGGCCCCGGCCCGGCGTCCGAGCCCGAGACCCAGGTGTTGCAGCGATTCATCGAGCGCGAGCGGCCGCGCGTGACGCTCTGGTACCACCAGGCGCTACGCATAGTCGTCGAGTCCGACGGCGATGCGGCGCTCGAGCGCCTCTACGCCCGCCGCTCCGGACTGCCGCGCCAGAGCCTTCCGCCATACCACGGCACCGCCACCTCCTGGCAGAACCACGAGTTCGAGGGCGACTCGGCGTTCGTGGTCGAGTTGCCGGGCGGGAGCCTCGACGCGGCGGGCGCGCGCCGGCACTCCCGCGCCGTCCTCACGCTCGCGCGCGCGATCGCGCCCGCGCGTGTGACGCGCAAGCCGATCCCGTATGGGCCCGAGCGGCGCGAGCAGATGGCGGCCTACGCGCGGCGTCACTACGGGATCGACGACCACCGCCTGAGCGACCCGCAGGTGATCGTCCAGCACTACACCGTCACGGACACGTTCCAGCCGGTGTTCGACTACTTCTCGGTCAACCAGCCCGATCCCGAGCTGAACGAGCTTCCCGGCGTCTGCGCCCACTACGTGATCGATCGCGACGGCACGATCTACGAGCTGGTTCCGCCGCGCATCATGTGCCGCCACACCGTCGGGCTCAACTACACGGCGATCGGCATCGAGCACGTCGGCCGCAGCGACGCGCAGGTGATGGGCAACGGCGCTCAGCTGGCCGCGTCGCTGCGCCTCACGCGAATGCTCCAGGGTCGTCACGGGATTGCCACACGCAACGTGATCGGGCACAACGAGAACCGCTCGAGCCCATTCCACCGCGAGCGGATCGAGAGGCTGCGCACCCAGACCCACGGGGACTTCCCGAAGCCGGTGATGGACGCCTATCGCCGCGCGCTCCGGCGCCTGCCGGCTCCGGCGAGCCTGCGCTAGGTGCCCCGGCGCCGCAGCCGCGCGAAGCCGTAGCGCGCGAGCGCCAACGCAATGTCCACAACGGCGCTCCAGAGATGCCCGAGCGGGCCGGTCACGAGCCACGCCTGGGCGCGTTCGGCGGGATCGCGTCTGAGCCTGGTGACCTGAGTCGTCAGTTCGTGCGCACCTTCCCGGCGTCTGGACGCGCCTGGCGCCACCCGCGGGAATCGCCGATGCTTCGGCATCGACTCATCCCGTGTGCGGCGCCAGCCACGCCCAGCCGCGCGGGAAGCTGACGCCGAACTTCCGACTCAGGTCACTGGCCACCCGGCGGCACGCTACCAGCGGGTATCGTCAGCGCTCTATGGCCACCGCCGTCAAGACCAAGACCACAGAGCTCGGCGACTCGCGCGTACGCGTGGACGTGGAGGTCGAGAGCGGGGTGCTCGAGCGCGAGATGGAGACCGCGGCCGCGGCGATCGGCAAGGAGATGCGCGTGCCCGGCTTCCGCAGCGGCAAGGTTCCCGCGCAGGTCGTGATCCGCCAGGTCGGGCGCGAGGCCGTGCTCGACGAGGCCGTTCGGCGCGGGCTTCCCGCGTGGTACGAGGAGGCGGTCCAGGAGGCGGGTGTCACGACGGTCGGTGACCCCAAGATCGACCTCGCGGATCTCCCCGAGAAGGGTTCGCCGCTCGCGTTCTCCTTCGAGGTCGGCGTGGTGCCGCCCGCGCAGCTCGGTGACTACAAGGGCGTCGAGGTTGGGCGCCGCGAGCCGTTGGCGAGCGCGGACGAGGTGCAGACCGAGCTCGACCGCCTGCGCGAGTCGCTCGCCTCGCTCGAGACGGTGGAGCGCGAGGCGGCCGACGGCGACTTCGTCGTGATGGACTTCGTCGGCCGGATCGACGGCGAGGAGTTCGCGGGCGGCGACGCGCGCGGCCACGTGGCTGAGCTCGGCGCCGGACGGCTGGTCCCGGGCTTCGAGGAGCAGCTGCGCGGCGTCACGGCCGGCGAGCCGCGCGAGGTCAAGGTCACCTTCCCCGACGACTACCAGGCCGAGCAGCTGGCCGGCAAGGACGCCGTCTTCGCCGTCGACATCAAGGAGGTCAAGGAGAAGCGGCTGCCCGAGCTCGATGACGACTTCGCGGTCGAGGCCGGCGGCTACGACTCGCTCGACGAGCTGCGCGCGGAGATCGAGGAGCGCATCAAGGAGGCCGAGGAACGCGCGATCGAGGGCGAGTTCCGGGAGGCGGCGGTCGACGCCGTCGTCGCGGGATCGAAGATCGAGATCCCACACGAGCTCGTCCACTCGAAGGCCCACGAGATGTGGCACCGCACCGCACGCCGGCTGGCCGCCCAGGGAGTCGACCCGCAGCGTTACCTGGAGCTCGCCGGTAAAACAGAGGAGGAGCTCGCAGTCGAGTCCGAGTCCGACGCCGAGCTGGCGCTCAAGCGCGAGGCAGTGCTCGCCGCGATCGTCAAGGCCGAGGGCATCGAGGTGTCCGACGACGAGGTCAACGAGGCGCTCCGCGCCGCCGCCCCGCCCGACGCGAGCGAGAAGCAGCTCAAGCGGGCGCTGAAACGCGCCCGCTCACAGGGGGCCGACGACGCGCTGCGCGAGGACATCGCGATGCGCAAGGCGGTCGACCTCGTGGTCGAGCACGCGAAGCCGATCCCGGCCGAGCAGGCGGCCGCCCGCGAGGCGCTCTGGACCCCCGAGAAGGAAGAGTCCGGCGCGCGCTCCGGAGAGATCTGGACGCCGGGTTCGTAGCCCGACGCCCCCCGCTAGACTCGCGCATCCATGAGCCCACTCGTTCCAATGGTGGTCGAGCAGACGTCTCGGGGGGAGCGCGCCTTCGACATCTACTCGCGCCTTCTCAACGAGCGGATCGTCTTCCTCGGCACCCCGGTGACCGATGACATCGCCAACCTGATCGTCGCCCAGCTCCTCCACCTCGAGTCGGAGGACCCGGACAAGGACATCTCGCTCTACATCAACTCGCCGGGCGGGTCGGTCTACGCGGGGCTTGCGATCTACGACACGATGCAGTTCATCAAGCCCGACGTGCAGACGATCTGCGTCGGGATCGCGATGTCGATGGGGGCGCTCCTGCTGTCGGGCGGCGCGGCCGGCAAGCGCATGGCGCTGCCGAACGCCAAGATTCTTATCCACCAGGTGAGCTCGGGCTTCCAGGGCCAGGCCACCGACATCGAGATCCACGCGCGCGAGATCATCGACGTGCGTCAGCGGCTCGACAAGATCCTCGCCCACCACACCGGCCAGGACTTCGAGAAGGTCACGCGCGACACCGAGCGCGACTACTTCATGTCCGCCGAAGAGGCGCAGAACTACAACCTCATCGACAGGGTGATCGAGAAGCACTAGCCCGGCGAAACCCACCTCCCTCTTGCAGGGACGTGGGGATCCGTCGAGTATCTACCTGGGCGAAGCCTCACTGATACCCTCGCCACCTGAGGAGAGACCTGTGGCCCGACCCACCGACTCAAACGAGCAGCTCCTCTGCAGCTTCTGCGGGAAGTCGCAGCGACAGGTGAAGAAGCTGATCGCCGGGCCGGGCGTCTACATCTGCGACGAGTGCATCGATCTCTGCAACGAGATCATCGACGAGGAGCTGACAGGCGCTCCGACCTTCGACCTCGAGAACCTCCCGAAGCCGAAGGAGATCTACTCGGTCCTGCAGGAGTACGTGGTCGGCCAGGAGCCCGCAAAGCGCACGCTGTCCGTCGCGGTCTACAACCACTACAAGCGCGTCCAGATGATGCAGTCGGAGGGCGAGCAGGACCTCGAGCTGCAGAAGTCGAACATCCTGCTGCTCGGCCCGACGGGCTGCGGCAAGACGCTGCTGGCACAGACGCTCGCGAAGATCCTCAATGTTCCGTTCGCGATCGCCGACGCCACCGCGTTGACCGAGGCGGGTTATGTCGGCGAGGACGTCGAGAACATCCTCCTCAAGCTGATCCAGGCCGCCGACTTCGACGTCAAGAAGGCGGAGACCGGGATCATCTACATCGACGAGGTCGACAAGATCGCGCGCAAGGCGGACAACCCGTCGATCACGCGCGACGTGTCGGGCGAGGGCGTCCAGCAGGCGCTCTTGAAGATCCTGGAGGGGACGGTGGCGAGCGTGCCGCCGCAGGGCGGGCGCAAGCACCCCCACCAGGAGTTCCTCACGATCGACACCACGAACATCCTGTTCATCTGCGGCGGGGCGTTCGCCGACCTCGACCGCGTGGTCGAGCGGCGGATCGGCCACAAGGGCGTCGGCTTCGGCGCATCCGTGTCGTCCAAGCACAACAAGGACACCGGCGAGCTCTTCGAGAAGGTGCTCCCCGAGGACCTCGTCGAGTACGGGCTGATCCCCGAGTTCATCGGCCGCCTCCCAGTGGCGTCGGTGATCCACCAGCTCACCCGCGACGACCTCGTGACCATCCTGACCGAGCCGCGCAACGCGCTCGTCAAGCAGTTCCAGCGCTTCTTCCAGTTCGATGGGATCGAGCTCGTCTTCGCGGACGACTCGCTCGAGGCGATCGCGAACAAGGCGCTCGACCGCGAGACCGGCGCCCGCGGCCTGCGCTCGATCCTCGAGGAGACGCTCCTCGATGTCCAGTTCGAGCTGCCCTCGCGGCGCGACGTGAAGAAGTGCGTCGTGACCAAGGACACGATCGAGAAGCAGCTCAAGCCCACGCTCGTTACCGAGGCGGTCGCGGACGAGGACGAGCCGGGCGCGGCGCAGGCCGAGTCCGCCTGACGCGAACGCCCGCGTGAGGCAGCTCGCCGACGGGGTCTGGCAGCTCCGCGGCTTTCCGCCCGACGCGATCAACGTCTACCTCGTCGAGGACGTGCTGATCGACGCCGGCACCCGCCACGCCGGCCGGCGCATTCTGAAGCAGCTCGAGGGGCACACCGTGAATGCGCATGCGCTGACGCACGCGCACCCCGACCACCAGGGCGCCTCCGACGAGGTCTGCGGCAAGCTCCGCATCCCGTACTGGGTGGGGGAGAAGGACGTGCCGTTCGCCGAGCAGCCTTCCAAGCTCGAGGAGAACCAGCCGAGGCATCCGTACACCTGGTTCGGCAGGAAATACTTCGTCGGCCCCGGGCGCAACGTCGACCGTTCCCTGCGAGATGGTGATGAGGTCGCCGGCTTCAAGGTACTCGACGTGCCCGGCCACTCGCCCGGACACATCGCGTTCTGGCGCGAGTCTGATGGTGTGCTGATCCTCGGCGATGTGCTCAACAACGTGAACATCGTGACCGGCGCTCGGGGTCTGCACGAGCCCCCGTGGTTCGTCAGCGCGGACCTGGCTGAGAACCGCCGCTCGGCCCGCAAGCTGGCAAAGCTGGAGCCGAAGCTCGCCCTGTTCGGCCACGGCCCTCGACTGCGCGACACGCGCAGGTTCGTCGAGTTCGTGAACGCGCTGCCGGACTAGGCACTCCGTCCGGCTGGCACACTTGCCCTCGCATGCCGTCCGACCGTCTCAGGGCCCTCGAGGAACGCACCCTCTACGACCCCACCGAGGTCGAGGCGCGGGTGTTCTCGCGCTGGGAGGAGGCGGGGATCTTCAGCCCCGAGCCGAAGGGCGACCCGTCCGAGAACTTCTCGATCGCCGTCCCGCCGCCGAACGTCACCGGCAGCCTGCACATGGGGCACGCGCTCAACGCGTCGATCCAGGACACCTGCATCCGGCTGGCGCGCATGCGCGGGCGGCGCGCCAAGTGGATCTTCGGCACCGACCACGCGGGCATCGCCACCCAACGCCAGGTGGAGAAGCAGCTCGAGAGCGAGGGCACGAGCCGCGAGGAGATCGGCCGTGAGGCGTTCGTTCGCCGCGTGTGGCAGTGGCGCGAGGAGTACGGCGACACGATCAAGCGCCAGTACTGGGCGCTAGGCGCCTCGCTGGACTACGCGGACGAGCGCTTCACGATGGACGACGACTACGTCCGGGCGGTCACCCACGTGTTCGTGCGCCTCCACGAGAAGGGACTCGTCTACCGCGACAACTACATGGTCAACTGGGACCCCGGGCTCCGCACGGCGATCTCCGACCTCGAAGTCGAGCAGCGGACGGTCGAGGACACGCTCTACATGTTCGACTACCCACTCGAGTCCGGGTCGGGCTCGCTCACGGTGGCGACCGTTCGCCCCGAGACGATGCTCGCCGACACCGCGATCGCGGTGCACCCCGACGACGAGCGCTACTCGCGACTCATCGGCGAGACGGCGATCCTGCCGCTCGTCGGCCGCCGGCTGCCGATTCTCGCCGACGAGTACGTGGACCCCGAGTTCGGCACCGGCGCGCTCAAGATCACCCCCGGCCACGACCCGAGCGACTTCGAGATCGGCCGCAAGCACGGGCTGGAGGAGGTCACGGTGATCGGCGAGGACGGCCGCATCACCGACGCCGCCCCCGAGCGCTTCCGCGGGCTCGAGGCGGATGAGGCGCGTGCGGCCGTCGTCGCCGCGCTGCGCGGCGAGGGCCTCGTGTCCGGCTCGCAGCCGTACGAGCACGACGTGCCCCATTCGCAGCGGTCGGGGCGACGCATCGAGCCGCTCATATCGCTGCAGTGGTTCTGCGACATGAACCGCCTGGCGCGGCCCGCCATCGAGGTCGTCAAGGACGGGCGGATCGCCTTCCACCCGGACGCGCCGTGGACCGGCGTCTACCTGGATTGGCTCGAGAACATCCGTCCCTGGTGCATCTCCCGTCAGCTCTGGTGGGGCCACCAGCTGCCCGTCTGGTACCGCGGCGGCGAGACCTACGTGGGCGAGAGCCCGCCCGAGGGCGAGGGCTGGGAGCGCGACCCGGACGTGCTCGACACGTGGTTCTCCTCCGGCCTGTGGCCGTTCGCGACGCTTGGCTGGCCGCGCGAGACGCCCGAGCTGCGCGCGTTCTACCCCACCGACGTCCTCTCGACCGCGCGCGACATCATTTTCCTCTGGGTCGCCCGCATGGTCATGTTCGGGATCGAGCTGACCGGCGAGATCCCCTTCACCGACGTGAACATCCACTCGGTGATCCAGGCGCCCGACGGGCGCCGGATGTCGAAGTCGCTCCGCACCGGCATCGATCCGTCCGAGCTGATCGCGGGCGGCGCGCGGCCCCCGGTGTTCACGGGCGGCGGCGATTTCCCCGCCTACGGCGCCGACGCACTGCGCTTTGGCCTGCTCGCGATGTCCTCCTCCCAGGACGTGCGCTTCAACGAGGAGCGCGTGCGCCAGGGCCGCGGCCTCGCCAACAAGCTGTGGAACGCCTCGCGTCTCATCCTGCTGCGGGTCGCCGACGTGGAGCCCGATCCCGGCGCGGCCACCACGGTCGAGGACCGCTGGATCGTGTCCCGGCTCGAGCGCCACACCCAGCGCGTTACGGAGCTGCTCGACGGCTTCCGCTTCTCGCACGCCGCGCTCGATCTCTACACGGCGTTCTGGTCCGAGCTCTGCGACTGGTACCTCGAATTGGCGAAGCCGCGCCTCGACGAGGAAGACACCGCGGCGGTCTCGGCTGTGCTGCTCTGGTCGCTCGAGCGGACCCTGCGGCTGCTTCACCCTGTGATGCCGTTCGTGACCGAGGAGATCTGGTCGCTGCTGCCGGGCGAGGAGCGCGGCCTCTTGGCCGTCTCGAACTGGCCCGTAGCGGACCTTTCGCGCTTCGACGAGCCCGCCGAGGCCGAGCTCGAGCGGGTCATCGAGGCAGTGAGCGCCCTGCGCCGCTACCGCGACGAGGTGGGGGCGAAGGCGGGCTCCGCCGTCCGCGGCCGCCTCGTGGCCGAGGGGTACGACGCGGTGGCGGGCCAGGTCGCCCGGCTGTCGCGCTTCGAATGGGTTCAAGACGGGTCGCCGGACGGCGACGTGCTCGCCACGGTGCCGATCCCCGGCGGCGGCGTGCAGGTGCTGCCCTCCGACGCCTTCGATGCCGCCGAGGCGCGCGCCCGGATCGAGAAGCGGCGCGAGCAGCTTCGCGGCGAGATCGACCGGTCGGAGAGCAAGCTCGCCAACGAGAGCTTCGTGGCAAAGGCGCCGGCGGCGGTCGTGGAGGAGGAGCGGCGCAAGCTCGAGGAGTACCGCGAGGCCCTGCGCCGGATGGAGGGCGCGTGACCTTCCGGGAGGCCGAGGAGTACCTGCTTGGCCTCGAGCTGTTCGGGATGCGCTTCGGGCTCGATCGCATGCACCGGCTGATGACGGTGCTGGGGCTGCCGCAGCGCCGCTTCGCCTCGATCCACGTGGTCGGCTCGAACGGCAAGTCCTCCACGGTGCGCTTCACGGCGGCGATCCTCGAGCGGCACGGCCTGCGGGCCGGCAGCTACACATCACCCCACCTGCGCTCGTTCCGCGAGCGGATCGAGGTGGGGGAGGAGGCGGTGTCGGAGGCCGACTTCGCCGCGGCGGTCGAGCGCGCAGCGCACGCGGCCGAGCTCGTCAACCGCACGGCCGGCCCCGATGACCGCGTCACCCAGTTCGAGGCCCTCACGGCGGCCACGTATCACCTGCTCGCCCGCCGCGGCGTCGAGGTCGCCGTGATCGAGGCCGGCCTCGGCGGCCGCTACGACGCGACCAACGTGATCCCCTCCAAGGTCCAGGTGCTGACCACGGTGAGCCTCGAGCACACGCGCTGGCTCGGGCCGACCCACGCCGACATCGCAGCGGAGAAGCTCGCCGTCGTCCCCGACCACGGGACGCTCGTGACGGGTGAGCTCGATCCCGACTCGCTCGCGGTGGCCGAGCGGATCGTCGCCGAGCGGCACGCCAGCCTGGTCCGGCCCGCGGCTCCCGGGGAGCTGCCGCTGCGCGCCGCCGGCGGCTTCCAGCGCGGCAACTTTGCGCTCGCCGCCGCGGCCGCCGAGGCGTTCCTCGGCCGCCCGCTCGAGCGCGCCGCCCTCGACGCGGCCGCCGCGGAGACGGTGGTGCCCGGCCGGCTAGAGGTCGTCTCGGAACGACCGCTGACCGTGCTCGACGGCGCCCACAACCCGTCAGGCGCCCGGGCGCTGGCCGCCTCGCTCGACGGGGTGCTGGGCGAGCGCCGCCCGCGCGTCGCGGTGATCGGCGTCCTCGACGACAAGGACGCAACCGGGATGCTGGAGGCGCTCCTGCCGCAAGTGGACCGGGTCATCTTCACCCGCTCCCAGAACCCGCGCTCGCTCTCGCCGGGAACGCTCACGACGCTCGAGGAGAAGCTCGGCGGCCCGCCGGCCGAGACGGTCGCCGACCCGCGCGCCGCGCTGGCCCGCGCCCGCGAGCTGGCCGGCCCGCAGGGGGGCGTGGTCGCGACCGGCTCGATCTACCTGATCGCGGACCTGGTCCGAGATGCCGCTGACGCCAGGGCATCGACGCTCTAGCGGCGGGGTCGCCGAGCTTCGGGACGGCACGCGGATCGAACTCCGCCCGATCCGTCCGGAGGACAGGGAGGATCTGGCGGCCGGGGTGAGGCGAATGAGCCCCGAGTCCCGCTACCGGCGCTTTCTCGCGCCCACGGACGAGCTGTCCGACGCGGAGCTCGACTATCTCACCCAGGTCGACCACCACGACCACGAGGCGATCGTGGCGCTCGAGCCGGACACCGGAGAGGGCCTGGGGGTCGCCCGCTTCGTGCGCTGGCCGAACGACCCCGAGGTGGCCGAGTTCGCGATCGCGGTCGCGGACGACTGGCACGGGCGCGGGGTCGGAACGGCCCTGCTCAGAGAGCTCACCGAGCGCGCCCGGGAGGAGGGTGTGCGCCGCTTCAGCGCGCTCGTCCTCAGCGACAACCGCCAGATGCTCGACATGATCGCCGAGCTCGGGGCGCTCCAGGTCAAGGACCACCAGGCGGGCACCGTCGAGCTCGAGGTGGAGCTGCCGCCGGCCGGCCCGGTACCCGCGCTCCTGAGGACGCTCAAGGCGGCGGCCCGGGGCGAGCTGCGCGTCCGGCCGCGGCGCTAGGCGCTTACGTCCTCGTAGCGGTTCTCGCCCGGCACCCGGCGCACCGAGCCCCAGCCGTACCGCGCCCAGGCCACGAGCAGCGCGCCGCCCGCCAGCGCACCCAGGGTGTCCGAAATGAGATCGCCGACGGTGTCGTCGTTGCTCATCGACAAGTTCGACCCGAATACAGCGTCGGAGGCCCACTCGAAGATCTCCCACACTCCGCCGATCGCCACCCCCAGCGCGAAGGTCACGACGAAGAGCCCGAGGTAGTGACGCGGCGCGAACTCCTCGCGCAGATCGGGGAGGATTTCGATGCGGGCCAGCGCGATGTACGCGACCTGGGAGGTCAACATCGGAACGATGAAGTGGACGACGTTGTCATAGGGCTTCCACGCTCGTAGAGCCCAAGAGCCTCGCCCCAGCCCGTGAAGATCATCGCGACGGTGAAGCCGAGGTCGTACAGGCGCGGCAGGTCGATTGCGCGCGCAACGAGCAGGGCGACGCCGGCCACCAGCAGGTTCGCCACCCCCTTCATCTCCCCGAGCGCGAGGAACACAAGCGCGCCCGCGAAGAACGCGGCGCGGAGCAGATCGAGCGGATCGCGAACGGTCCGGCTCCAATCGCCCATGACCAGGGTCCTCGTTTCCACGGAGTGACGCTTACCCCGGGGGCGGCTATTCACTCCCGCCGACGACCTCCGGGCGGCGCGGGGTCGCCGGGGTCGTGGGGGCGCCTTCTTGAAGAAGCCCTCGCAGGCCACCGGCACAAGCTTGCGTATACACAGACCTGTTGGACACTCCGTTTACCCGCAATTTGCGCCAATCTCGGACGAGCCTGCGACTTCGTCGCCGAACTCGGGAAAGTAGGCCTTTGCGGCATTTCTCCCGATCGTCGATCTGTGATTGATGCGGAGACGGGTATGAACAGAGTGGCTGGTAGCGGGTGATGATCAGGCGCAGCAGACGGGTAGCGCCCCTTGCGCTGATCGCTGTTCTCGCCCTAACTCTGCTTGCACCGAGGGCGTTCGCACAGGAATCCCCGCCGGAGGCAGCGCCGCCGCCAACTCCCGAGCCGGCTCACGAATCTGGTCCGCCGGCTGCCGAACCTACTCCGGCTCCCACAGCTGAGTCGGAGCCACCGCCGGCTTCAGCGGGCGAACCCGCTGCCGAGTCCACTTCCGATCCGCCACCGGCCGCCACGCCGGAGCCGTCGCCCGAGCCGGGCCCTGGGCCTGCCCCACCGCCGCCCACGGACACCACGCCGGTCCCCACTCCCGAGCCTGGGCCAGTTCCGGCCCCGAGCCCCGAGCCGGGTCCAGGGCCTGCCCCGCTCACGGAGCCGGCAGCGGCCGCACGACCCACGCCCCATGCGCTCGCCCCGTCAGCGGAGCCGGCCGAGGCCACCCCGCCGACGGTGCCGCCTTCCCCGCCCCACGAACTTCAGGCCCCTCCGGTTGAGGAGGAGCCGGGCCTGAGCGGGCTGTCTCCCATCGAGCCCTCCACCGAGCCCATGGTCGGAGCCGCAGAGGAGCCGCCCTCGCCCGCTGACTCCCCCGGGCCGGTGGCGGCCGGCTTCCCTCATGCCGAGACGCCCGCCGAGGCGGTGTTCCGCGAGGCGCTCGAGCTGATGGACGATCTAGGCGGGGTCCGGGTCGCGATGGCCCTGCTGGCGGAGCATGGCCAGGCCCCCGCTGCCGCCGCCTCGTCCTCGCGGCCGACCCCTGACCCGGCTTCCCGAGATTCTTCGCCGGCTCCGTCACCCGATCCGGCGCCCTACTCCGGGGGCGCGCCGTCGGGAGCCGCGGGTGCCGCTTCCTCGAGCAGCGGATCCGCCGGGCTCTATGCACTTGTGGTTGCTCTGGCAACGCTCGCCGCTGGACTCTGGGGCCGCTTGCAAGTGGTCCCGGTTCACTGGCGTTCCGTGGCCCTCGTCGCTCTGAACGAACGGCCCGGCTGAGGCCTCACAAGCCCTAGCCCGTCCGGCTCGGGTGCTTGCGCGCTCGGGCGCACCGTTCGATTCAGGAGTAGACGATGAAAACAAGACATTGCCTGAGGGTCACGCGGACAATGGCGGCGAGCGCCTGCGTTGCACGGCTCAGCGAGCAGTCCCGGTCGGTTGACCAGCCCGGGTGGAAGAAGAGGCCACCCTCCGTGGTGCACGTGGCCGGCGCCGGCCCCCCGCCAGGTCGCGGAAGATCGCGCCCAGCCGCTCCGACGGGAGGTGCGCGATGACGCGGGAGACATGGTTGCCGGCCACGGCCGCCAGCGCCGGAGCCGCGCGCTTCATCGTTCGCGAGGCAGCATCAGAGGTCGGCCTGCACGGCGAGTCCACGTGGGACCTGATGCTCGCCACGACTGAGGCGGTCACCAATGCCGTCCAGCACGGCAAGGCTTGGCCGAACGACTGCATTCTGTTGGTGACGCGGCCGTGCCCCCGTGGCCTGCAGGTAGAAGTCGCCGACCGCGGGATCTTCGACAGCACTCTCGAGCCCGCCCCGCTCGATGCGACGTCTGGCCGTGGCGTGCAGATCATCGCTGCGCTTGTCGATCGGCTGGAAGTGAGTAGCGGCGACAGCGGCACGATCGTGCGCTTTGAAAAGCACAGAGCGGCTTCCGAACTGGGCGACTCCGGCAGAGACGAGGAGAGCCGTTCGGCAGCGTGAACCGTGCAGCCGCATCGACAATGTGGTCCAGACCGACCGCGGCGCTAGGCCTTCCGCGCGGCGTCACCGGAACTCCGCGATCGGGCGGTCAGGCGAGCACGAGTGCGGCCTCGGCGGCTCCGCGCAGCTCCGCAACGCGCTGGGCGGGCTCCTCGAGGTCCGCGCGCGAGATGCGGCCGAGCTTCTCGACGGTCACCTCGGCCTTGGCGCCCTTCGTCTTGACCCGCCATAGGCCGACCAGGCGGCCGTCCCTCAGCACCGCTCCGGGGCTCGCCACGGGCCGGAACAGCCGCTTGCGCAGCTCGGAATCCGGGGTGAGGAGCGGCCGGTTCGGCTTCTGCAGGTACGGGTCGCCCGGGGGTAGCAGGCGGATGCCACGCGCGACAGGCGGCGACTCGAGCGCACCCGCGTCGGCACTCATGAGCCACCCCTTGCTTCCCGCCACCCGCAGCTCGGCGAGCTCGCCCGCCACGTCGTCCCACAGGCGCTGGGCATGAGGCCGTGCGAGCCCGGCCCACTCGGCGAAGTCGCCCGGCTTGGCCGGTCCGTAGAAGCCGAGGAAGCGGCGGACGGCCTCGCTCGCGGCGGGCGTCCGGCCCGGTTTGCCATTCGTGTAGCGGCGCGCTGAGTCGAGCCGGACACCCGCTTTCACCGTCGCATAGCGCCACAGCATCGGAGCGACGTGGTGGCTCCCGCAGCCCTTGCACCAGGGCATCAGGTCGGCGCTCACGCGCCTTCTCAGCTCCTCGTGCAGCTCGTTCCTGTCGAGCGCTCGGCCCCTCCCCAGCGCGTCCTTCGTGGCCGTCGCCACCTCATCGAGCGCCTCGCCGGGGGCGAATCCCTTCTCGGCGGCGAGGCGCTGGACCTGCCGGCCGAGCTGTGCCGCCAGCTCACCGTCGTTGCGGGCGATCAGGGCGCGCCCGTAGAGCGCCAGGTCGCCGGGCGCGAGCGCATGGATGGCCCCGCGGACGACGTGCGCCACGACGAGATCGCCGGCGTCGACGGCGTGATCGTAGGCCTCCCGGGAGACGCCCTCGGACCGCGCCGCCAGCGCCAGCAGCGCTGCGTCGCGGGCGAAGTCCGAGGCGGGGCAGGTCGCCGCTTCGGCGAGGCCGCGTGCGCCGCGCTCGGCAAGCCCGGAGCGTGCGAGCCGGAAGGCGAGAACCTGATCGGCGTCCATCGCAAGGATGG